>Ga0209601_1002715_pt1 | contig 10645 bp, 15 predicted proteins | sample COGITO_mtgs_1104_4_FD_184796 | JGI IMG/M metagenome (GOLD analysis project Ga0209601, IMG submission 184796) | Pelagic marine microbial communities from North Sea - COGITO_mtgs_110426 (SPAdes) (version 2) | ecosystem: Environmental > Aquatic > Marine > Epipelagic ...
CATAACCTCATTAGAGCAGAGTTTCCCCCCTCAATTATCTTTTCTACTTCCCACGACTTCAAATTATTTAGGTCGCTCAATTCTACAAACTTTGTTGTTGTCTTTTTCATTTTACTTTATATTATATGTTCGTGACTATGACCTAACCAAATAGGCAATACTTATATGCTCGCCAGGATTTAAGAATCCTAACTTACATAACATAGCCGAAGCCCTAACTCGTATATGGGCAACGCAACGCAATCAAAAAAAAATTGACACAAAAAAAGGGGTGTAAAAACACCCCTCTTAAGATCAGGTTTTTGTTGTTTATGCTCCGATGAATTTCATTGTCGGATTTGATTCTCTAATTAAAAGCGCATTGTCGTGTTCGCCCCTTGCAATTTCGATTGTTTCAAAAACATTCGCAAAGATTTGATTAGCTTTCGTTTCAAAATTATCTGCTTTGGTCTTGGTTACTTCGCCGTCTTTGTTTTTAGATTGTGAAGCGTTGAAAGTTGTTTCTAGGTGTTGGATTGTTTTAACTCCGTTTAAAATAAATTCGTGTCCTTTTGAAGCGTGAATTTTTCTACCTATCCGAACGCTTATAGTAAACTTTTTCGAGAAAGAAAACCCTTTCAAACGGATGTTACTATTAATCATGTTAGCCCTTGCCTTTGCTAGATTATAAGATAATGCTTCGGCAATTTGTCGAGTTGTTGAATTGTTATCAAATTCTAAACTCATTGTCTCTAATGTACCTTTTTCATTTGTTAAAATTAAACTAAACTTTTTCATTTTTGTTGGTTTTTATTGATTATTAATTATTATTTATTTACTTATTTAATGCGTAGTATTTACGTCTTTCTTTGCTTGTCATTGTGGACATTTCAACGCGTCTTGAAATGCCGTTTATCTTGTTATCAATGCTTTGTTGTGTTCTAACGATTTTATTCGCCTTATTTGAACGTGTTGAGCATTCATCTATATTGATGGCTTTACGTGTTATTTTTCCCCCTTTAATCGTTGGAATTAGAACGCTTTCGCCATTGGTTAAATTTCCAAATTCTTTTGATTCTTCGCCTTTAATGGTTACTGATTCGGTATAGTCAAAACCATTATTTTGAGTTCTTAATTCAACGTAATGTTGTCGATTTTGCCCTCTATTATATTGTCTTTTTTTCATTGTCTTTTTTTTGGTTATCGTTTGCACGTTCCCCATTTATTGCTTTATCTATCTTAAAGACCAAAGCATAAAGTTGGGACATTACTATTTAGGGACAGCTTTTTGAGCCGTTTTCCATGTGCCACGTTTGACACATTCAAATCTAGTCATTACTACTAGATAAATTGGTAAAAATACCAACGAGGTTTGATATTTCAGTGTTTTTACGTAGGTGAGTCTACGTGTTTATACTTAGTTTACGAAATAAAAGCATTGAATTAACAAATTTTAACATATCGAATGTCGAGTGTATTGAAATAATGTTATAAAGCGTGTACACAAAAGTGTTGATAAGTATATGAAAAGTTTATTTGGTAATATTTGCATTTGTCAGAAATATTTTGTACATGTCCTGGCTGATGAGAATATGATCATTTCAATTGGTTAGAATCTAATCAACCCGGTAAGTGTCAACATGACACTAAGCCCTGCAGTTAGTGTATAAATGACACTAAGGTTTTTCTTTACGTCATTATGACACTAAGTCAGACGAGTAAGTGTTATTATGACACTAAGTACTAAGTGTTAATGTGACACGAAGTAAAGATAGTTAGTGTACAAATGACACTATGAAATTTCGTTTTGACTTTCCTCAAAAAATTGGTGGGGTATATTTTTTTTACAAAAGACCTCAAAATCTACATACACTTTTTTCAGGAGTCCTCGTTTAACATACCTAGGGATTGATTTAAGGAGTTTAAATACATGGGAGGGTACAAAGAGTCACACTGTTACCGTTTGCATCTCCATACGCAGTTTTTCAAACAGCTTAATGATTTGCTTTACTACGTCAATTACTCTAGCTAATACTATATAGGAATAAATATATATAGCGTTTTTAGTAACTTTCTATATTCTACGGGAGTTACAGCTACGTCAAAAGTGGGTACATGACGTTCTATAAAAGTGGTAACAAAGTGATATATTATTACTATATTTGCTTTATGAAGACAAAGAAGGGTGTAGACCTGAGTGTTTGTGCTTATTGTAAGACCCCACTAGACGAGTACAGTAGAACTGTAGATCATCTATATCCCAAAAGCCGTGGTGGCAAACTAAGCAATTCAAATAAAGTACCTAGCTGTGGAGACTGTAATAAGCTCAAGGCTAATATGAGTGTCATAGAATTCGGGAGGGCTCTATCGGGACTTATCTACTATGAACAAACCAGACACAAGGAAAGCATCTCTTACTTAAAGAAGGTTAAGTTAAACGTAGAAAAAATAATCAATGACAGAAGAAAAAAATAGTATTGTATATGACCTCATCCTTTTAGAAGCAGATAGGGTTATGTCAAAGAAGAAAGCTGATAGAAACCTGTATTATAAAAATAATGATGGGGAGTATGTTGAGGTTGCCCAAGGGTACTCGGATGGTGCTGACCAGATAATAATGCAGCTGCTTAAAAAAAGAAAGGCAAGATATATGATTACCTTTATAGAGTCAATAGACATGCTTAATGAAGTAAAGCCATCATCTAATAGAATACTTAGGTTCTTTACTCAGCAAATGACATACGGCAACATGTTAAAGAATTACAGCCTTAGAGATATACAACAATGCACCGACATGAACATGAGGTATGTTATGAGTGCAATTAAAGAGCTTTGCGACATTGATGCCATAAGGTACTACGAAGAGAAACGAAGAAGAACATATATGGTAAACCCTATATACTTCTACAAGGGAACAATCAAGAAAGTGTTTTTCTCAATCAAAGAATACGATAAGCTACCAAAAAGGGATTTAAGCTTAAACATAATTAAAGAAAACAAATATGAACTTGATTAAACACGGGGCGAATGTCCATGAGTTAATACTAGAAAAAGGACAAGATAGGGTTGCGATGCTATCAGACTTACATTGGGACAATCCAAAATGCGATTGGGACCTACTTAGAAAACATTTAGACCACTGCAAAGAAAACAATATACCAGTAATGGTTAACGGAGACTTTTTCTGCTTGATGCAGGGGCGTGGCGATAAAAGATCAAACAAGAGCGATATCAGACCAGAACATAATAACGCTAAATACCTAGACTCCATTATAGAAACAGCAGTAGAGTTCTTCAAACCCTATGCCGAAATCTTGACAGTGCTGGGATATGGGAATCATGAAACGGCTATCATCAAGTGGCAGGAGACTGACATCTTGCAGAGGTTTGTCGACATACTAAACTACGAGTGCAAAACAAGCGTTATGACGGGAGGCTACGGAGGGTGGCTTATAGTAAAAAAAGAATTTAGAGGGTCTCTATTTCCATTCAAGATAAAGTACTTCCACGGATCAGGTGGTGGAGGTGTAGTAACCAAAGGGGCATTAAACCTTACAAGAGCACTAGAGGTGTTTGAAGGGTTTGATGTGTTTACCATGGGTCATATACACGAAAACTCTGCTCGTAATGATGTAAGAGATGTTTTAGAGTCTAGCCCAAAGGTAGGGTATAGAGTTAATCATAAATACATTCATTCCATGATCACCGGGTGCTATAAAGAAGAATATGGAGATGGGTCTAAAGGATGGCACGTAGAGAGAGGGGCTCCTGTGAAACCGATAGGAGGGAGAATGATGATACTAGGCGTTGATAGGGCCAGAACAAACGGAGAAGACAATATAAAGAAATGGGTAGACTCCAAAAGATTGATATAAATTAAAATATTATATTTGTACCATGTCAAAGCAAATGAATAATTTAAAATTGTCTGAAAAACTAGAGAATGCCAAAAAAAAAGCATCATCTAGCAAAAAAAAGAGAACTGTAATGAGATCGTCTACTATGGATGGTGGAGAAATGAAATCCGTAGAACGAAGGAGTGGTAAAAGGGTTGAAACATTCAAAAATAAAGACACTGGTTACAAATCTCGTCAAGTCACAGGTAAAGATGGAGAAATAAAATCTACAGTGACAAAGACTCCTGGATCACGAGAAGTGGAAAGAGAAAGTAAAAACCGAGCTGTAAGAAAAGAAAATTATCGCAAGGAAGGGATTAAGACAAAAGTAGTTACCAATAAGAAGACGGGAGAAAAGGAATACACCTTTAAAAAGAAAGGTGAGAAAAAAATAAAAGGCGAAGCTGCAAAATCATTAATTGAATTTGAATCTAAAGTGCCCATGAAGTACAAAACTTCAAACCAAGCAAAAAAATAGAAATTATGGCAGGATATAACAAAGATGACGTAAGAAAAGACACTACAGGACGGGGAAAAAAACGATCTGTAAAAGTAACTGGATACGGCAAAGACAAAGTAAAAAAAGTTTACAAAAAGGGCAAGCTTGTAAAAAGCAAAACAGGAACCCTTATAACTAGAGCTCAAGAAAAAGCTAAAGAGTTTTTTGGTGATCAAAAAGAAGTTTATGACGCTAAAGCAAAAGCCAAAGACGCTAAAGCAAAAGCCAATCAATCTTCTACAAAAGCAAACATGGCCAAAGCAGAAGAGGCTCAATCTAAAAAGATTATAAAAAAGGTAAAATTAACCTCTTTTAGGAGAAACAAACTATAACTATGAGCTCAAAGAAAAGAGGTAAAGCTATAATGGCTCTATTAGTCGACAAAGACTACGGAGGAAAAGAAAAGAAATGTAGTAAATGCAAAGGCAAGTGCTCTTGCGGTAAATATTAACTTATGAAAGCAGGTAAAAAAATATCTAAAGTAATTCTCGAAGGAGATCCTGAAGATGAAAAAAAGAAGAAGAAGAAGAAGAAGAAGAAAAAAAAGAAGGATGACCTGAAAAAAGAACAAGTTACATATCCAGTTCCCGGTTCGGTTAAAGGGGACATGGTCGTGGTTCCATCTAAACCATCTAAACCATCTCCAAAGAGTTTATCCAAAAGACAAGCTAAGCTCGAAGGTCTTAAAGCAGAGCAGGCAGAAAGAATGAGTGATCCAGACTATCAAGGTAGCGAAAAGATAATCAAAACGAAAGCGGATAGACAAAAGGATAGAGCTGAGAATAGAGCCATAAAAAAATCTGACAAAAGCTATAAGAAAAGAAACAAGAGAACTCTTGCTGATAAAATGGAAAGATTTAAATTGGAAAGAAAGAAAAAGCGCGCATTCAGAAAGGTTAAACGAAAAGAAAGACGGTCTGATAGAAAGAAATGTGCTGTTCCTGGGGCAAGTGACGAAGCATGTGATAAGTTGTCGGAAGAATAAATTAATAAAATATGATTCATACCAACGAAGACGGTATGATTAAAGGGCATATACCCACGGAGGCGTGGAAGCCATCACATGAAGAATTTCAGTATCCAAAATCATTTGTAGACTGGATAGATAGTATAAATTCTGGTTGGCAGAACAAGAAAGAATTTAAGCCCTTTAGTCTTTACTGCGAACAAGCAAAACAGTGGCTAGAAGATAAGACCACAATCTTGGACTTTGATAACGAAGAAGATCAATACGATTGGCTGTTTCAAGAGATTCAAAGATGTAAAGATAATACCCTATACTTCTGTAACAAATACGGATTCATAAAAGAAGATAAGTCTCAAGGAGGAATGCTAAAGTATTCTGCCTGGGAAGCTCAAGAAGTTCTTCTGTTTCTATTTGACTGTGGTTATTCTATGATGATAGGCAAGGCAAGACAGATTGGTTTTACAACAACCATGTGCTTGGCAGGAATGAAGAGAGTAAATCTAAACAAGTCATACTTCATTAAGTTTGTAACTCACTCAGAATCAAAAGGTATAGAAATTTTTCGAGATAAAGTTAAATGGACATACACTAAAATACCAGAATACATTGCTCAAGATGTAAAGAATTGGACAGATAAAGTAATGTCATTTGACAAGAAGGGACAAAAAAAGGGACGAGACGAAGGTGGTGCTTCAAGATTCCAGGTAGACAGCCCCCAGGTAGATGCAATTAATGGTGGTTCTCCATCTGCAGTGTTTGTAGATGAGATAGGTTTATTCGACATATTCGGAGAGATGATGCGTGAAGGTAGGCCCGCACTTTTTAAATATAACCCTGATACCGGGAAAATGACCATGCAACAGCAGTTCATGGCTTGGGGAACGGGAGGAGAAATGGACAAGGGTGGTTCTGTATTTGAGTCAGAGTTTAAGATGTGTTTAAGGCAATGGAAGGAGGGAAACTATGAATACGGTATTATACCTTTATTCTTTAATGCCTATGCAAGAAGGGGTGTTACGGATAAGCATATAAACAATGAGAGAAAAGCTTACATGGCTCTTGAAGGGACAAAGAAAGGAGAGATAGCAAAGGTTCAGTTTCATCAACACTACCCAATTACTGTAGATGACATGTTCTTACGTAAATCAAGAACTTTAGTTCCAATACATTTATGCAATCAAAGACTAAGCGATATATATGGAAAAGAGACACCTATAGAATATGGATACTTTGAGCCAATACTAGACATGTCTCAAGCTACTCCAGATCTAATGACTACTCATAGGATAGTTGGAGCAGAATGGATACCAACAAAAGGTAGAGAAGATATATCTACTACATCTGTTATAGTTCATCATCCACCACAGGGCGAGATATGGAAAAACAGATGGTATCAAGGGACTGACCCTATTAATTCAGAAACAGGACACTCTATGATGTCTAGTGCTATATGGGACGCATACACTAACTGTGTTTCATCTGTAGTGTTTCATAGAGACAGAAAGTTTAAACAAACTTATCTACAAGTACTACTACAAAGTTTATATTACGATCAATTAAAAAGAGGAGGAGTTAAGGAGCTTATAGAGAACAATATAGGTGATATGCATTTAGACTTTCAAGAAATACATGGATTCAGAAATAAGTTTACCGCAATGACTCAGCTACCAGATTATTTCCATACACATTCGGGCAAATGGTTCGGAATATCTAATAAGGCAAACACAGCTCCTCGTATCATAGCTAAAACAGAGGAAATGATTGATACGTATGCTGAGAGAATAGACATACCATGGATCTGGGAGCAGTTGAAAACTTTTGTAGAAAAAGATTTAAGAAGTTCAACAAGTCATAGGCAAACAAGATATCAAGCTGCAGATGCTAGATATGATTATGATGATGCTATATTCTCAATAACATTCGCATATATAAATGCACAATCACACGCAAGGTATGAGCCTGAAAACGTAAAGACTATAAATAGCACTAAAAACGTTATAACCAAGTATGTTCAGTCTAAGGAAACTAATTACAGAATGAAGTTAGCCCGGGTAGATAAAAAGACCGGGAAAATCCTTAAAATTATCAATTAGAATATTGCATATATTTGTAATACAAAAAACTAAAAAACAAAAACATGCCATTATACGTAGGAGATAACGAAATATTTGGTGGAAACGCCTCAAGTCCAGAAGACACCAAAGTAAACGATTTAGAAATTAAGGTAAGTGGTGTAAATGATTTTAGCGCAAGTGTTTCGCTTGGAAAATCAAATGAAGGCGCTCATCTTGGTCAGGAAAACACCGCTCTTGGAGGTTTTGCTTTATCAAGTATTAATGGGGGAAACAAAAACACAGGAATAGGATCAAAGGCCCTTCAAGCACAGGGTACTAACTATAGTACAGCTGTTGGAGTTCAAGCGGGAGCAACTTCTACTGGTGATTATAACACGTCTGTAGGAATGGACGCTTACCTTGGATACTCGATAGGAGGGAACGTACCAACAGGGGAAAAAAATACTATAATAGGAGCTAGGGCTGGGTATCAGCTTGATGGAGGTTCAAACAACGTATTTGTTGGATACGAAGCTGGAACAGGACAAACCAATACTAACTTTAGCATAAGAAATGGAAGTGGAAATGTTCTTATTGGTTCAAACGTTTTGTTTGATTATAGTGACATTAGTAACCATGTAATACTTGGAAGCAACAACACTACAGACTTGTTCTGTATGGCCACAACGATTCAGTCTTTGTCTGACGAAAGAGATAAAAAGGCCATAAAAGGAGTAACGGCAGGTCTAGACCTAGTTAACGACTTGAGGCCTGTTGAGTTTATTTGGGAAGCTAGAGATAAAAACTTTCAAAGAAACGGATCAAAAGATTGCGGATTTATAGCTCAAGAACTAAAAGAGGTTCAGGAAAAGTATGGGTTATCTGAAGAGTTAAGGCTTGTAAACGACACTACTTTTATAGATAAAATGACCGCATCCCCAGCAAGGCTTCTACCTATATTAGTTAAAGCAATTCAAGAACTTTCTGCAGAAGTAGAAGAACTTAAATCTAAATAAAATAAAATGGCATATATACAAAAGTCAAATTTTAAACCTCAAGTAAACTCAAACAGCAATGAGAACAATATGTTCTTTGATATTAGGTATCTTATACAAGCAATTGAGGGCGCATCAATATATGTAAATGGATTTAGAATAACTAGCTGTCTAGAAGGTAATATACTTTTGCCTGAAAACTCAACTGTAGAATATACTGGCCCATTAACTTTATGTCCTGGTGCTACATTAACAATTCCAAATGGAACAACTTTAACAATAGTATAAAGAGGAACCTAAGAAGTAGGCCAATCTATACTAAACTGACTTAATATAACTTTGGTTTTATCAAATCCTAAAGACTTATTATTCCATATACATCCATGTTCATTTTCTAGGACCGTGGTATATTTGTCTTCTAATGAAAAGAAAAACTTAACTTCTTTTTTATTCATTTTCTTGTAAGACATCCTGGTGTAATTGTCATGCTCCTCGAACCCACCTTTGTTTTTGTTGTACCAATAAAGGTGATACTCTGTAACGTGTCTATCTGCCTCAAAAGCTGCCGTGATGTATGACTTTGCTATAAAATGTTGAGTCTTGTCGTCTATTACCTGTGAAAGTTTATTACTAGAGTATGACGAAGATGTACTCACTTATATATATTTATTGATTCAAATATAATAAATTAAAGCTAAATAATAACATTTTCAACCTCTTCCATTAGTTCTTCTAAAGCTATCTCCATCATTTCATCTTCTTCCGATAAAGGTCTAAATCTATTTGATAAAAAAAACTGATAAGGAGAATGATCTGATATATTAACTTCAGCCAACTTATATCCTAAAGTCATCCTTTGCCTTGTTAAATGCTTTGCGTCAACAACTGTGTATACTTCATCTCTCTGTATCCAGTCCCCAACAAAATCGCTAGGCTTAGCCTTGTCATTAACACATACAACTCTAAAACTTTCCATAATTCAACCATACTTAAAATTTAAAAACCCCCCTCCAGCAATAGTATGGTTGGTACGTTATGAGGATTTTGCCAAGAAGGGGATTAATATTTTTACCTAACCAACCAACTGATACAAATATAGAACATTTTTTAAAAAAAACAAAAGAAAACAAGAAAAAAGAAAAAGAAAGAAAGTGGACAAAGAAAGAAAAAGAAAAAAGAAAAAAAGAAAAGAAAAAAAAGTTTTCCCTAAAAAAGTTATTAACAAGGATGTATTTCTATGAAAAAACGTATTTAAAAAACATATATATTTGTACTGCTATGCACTGTGCATGGTTTAACATATAAACCAACACCGACTTAATGTCCGTGTATAATACATTTTAAAAATGGCTTTTAATTATCAATTCCCAAAAATCGGTAGCATAGATTCTGTTACCGTAATGAACACACCTGCCGCGGCAGATTACGATCTAGACGCAGGTACTATTACTCTTGTTGGAGATGCTGGAGGATTAGTTGTTCGAGCATGTGATTTACTCGCATTTGACCAAACTGATTTTACAGCTGGTACAGCTCACTCTGTAAACGTAGACCTTACAGGTATTACAGTGGTTAACAATAGAGTTTATTCTATTACTGTTTCTGCTCCAAACGTAAAGAATTTCTTTGGTGGTGGTCGCGAGACTGGTGCGATTTATCAAACTCGTACTTATAATATCTCTTCAGATATAACCGCTACTGTTGCTGAAATTCAAGCTTCATTTGTTGCTGCTATTGCTGCTGATCCAGGAGCTTATTTTACTGCTTCTGCTGAGGCTGGAGATGTAGTTCGTATTACCGCTTTGTCTGCTGATGCTGGAGCATTAGAGATTACTGCACCTGCTGGAGCTACCCTTGCTGACAATGCTGCATTTGTTGCACCTGTTGGAACTGAAGCTGAGGTTTTAGCTTACGGAATTAGTGCTGCTGTTGCTGATGCTGCTGGATATGACAGATTCATTATCAAACACAGAAAATTCACTAGAAGCAATGCTATTAGCGGTCTTCAAGCTGTTCTTCCTGCTATCTCTTTAGTTTATCTAAAGCAAGATGATGCAGGTACTGGAGCCGCTGTAGGAGCAATTGAAGATTTCCTTGATGGAACTCACACTCCTGTTGCTGATTACTTAGGTTGTCCAGCACTGTAATTAAATTTTAATTATATTTGTAGGGTAGGGGTAAAATCCTCTACCCTATTTTTTTATTAATTTTATGGCAAATAAAGAAGTTGAGATAATTCTTTTCGGCTTGGAGAG
>Ga0209601_1002725_pt1 | contig 10605 bp, 8 predicted proteins | sample COGITO_mtgs_1104_4_FD_184796 | JGI IMG/M metagenome (GOLD analysis project Ga0209601, IMG submission 184796) | Pelagic marine microbial communities from North Sea - COGITO_mtgs_110426 (SPAdes) (version 2) | ecosystem: Environmental > Aquatic > Marine > Epipelagic ...
CATCCCAGGGTTCCATGTGCATAGCGTGGTATTGATAAAAAGCCTTTAAATCCGGATCCATGCCCTCGATATTTTGCCATGCGGGCGGAATCAACATTCGCAATGCCCGGGGCAATTCGACGCCGCCCGTGGTTAATAATTCGAGCATGTTGTCCAGACTAGATGAATCAGAACCACTGGTATTCACCAGCGGCGCCACGCTCTGAAGCTCCGGTAATAACGGTGATTTAAGCTTAGGTGTTCGAGCCTTTGACCAGCTTCGGTTGCCTTCAATGGTGTTAATTTCACCGTTGTGGGCTAGCATGCGAAAGGGCTGCGCCAGTGGCCAGCGAGGTAAAGTATTGGTTGAAAACCGCTGGTGAAAGACGCATATAGCGGTCTCTAACCGCCCGTCGTTCAAATCAGGATAAAAATGCGCCAAGTCGCCGGGCATTACTAGACCTTTATAAGATACGACTTGGTCAGACAAGCTGCATATATAAAAATCGGGATCGTCGGACAGCGCCATTTCGACCTGGCGTCTGGCCATGAATAGTCGGGCTGTCACTTGAACGTGATCAAGTGCATCGGCGGCGATAAACACCTGCTCAATATGGGGCAACTCGGATAAGGCTATTTCACCGCAGACATCTGGGGCAGTGGGAACGGTGCGCCAACCAACGACCTCGAGCTGATTGTTAGTCAGCGCGGTCTCAACGCCGGTACGGGCACGCTTTTGGCGGGCTTCATCTTGAGCCATGAAGACCATGCCAACCGCATAATGTGAGCCCAATTCAATATCAAAGTTCGCCTTTGCCTCGCTACGCATGAAAGCGTCTGGCATTTGTAGCAGTAACCCACAGCCATCACCGGTTTTGCCATCCGCAGCAATGCCCCCGCGGTGGGTCATACACGTCAGCGACTCAATAGCGGTTTGTAGCAATCGGTGGCTCGGGTGGCCTTCGATATGCGCAATCAACCCAAAACCACAGTTGTCGCGGAATTCTTCAGGGCGGTAGAGCCCCCGCGGGCGGGACGCGGCGTTGGCCGTGACACCCGTTTCAACTAGTCGAGTCATAATTGATCACATTCAGTTTTGTCGACGCTCTACGGCCGAGCAGACCCACCCAAGCCGGGCTCACGTCAAAAGGTCGATCATTTTACACATCACACCAAGGGCGGACAATTGGCTAATAATCAGTCGACGCCTGTGCCCGGGAAGTTTAACCGATAGCGGCCGTCATTTCGTCGGCACTGACATCATCGACTATCGACGCCTTCCCCAGTGCGGACAACAGTATGTATCGAATTTGCCCGCCCGTGACCTTTTTATCTGTACGCATTGCCCTTAAAAATACGGCGGCGTCCATGTCCTTAGGAGCGGCCACTGGCAGGCCAAAGTATAACAAAAACTGTTCGAGTTCGGTCACGGTCGATGCGTTTAAGCAGCCACGATTTGCAGAGATTTTTGCTGCGATCAGCATGCCGACCGCAACCGCTTCTCCGTGTAACCAGGCACCATAACCTTGCACTTGCTCAATAGCGTGGCCGAAGGTATGGCCAAAATTGAGAATGGCTCGTAGGCCGCCTTCTCGTTCATCCTGCGCCACTACCTCTGCTTTAATGGCGCAACTGCGTTCAATAGCTTCTGCAAGAATCGATGGGTCACGGGCTAATAGCTGGCGCCGCACGCTGATGAGCCAATCAAAGAATACAGCGTCATAGATGCAGCCGTACTTTATGATCTCTGCCAACCCTGCGGCGAATTCTCGCTCAGGTAACGTTTGTAAGGTGTCGATGTCAATCACCACAGCCAGTGGTTGATGAAATGCGCCCATCATATTTTTACCCGCCGCATGATTGACACCTGTTTTACCGCCCACCGATGAATCCACCTGTGCAAGCAAGGTGGTGGGTAGTTGTACAAAATCGACGCCGCGCATAAAGCAAGCCGCTGCAAAGCCGGTCATATCGCCGATGACGCCACCCCCTAGAGCCAAGAAGACCGATCGCCGCTCGTGCCGGTCATTCAGGGCCGCCGTGAAAATACCATCGAGGGTGTCGATGTTTTTAAAGGCCTCACCATCCGGCAAAATCACGTCGGTGACGTGCCTAGCCTCACCCAAACCTTGGCGAACTTGGGATGCATAAAGCGGCCCTACTTGGTCATTACTCACCAAAACCACTGGGCGATCGCCAATCATGTCCTCATAAAAAGCCGCATCGGCGAGTAAATCTCGGCCAATAATAATGGGATAGCTGCGATGGCTACTCATGCCAGTAAAGTTCACGTGCAAGGTATGTATTCGAGTAGGCATATTTTTCCCAGCGAGCGGCTCTGAAGAGGCATTAATTAACTACGAATAGGGGGCTACAGACCTCAATGCTGGAATCTGCGTAAGCAAGTGGTGGGCCAGTTTTTTGGCACTTCGATTATCAGTGGACACCACTACATCGCTGACTTCTCGGTAGAGGGGGTCCCGCAATGCCATTAATTCACTCAGAACCGCTCTACGGTTTTTCCCAGCAAGCAGTGGACGCTTACCATCATGGCTGGTGCGCCACACCTGTTGGCGTAAGCTAGCGCACAAATAAATGACCAATCCCCGCTGCTTCAGGGTCTGTCGATTGGCATCACGCAGAACAGCGCCACCGCCGGTAGCGATGACCACTTGGTCGCGCTCAGCAAGCTCCGTTATGACTTGTTGCTCACGATCCCTGAATCCTTGTTCGCCCTCTATCTCAAAAATCCAGGGGATATTAGCCCCGGTGCGGCGCTCTATCTCTTCGTCGCTGTCTACAAACGCGTACCCTAGTAACTTCGCTAGAGCGCGGCCAACCGTGGATTTACCAGCCCCCATGGGACCGACCAATATGACCCGATTCCCTGCCATCTGTGTTGCTCAGTCTATCAGTGCTTCAGATAGAATTCGGGGAGTGATAAAGATAAGCGTTTCCGTCTTACTGGTCTTGTTCGTCGTGCTCCTAAATAGGGCCCCCACATAGGGAATGTCCCCGAGTAGTGGCACCTTTCGTACCTGAGCAATGTCTTCGTTTTGGAAAACCCCGCCCAACACAACGGTCTCACCGTTGCCGACTAACACTTGAGTGGTCAGTTCTGTCGTATCAATAGTGGGGATTGATCCACCACTGCCACTGGGCACCAGATCGCCCACAGAATCTTGATTCACCACAAGGTCGAGAAGAATTCTGTCGTCCGGCGTAATGTTGGGTGTGACCCTAAGGCTGAGTACCGCTTCCTTAAACGACACTGTCGTCGCCCCCGAGGCAGCGCCCTCCTGATAAGGAATCTCTGTACCCGATTTGATGCTAGCTTCTTGTTTATCGCCCGTAATGATTTTGGGCTGGCTGACCACCTCACCCCGACCAGAAGCCTCGAGTGCAGAGAGCTCTGCCGTCAAAAACAAATCATTGGACGTGAAGCCCACCGCAAAACCACTTGTCGCAGTCGATAAACCCAAATCAACCAGCGCAGCACCAAGACCTTGATTTTGCTGCGCATCACCACCACCACCACCACTTCCTCCAGCCGCCTGAGGGAAATTCAGGCTCGGTGCCTCACCGGCAATAATGGCTTCATTGATGCCAACAACGCTTTCACGGCTCCCTGATATTGATAACACATCACCATCGCTTATGCCGCGGTAACCCCCACCCCATTCGATGCCTAGTTCCTCGTCAAGGTTGGTCTGGGCAATAACGATTCGCGCCTCAATCATCACTTGGCGAATGGGTACGTCCACCCGCTCAACCAGCTTACGAATTTCGGCGAGCTTTGCCGCTGTATCGGTGACAATGATGGAATTAGTACGCTCATCGACAACAACCGAGCCGCGCTCTGAAATGAGTGAGCCACCCTTCTCGGAACCCACACCCCCCTTGTCCTGCTCTGATGCCTTTTGAAATAATTGAATAACGTCTTCAGCTTTTGCGTAGCGCACCTGGATAAATTCTGATTTCAAGGGCGCCAGTTCGGCAATTTGCTTATTGGCTTCAATTTCTTGGCGTTCCCGCTCGGCGATCTCGTTGGCAGGGGCCACCATCAATACGTTGCCAATTTGCCGGCTATCTAAACCCTTGGTTTTTAACACCAACTCAAGGGCCTGGTCCCAGGGGACATTTTGTAATCGGAGGGTGATATTTCCTGTCACCGTGTCGGATGCTACGAGATTTAGCTCAGTAAAGTCAGCAATGAGCTGCAGCACCGCGCGCACTTCAATGTCCTGAAAGTTCAGCGATATTCGGTCGCCCACATAGTTGAACTCGTTCAGCCTTTCTTGCTTCTCTTCGCTCGATAGTGGCTTCACGCTTAACACATACTCATTGCCAGTTTGGTAGGCCAAATAATCAAAATTGCCCGATGCTTTGAGTAGCAACCGTGCACCTCGCTCAGTGGTGCTGACTTCGACGCTATTCACCGGTGTAGCAAAATCTGTGACGTCAAAACGACGCAGCAGCGTTTCGGGTACCGAGGTTTGCATGAACTCGAGATTGATATTACCCCCCTCTGAGAACACATTGACATCAATGGACGGATCGCTGAGCGCTAACACTAGTCGGCCCTCGCCCTCGGGAGAGCGGCGGAACTGAAGGTCTTCAATTTGCGAGCGTGCTTTGGTGACTTGCGTCACTTGCGTTTTTAGCACTTTGTCAGCGGTTGTTCTCTCTGTGTACTCGCCGCTACTGTCTTGACCCACTTGCAAAATCAGCTGGTTGCCGTTAATCACAGTTTCATAAGGCACCAATTTCACTAAATTGATCACCATCCGAGTGCGATCCCCGGCCTGTAGCACTAACACACCGGTGGCATTACCGTAGGGAAGCGCGTAGCGCTTTTGATCAAGTCCACTTTTGGTGCCGGGAAAATCAATGGCAATCCGCGCGGGCTCTTCAATCGTGTAGGCATCAAGATCTGCTGGGGGCGGTTCATTAAAGTCAAGGCGAACCTCAAATTTACTGCCTGGGCGGGAGCTAAAAGTGATGTCTTCAATAATAGGATCTGCGAACACTGGCGTCACCAATAATGCCGATAACACGAACGCTAATTTGCTCTTTCGTTTGAGCCACTTCATAGGGGCCATCTCCACTATTACTCTGCCAACGCTCATTGACCGCTGAGTTCAATTGTTCTTGGGCGTTCCACCCAACCCTCAGGAGTACCATCAGAAACAATTTCAACCACTGCTACAAATGTTCCACCCATATTTACCACCTTGCCATGATCTCGGCCCAGATAATTTCCTGCTTGCACGCGATGGATGCCACCCTCTGGATCTTTTACTAGCGTCCAATTCTGCCCGCCTCGCTCTAACTGACCGACCATTTGCAGGGAATCTAGCGTAAACTGCTCGAGAAATTCCTTGCTGCGCTCGTTATCGGGCTGCACCGCAGATCGGGCACTGAGCTGCGTCACTTCACGCACTTGCACAGGACGATCGAAGGGGCTGCGCAGCGTCGTCGCAGAGTAAGCAAATGCCTCGTACGCTTTGAAGGTCGGGATAGGCTGAATGACGCCCCCTGGGCGGGCGAGCTTCTCCGCCATAAACGCATCGATATCACTCATGTCGCTGCCGGAGCAGGCCACCAGTAAACTGGTCGTCGACACCATCAAACCGCGCAATATTAAGGATTTCAACATACCATCACACCCCTCAACTATCGTCATCGCGGTAGCGATACGTTTTTGCAAGGATGCTCATTTGCAATCGATTAGTGGCACTACCTGGCGTCTTAATATCGAAGTCATGCAAGGTCACAATTCTAGGTAGGCCCGCCATCCCGGAAATAAAAGCGCCAAGGTCATGGTAAGAACCTACCGCATTAATTTTGATAGGCAACTCAATATAAAACTCTTGTGGTACCTCATCGAGCAAGTCAATAGTGTCGATGGTCAAACCATTGAGCTCACCTTTGTTGGTAATGTCCTCAAGCAATCCAGGTACTTCCGTATCGCTCGGTAGCTGGCTGACAAGCGCTCCGAAGCTTTCTTCCATTTCAATCATTTGGAGCTTATACGCCTCGAGGTTAGCGGCTTCAAAGGCTTTTTTCTCAAAATCCCGACGCAGCTCAAGCTCGTCGGTTTGCACTTGATTAAACTGTTGTTGCAAGCCTTCTATGTGGTAGTAGTAACCTGCCACACACACGACTGTGAATAACACCACGCCGACAATAGCCTTAATGGCGACCGGCCAGCCGCCGACATTGTCGAAATCAAGATCGCTAATATCCAGATCGTTGAGCGACTTTAAGAAATCCGTAATTGGCATACTAGACGCCCTCATCCGAATCGGGTAGCTGCACACTCACCGATAAATTAAACGTTGTAGCCTGCTCCCCATACTCAGGCGCCGCTCGGACGGCATCAAGATTGGGTTGCTCGAGCCAATCAGAGGCCTCGAGCCTGCGCATTAGACTCGAAACCCGGTTATTAGACTCAGCAATACCTTGCACCGCTATTTCGTCCTCCCGGGTGACAAGGTCCATATAAAAAACGCCATCGGGTAATGTGCGAACCAATTGGTCAATGATGCGCACGATGACCGGCCGATTACCCTGCAATTCCTGAATGACTCGCATCCGCTCGATTAACTGGCTTCGCTTGCGCTGTAAGTCACGGATCTCCGCTACCTGTGCATCGAGCGTTGCGATATTTTTCTGCAAATAAAGATTCCGGTTGTTCTGACCATTGATCTGTGAATTGATCACCCGATCGGCAACGACCAGCGTGAATATGGCGGCTAATGCGGTTAGCGCCAAGGTAGCAAAAAACTGCTTTTTAAGCTCGAGGCGACGCTCTTCACGCCAGGGAAGTAGATTAATTCTGGCCATCAGTCAATACCCCTTAATGCCAATCCACAGGCAATGAGCATCGCCGACGCGTCGCTGTTGAGTGCCACCGCGTTGACTTTTGGAGAGATCGCCATATCGGCGAAAGGATTAGCCACTACCGTAGGTGTCGATAAACGCTCAGCAATAAGGTCTGTCAGGCCATCCATCGCAGCAACTCCGCCCGCCAGAAAGATGCAATCGACCCCATTAAAATCTGTAGACGAAAAGAAGAATTGCAGTGAGCGGCTTACCTGCTGCACCACGGCCTCGCGAAACGGATCTAGCACGTCCGTATCATAGTCATCGGGCAGACCGCCCTGCTTTTTAGCGAGGCCCGCCTCCTCTAAAGGCAGTCCGTAACGGCGCATGATTTCATCGGTTAACTGCTTGCCGCCAAATAGTTGCTCACGAGTATAGACGGTTGACCCGCGGTGCAGCACCGACAGTGTCGTCATCGTCGCGCCGATATCGACAATGGCCACCGTCGATCGATCGTCAATGTCAGCCTGTGACTTAATCAACGCAAAAGCACGTTCCATTGCATAAGCCTCGACATCGATAATTTTAGGTATCAGCCCTGCAAGCTCAATCGCATCGAAACGTGCATCAATAGTTTCACGACGACAAGCAGCCAGTAAAACATCGACCATATCTTCTCGGCCCGCCGTTGGACCCTGCTCCTCAAAATCAATAGCCACTTCATCAAGTGGGTAGGGAATATATTGATCAGCTTCCAAGGTCAGTTGGGTTTCAAGGTCGTCGTCCTTGAGACCGGCTGGCATCGATAAGACCTTGGTAATCACCGAGGAGCCAGCCACCGCTGCAACGACCAGATTGTTTTTGGTTCGAGCCTGAGCATGCACATTGCGTACCCCGCTGGCTACCTCTTCAACATTGCTGATATTCTTCTCCACAACGGCATCTTGAGGAAGGGATACCACCGCATAGCTCTCAACCCGCAGGCGTTCGCCCGAAGCACTGAGCTCTATCAGCTTTACGGTCGTCGAGCTAATATCGACACCGAGCATTTGTGTTTGTTTACGCTTCCCGAAAAGCCCTAGCACTATCGACAGCCTCTAATAAGTCGTTGTTATATGGCCCCGCAGCAACACTCGCCCGCCACTCCGGTTATACTACGCGTTGTTTGCGCGTTTTTTGCATTATAAACCAATAAAAAGATCACTTTAGCTGCACTTTTTTCATGTAAAAAGACGAAATTCCCAATAAAGTGCATTCTTGACCATTTTTTTTTGCTAAAAACGGAGACCAATACTTTGCGGATTATTCGCAAACTAAGCCTGTTAATGCTCATTACTGGCTGCGCCGCAATCTGGTGGCTGGCAGGACTATACCTCTATTTAAGTCCCAATCTACCCGAGGCAGACACCTTAAGAGACGTTAAATTACAAACCCCTATGCGGGTGTTTAGCGAGGATGGCTTGTTGATCGGCCAATTTGGCGAGCAAAAACGCTCCCCACTGCAGTTTAATGCGATTCCCAGCACCTTCATCGATGCTTTGCTCGCAGCCGAGGACGACCAGTTTTTTGACCATGGTGGTATCGATGTTCTAGGGTTGGTTAGAGCGCTCACTGAACTCATTGCCACGGGTCAAAAACGCAGCGGCGGTAGCACCCTGACCATGCAGGTAGCACGAAACTATTTTTTGTCCCTTGAGCGTACTTTTTTGCGCAAATTCAACGAGATTTTGCTCGCCATCGAGATCGAGAGAGCGCTAACAAAGGAGGAAATCTTTGAACTCTATGTCAATCGCGTGTTCCTTGGCCACAGGGCTTACGGATTCGAGGCGGCTGCGCAGACTTACTACGGCAAATCGCTGTCCGAATTAAGCATCGCTCAGCAGGCGATGCTGGCAGGTATCCCAAAAGCGCCCTCGCGCAATAACCCTCTCAGTAATCCAGACGCGGGCAAAAATCGACGCGATTGGATTTTAGGGCGAATGGCGTCTCTCGGGCTCATTAACGAGCAGCAATATCGAACTGCCCGAGCGGAAGCTGTGACGGCGGTCTACCACGGCTTATCTGTCGAGGTCGACGCGGACTATGTGGCCGAGATGGTACGCCAGGAGATGATAGATCGCTTTGGCAACGCCGCCTACACCGATGGTTACCGTGTTTACACTACGGTCAATAGTGGGCGACAAAAAGCCGCTCAGCGCTCAGTGATTGACGGCTTAAAAACCTATGATCGTCGGCATGGCTGGCGCGGCCCGGAACAACGCCATCCCATTGCTGAAGGAGAAACCCTCCAGGAGCAATGGCCTCACTGGCAAGCCGCCTTGGATGACATGCCTGTTATTGCCGGCTTGTTACCCGCGATCATCATGAGCACTCATGAACAAGGGGCCGATGCCCTCGATAAATCCGGCCAAATCCGCCGCCTCAGCTGGTCCAACGACCTCGCCAACATTCGACGGTTTCGAACAGAGGATTTGACCGCCGAGCCAGCAGCCAATGTCCAAGAGTTACTGACGGTTGGCGATCTCATTCGACTTCAGTACGATCCTACTAACGATCAGTGGCGACTCGCCCAAGTCCCGCGCGCGCAGGCCGCACTGGTATCAATGGCTCCTAGCGATGGCGCCATCAAAGCGCTAGTGGGGGGTATGGGCTTCGAATTATCAAAGTTTAATCGCGCGACGCAAGCACGCCGACAACCGGGCTCCAACTTCAAACCTTTTTTATACGCTGCGGCGCTCGAGTCAGGCATAACGACGACGACATTGATCAATGATGCCCCAGTGGTCCTTGACAACTTATCAAGCGATGACATCTGGCGCCCAGAAAATGACAGCGGCAAGTTCTACGGTCCGACTCGCCTCCGCGAGGCGCTGACCTTTTCACGCAATCTCGTGTCTATTAGGGTTTTGCAACGCCTTGGCGTCGATGCTTTCATTCATTACGTTGCTCAGCTGGGCTTTCAGACCGAGAGCATGGCCCGCAATCTAACGCTAGCGCTGGGTACTCACGCCTATACACCACTCGAGATTGCCTCGGGCTACGCGATACTGGCCAATGGCGGCTTCATGATCGAGCCCTATCTCATTGAGCGTATTGAAGATGCAACAGGCCGGATACTCTATCAAGCCAACCCTGCGCTGGCTTGCTCTGCCTGTGAAGAAGACAAGCGCCTGACGGCTAATGCCCCGCTGCGCATGGAAGACATACTCAAGACCGACGCGGCCCCTATGCGACAAGCCACATCGGTTATGGATCCGCGCGCCAGCTTTATTGTTACTTCCATGCTCTCTGATGCCATACAACGCGGCACTGGACGCCGGGCCCGAGCCCTCAAGCGCGATGATTTAGCCGGCAAAACCGGCACAACTAATGGCCCTAGGGATGCCTGGTTTTCTGGCTATAATCGAGACTTGGTGACCACCGCCTGGGTTGGCTTTGACGACTACAGCGTACTGGGTCGCCGTGAATTTGGTGGCACCGCGGCGCTACCTATTTGGATCGACTATATGGGTGCCGCTCTAGACGAACAGCACGCGCCCGCCATTATGCCTCACGGTGTTGTTCGACTGCGCATTGATCGACGTACTGGACAGAAGGTATCTGGCGCACCTACCGATAGCATGCTTGACTATTTCTTTGAGGAATTTCTACCCACTGAGACGTCCGATAATGAGGACCGTCTTGGGACCGATGATTTAGAAGATCTTTTTTAACCTATCTCTCTAGCGATACCCGCTCAATACCGCCTTTACTGCCCAGCCCAGCCCCACTTCAACGAGGCTCAGCGCCAGTTACGAT
>Ga0209601_1002755_pt1 | contig 10509 bp, 8 predicted proteins | sample COGITO_mtgs_1104_4_FD_184796 | JGI IMG/M metagenome (GOLD analysis project Ga0209601, IMG submission 184796) | Pelagic marine microbial communities from North Sea - COGITO_mtgs_110426 (SPAdes) (version 2) | ecosystem: Environmental > Aquatic > Marine > Epipelagic ...
CCTAAAAAATGCATCTGTCAGAATAAAAAGCTGGTGGGACTTTAGTCGTGTCGCTGAGTTGCGCAGTCAGTTTTATGGTTCTTGGGAGGGCATGCATGCCACTCCCTCCGAGATTGCTATAACGCAGACAAAGCACAGAAACTTGAAAGCAGATCTCGCTAAAGAACCACCAGAGAAACTTACTTCTGAGTTTATTAAATCTCACGCCGGTGACAAACATGGCCCAGCCAAAGAGCACAGATCACAATTCCCGGACGGACGCGTTGGGTCACACTCAGTACTCGCCACCCCAGAGCATGGAACACACCTAAAGCAAGCAGCGGTAGATGCGCTCTGTATAGATTACAAAGCATTTCTTGTTTCTTAAACTCCGATCCGACAGTCAGGATCTGCGAAAGCCCTATTTAAATCCTGAAATTCTTCCAGCAGGCCAGCACCACCGGGTACACGTTCAGGATACAAGATACCGTTTTCCCAAAGAGCGACACCATCAGCCTTTACCGTCGGATCCACAACGTTCCAGCAGACTTCGCCAGGCGCATACGCTCCGCAACTATGCATGTGCAAAAGCCGCGGGTTCCCAAAAGCACTCCCACTCCAGGTCTCAAAATTTTCAATTGCCGGTTTATCAAAGAAGCATCCTGGATGGATGCCTAAGTGCCAAGAGTGGACAAAATCACGTTCAATAGAAAATTTATCTGAAATGAAATCTAGATGCCCATTAGCTTTTCTTTCGTCGTCCTTTGATCCCTCAAATGACAAAAGTTTATTACCTTCAAAGTGAACAAGGAGAGAACTATCAAAAGTAATGCCATAGGGTGCATAGTATTTTGAACCTGTACCCACAAGAAATCCAGGCAGCGCACAGCAGCCTGAAAAACTTTTAGCTGGGGCTGGTGTGTTCACTAGCATTGGAAAGCGGCGCAAATTGGCATCTCCCCCGTCTGGAGAGGCTTGGATTGAACCACTAAACGAGGTTCCCGCCGGACAGCTGACTTCAAGCAAATCAGCAGAAAAAATTACGCTATCAATCACACTTTTTAGACGCACCATGGCCTCATGCTGAACTGATCCAAAAGGGGACGCTAGGCTGTCACCAGTTAACGCATATGAGATGATTGTTCTTTTGTCCGCTTTGAAGCTCGAAAAACGCATTTGGTCAGCCGCACGGGCCAAAAAGATAGTTACGTCAGCATCCTCCATCGCTTGATCTAATCCTGGCGGTAGGAGTGCGATATAAGGATCAAACTCAAGTTCACAGAGGGTCACTGAAAGCCCCAAGTTCAAAGCACAGTTATGGACGTCATCAATAATGGATTGGTCGTAATACCCAAGGCTTGCAGCTTCAAAACATAGAAGCAGTTTCTCACCAGATACGGCTTCACCGCAGTTGGCTAACAAGTTTCGAGCACCTGCCAATCTTAGAGCAGGGTCTTTTTGTTTGGTCATTTAGACTTTTTCCTATATGCAAAAGCTTTCTCAAACCTCCAGGTCAGGTACTCGCCACAAGTCGTCGCTGTTTCTTTCGATACGTGTTGATTGCCAAAGACATCTTTTGCATCAATTACAGTTTCAGGGTTTGGATCAAAGGCCAGGACAATCGACAAACGCTTCTTACCTGAACTATTAACCACGCGATGTGGCGTTGATTTATAGGCGCCATCCGTCCAGCGGGATAGAAGATCGGCAACATTGACAATCAGTGTTCCGTCAATGGGTGGCGCTTGGATCCAATCCCCACTTGCATCCTCAACCTGCAGTCCCCCAACACTATCTTGGCATAAGACGGTGAGCACACCAAAATCTGTGTGTGGCCCCACTCCAAATTGGGATGAGCCTAACTCTGCAGGTTGTGCAGGATAATAGACGAATGAAGCGCGGCTCAGCGGTCGTGAGGCAGTTTTCAGAAAAAAATCTTCTTCTAGATCTAACCCAAGAGCAAAGCCTCGCATCAAATAGTGTGCAACCTTATGTGCATGTTGGAAATATGACATCGCTTGCTGGCTCATGTGAGGAAGCTCTGCTGGCCAAATATTTTTACCGCGTAAATCATGATCCATAAGAGCCTGGTCATCATCATCTTCATGACCCCAAATAAAACTCTCTTTCAGGTCAGCCTTTGCGCCATCCTTCATTTTAGCCCCACCTTGGCCCAGCCAACCTCGGTGCTTGGCCGTTACTTTTACATCGGCTTTTGCTGACTCTGTTTGGCCAAAAAACTCATATGCACCAGCGCGGGCACTATCAATTACCTCTTCGGGAATTCCGTGACCTTTGATATAAATAAAACCCAGTTTTTGACTAGCCTCATGCAGTAATTTGGCAACACCTTTTGGATCACTTCCATCACGCAGGGGTTGAATATCCACCACAGGAATCAGACTTTGATCAAGAGTTTTGGCTTCAGCATATGACATTAAATAACCTTCAATCTTCAATTATGTTTTCGCTAGAACTTAATTAAACCAACTTCTATTTTACCGATGATTAAAGTAAAGTTTCCTACACTTTCTCACAAGTATCAAATGCAATTAGTTTTTTTATACGTTGGTAAAATATCGTCCTCATCAGTAGTAGCTTCATATACACCTCGTGCAATTGCACGGCTTAAACAGACCGCAGCCGACGCTCCAATATCACGAAATACTGCATGATCAACTTCACCTTTTGTTGTTGAAACACCAAAAACTAGATCGCCATCAAGCGGAGTGTGTGATGGGATAATTGCGCGTGCCATCCCATCATGGGCAGTAACGGCTAAGCGGTGGCATTGTGTCTTAGTCAAAGGCGCGTCTGTAGCAACAATTGCAATTGTGGTATTAGATATTTGAGCACTGCGAAGCATCATCGCCTTTTCTTTTGGGCTCTGTTTCGAGCTAAAAAAATAAGGACTTGGGTCAGCACCCAGACCACCAAACTCACCGTCCAACTCAAATGGCGCCGCCCAAAAGTATTTACCACCAGAACTTGTGACACTGCCAGTTGGATTAACTACAACCAAGGCCCCCACAGAATAACCGTTTTCTAACACGAAAGAAGCAGAGCCCAACCCACCCTTATGTATAGCCGCCAAGGCTCCAGTGCCTGCGCCAACGGTTCCAAGGGCAAAGTCTTGGGAGGCATTAGTTAAGGCATCACATCCAAGTAAACGGTAGGGATTTTCAGACCAGTCTTTTTTTCCACCATTAATTAAATCAAAGATGATCGCACCTGGTACGATTGGAACTCGCATGACACCTAGTGGAAAGCCCCGACCCATTTCTCGAAGTCCGTCCATGACACCAGAGCATGCATCAAGGCCAAATGCTGATCCACCAGATAACACTAGCGCATCAATATCTTCAATTGTCTTATCAGGCGCTAAGAGATCAGTTTCCTTTGTGCCAGGTGCCCCTCCCATCACATGAACACTGGCCGTGAAGGGAGCTTCTCCAACCAAAACTGTAGTGCCAGTCTTAAGATACTCATCACTGGCATTGCCAACCTTGAGGCCAGCGATATCTGTTATTAAGTTTTTCAGACCAGATTTAGATACAGCGGCCACCATCAACCTCCAGCGCTACCCCAGTTATCATGCTGGCCTCATCAGAACACAAAAAACACGCGGCATTTCCCATATCCTCTGGTGTGGAAAACCTACCAATTGGGATTGTTGAAAGAAATTTTGTACGGATTTCTGGAGTATCTTCACCCATGAATGATTTTAGAAGTGGGGTCTCACCTGCAACTGGATTAATTGCATTTACACGAATGCCCGAGGGCGCAAGTTCTACAGCCATGCCCTTGGTTGCAGTAATCATCCACCCCTTGGATGCATTGTACCAAGTTAATCTTGGTCTTGGCGAAACTCCACCAGTTGATGCCACGTTTAAAATCACACCACTGCCACGCTCTTTAAAATGAGCAATAAATGCCTGGGCGGTCAAATATACAGACTTTATGTTAACGCCATAAACCTTTTCAAAGTCATCCATGGTTACGTTTTCCATGTCATTTGGCAAATGGGTGGCGCCAGCATTGTTAACCAATATATCAAGATGACCAAATTCGCTAAGGGCGGCGTTTTTCATAGCTAAAACACTGCCTGGATCCGCCACGTTACAAAGTTGTGCGACGCCTCCAATTTCGGCAGCAATAACCTGTGCACCCTCAAGGTTGAGGTCAGCAACCATAACCTTCGCCCCCTCAGCTGCAAATTTTCGGGAAATTCCAGCTCCAAAGCCAGATGCAGCGCCCGTCACGATCGCAGTTTTACCTTGAAGCCTCATAAAATTACCCATGCCATGCTGCTACTGTTTTCAAAGATGAAAACCCGTAGAGCGCCTCAAAACCTTTTTCGCGACCATGTCCAGATTTACCAACCCCTCCAAACGGTAGTTCAACACCACCGCCTGCGCCATAGTTATTTATAAAGACCTGCCCAGAGCGCAGTTTTTTTGCTAACCTCATTTGCCTTCCTCCATCAGCAGTCCATATCGATGCAACTAAGCCAAAGTCCGTTTGATTAGCAATTTTTAATGCTTCAGCTTCAGTATCAAATGGAATAATTACCTGAACAGGGCCAAAAATTTCATCGAGGGCAAGAGGATGATCTACAGGCACATCTGCAAACAAAGTGGGCCGTACGTAGTACCCATCAGCTTGAGTTATTATTTTACCCTCACCTATAATTTTTAAATCAGAGCCACGGGCAAGGAAGCCCATAACTATTTCCTTTTGACGTGCTGAGATTAGGGGTCCCACAGCCAAATCATCCATTGCAGGGCCTACTTTGAGCGAGGAGTAGGCATCACCCATGCGCTCACAGACCGTATTATAAACACCACGCTGAACAAGAATTCTGCTGGATGCCGAACACGTTTGTCCCGCATTTTGAATTCCAGCATTTACAAGAAATGGCAGTGCACGGTCCAAATCCGCATCATCAAATACCAATTGTGGGGACTTACCTCCAAGTTCAAGCGTGACTGGTATAACATTCTTTGCTGCTGCTGCCTGTATCAATTGGCCAGTCCTAACTGACCCTGTAAAAGACATGTGTTGGATGCCCGTGTGAGAAGAAAGTGCGGCGCCAGCCTCAGAACCTAAACCTGTGACCACATTAAGCACACCAGCTGGGAGCCCCGCTTTATGCGCAATTTCCGCAAAAGCTAAAGCAGTCAAACAGGCCTCCTCAGCAGGCTTCAATACACATGTATTTCCCATTGCAAGAGCCGCTCCCACAGATCTGCCTACAATCTGCATTGGATAATTCCAGGGGACAATATGACCGGTTACGCCATGCGGTTCCCGCAATGTGTAAACCGTGTATCCGTCTAGGTATGGGATTGTTTCTCCTGTAATTTTGTCAGCAGCACCACCATAAAACTCCATGTATCTAGCTAGCGCCAATACATCCACACGCGCTTGAGACAGTGGCTTTCCAACATCCTGGGCTTCAATTTTTGCTAGGCTATCAACATGGCTTAAAACTGCCTCACCTATTTGTAAGAGGATGCGACCACGTTCCAGAGCCGTTTTGCGGCCCCATTCACCAGACAATGCTGTTTGGGCAGCGTAAACTGCGGCATCAATATCTTTAGCTGTCCCACGCGCAACACTTGTAATTTTGTCTTTTGTTGAAGGATTGGTCACATTGATTTCAGCGTCAGCCTCAAGCCAAACTCCACCAATAAAATTATGTGCCTGTGGAATACTAAACAGGTTCAATAGCATATGTAGCCTCCGGCAGCCTAGGTGCAGCTGAAATCAATGTTTTTGTGTAAGCATTTTGTGGGTTTGTGAAAACTTTTTCTGTCTCGCCGTATTCTACAATTTTTCCATCCCGCATAATCATCACGCGATCAGTTACACTGCGCACTACTGACAAGTCATGGCTGATAAACAAATATGCCAATGGACGTTTATGGCATAATTCAGCGATTAAATCCAATACCTGTGCCCTTACGGATACATCAAGCGCAGAAACCGCTTCGTCAAAGATAATTAATTCAGGTTCGATAATAAGTGCTCGCGCAATAGCTATCCTCTGTCTTTGGCCACCAGAAAATTCATGGATAAATTTTTTAGCATCAGACCCCATCAATCCAACATCTTCTAACGCCTTCAAAACAGCCAAGTCCTTTAACTCGCCGACCGGCGGGTTTTCTAGTACGTGAAGTGGCTCCGCAATCAGCCGGTCCACACGGTGCCTTGGGTTGAAGGAACTATAGGGATCTTGAAATACGACCTGCATTTTACGCCGCACATCTAAATTTGGTTTGTTTCCAGAAAAAACTGGCTCTCCATCCAATGTAATCTGACCACTTTGAACATCCTCAACTCCCAGAATGGCTCGCGTCAGAGTAGATTTTCCACACCCACTTTCACCAACTAATCCAACACGTTCTCCGTGACCTATACGGAAGTTAACATTGTCTAATGCGTTAAAGTTTGGTCGAGAACCAAGGATCTTATTGCGAGGCAAAGTGTAGGTACGAACCACAGAATCAACTGATAAAAGTGTTTCTGAAGAAATAGCTTCAGGCATTACAACTCTATGCGTTGACGCATTGAACAGTGCCCTAGTGTACGGGTGCTTCATATTAGAAAGTAGCTCTTCCGTTTTTTCAGCTTCAACAATCTGTCCATTCTGCATGATAACAATTTTATCAGCAATTTCTGCCACGACTGCCAAATCATGGGTAATTATCAGCAAGCCCATATCAAAAGAAACAACCAGATCCTTAAGCAGTTCAAGAATACGTGCTTGAGTAGTCACATCGAGGGCTGTCGTCGGCTCATCTGCGATCAATAATTTGGGTCGCAAAACAATCGCCATTGCTATGACGACACGCTGGCGTTGGCCACCAGAAAGCTCATGGGGGTAGCGCAAAGGTGAAACTTCTAGACCAACACGACGCAACATATCTGTCGCACGTTTATTAGCCTCAGTTTTTGATACTTTTTCATGAATTATTATAGTTTCAGCCACTTGGCTCCCAATAGTTTTAACTGGGTTAAGCGCTGTCATTGGCTCCTGAAATACCATGCCTACTTTACGCCCACGGATTGCGCATAATTCTAGTTCAGAAGTTGTTAAAATATCATTCTTATCCAAAAAAATTTGGCCTTTTACTACTGCACCACGCGGAAGCAAAGCCATTGTAGCAAGAGCGGTCAGGGATTTTCCAGAACCACTCTCACCCGTAATTGCTACAATTTCACCCGGCTGCATATCAATTGAGACATTATGTAAAATTTCAACGCCCGCTATTGAGAGTGATAGATCCTTTATATTTACTAGGCTCATGTTCGGCCTACCCGAATACGCGGATCAAAAAAGTCGCGCAGGCCGTCACCCATTAGGTTCAACCCTAAAACAGTGAGTAAGATCGCAAGTCCTGGGACCAGCGCGGTATGAGGCGCAATACTCACTAACGTTTGGGCATCCGCTAACATTCGCCCCCAACTTGCAGTTGGGGGTTGAGCCCCTAGACCTATATAAGAAAGAGAAGCTTCAGCCAAAATGCCAAGACTAAATTGGATAGTTCCTTGGACGATCATTAAATTAGTGATGTTTGGTAGTATATGTTCAATTGAAATGCGGGCGTCAGACTTACCACAAACTCTGGCAGACATAACAAAATCACGCTCCCAAAGTGGCAATGCCGCTGCGCGCGTGAGGCGTGCAAATACTGGAATATTAAATATACCTATAGCAATAATTGCATTTACTGCAGATGCACCAAAGACAGCCGTGATAAGTATTGCTATGACCAACGAAGGGAACGCAAATATCAGATCATTCCCTCGCATTGTTAGCTCATCAAGAAAAGACCCCTGTCTTGCAGCAGAAAAAAGGCCTAGCGGCACGCCGATAATAATACCAATTCCAACAGCTAACAGGGCAACAGCAATTGATGTGCGGGCGCCCATCATGATCATTGAAAATATATCACGACCAAAGTGATCTGTTCCTAACCAATTTTGGGCATTCGGTATCTTAAGTTTATTAGAAATCTCGAGTGTTTCGATATCATAGGGTATCCACAGAAAAGACAGGCAGGCGAGCCCCACAAATACTAAAGTGAGGAATGTCCCTATGGCGAGCCCACGGCTCATGCTTTATTTCTCAGTCTCGGATCCACAGCGGCATATGTAAGATCTACAACGAAGTTCACCATGATTACTGTAAACACCAGAAGCATAACTACACTTTCAACGACGATCAGATCGCGTGCCGAAATAGCTTGAAAAATCAGGCGCCCAAGACCTGGAAGAAAGAATATTTGTTCAATTATGATGCCACCAGCCAAAAGAAAAGAAAACTGTAAACCAATAATAGTAAGAACTGGAATGAGTGCATTTTGGACAGCGTGGCGCCACAGTGCTTGGCGGCGCGTCAACCCCTTGGCGCGCGCTGTCCTAATAAAATCCTCTGCAAGTATATCTAATAACGAAGATCTCATAACGCGTGCCAAGATTGCGGCTTGCGGTAGCGCCAATGCAGTAGCGGGTAGAGTAAGTGACTTTAGTCCATGCAAAGGATTGTCCCAACCGGAAAACCCACCAGCAGAAAACCAACGTAAATTGATCGCAAAGATTAACACCAGTATCATTGCAAACCAAAAGTTTGGAATAGCCACACCCAATTGTGTTGCCCCCATGATTGTCACGTCACTCGTTCCACCCCTTCGACTAGCAGCCAAAATACCGGCAGGGAATGCTATCAAAGTCGAAAGGATGAGCGCATAAATAGCTAATGGGAGTGACACCCAAATCCGGTCAGAAATTAACTCCGAAACTGGAGTTTTATATGTCCAAGAGTTACCAAAGTCACCCACCAACAGACCGGAAACCCAATCTAAATAACGCACCACTAATCCCTGATCTAGGCCCATCTCGCTGCGTAGTGCAGCAAGGGTGTCTTCTCTTGCATTTATTCCCAACATGAATGATGCAGGGTCACCAGGAATAACTTCGATCACAGAAAATATTACTAACGAGGCAACAAAAAGGCTGATAATTAAAGACAGCAAACGACTAAGGATATATCGTACCACTACAGCCAGCCTTGCTGAGGCTGTAGTGAATTTAAAAGATTAATTATCATTTACCTACCAAAAATGGCCACATTAGTTGTTACATAAGATATATGTCTATATATTGCAGTAAGCCCATGCCTATTTATATTTCTAAATATCATGTACTCTGTACAGCCTCATAAACTTATTAAACAGAATTCGACTGCAAAAGTTTTTCCATTTGAAGTAAATATCTCGACACATCATTGCGCCGAGATACTTTTCTTTTAGTCAGCCCAACTGACCACTGTCAGGTCAACAGCCGCAGTTGGCTGGTTAACCCAAAGTCCCTCCACACCTGCCTTGGCAACTGTCGCCACTGCCAATTCGAACAGATAGCCATTGACGTAGTCTTCTGAAATGATTGTCTGAGCCTTCGCTAGCAAAGCCGAACGCCCAGCTGGATCAGCTGTAGACTTTAATTCCGTCATTAACGATTGGAAGTCCGCATTATCATACTGGAAATAGTATTCAGGGTTTGCGTATATGCCTATATCCATGGGCTCAGTGTGACTAACTATAGATAAACCAAAATCTTTTGCTTTAAAGACTTCCTCTAGCCACTGCGACCATTCCAAATTACTAATCTCCGCCTGTATGCCAACTTTACGCAATTGACTGGCAATGATTTCACCACCTCGACGGGCGTAGGAAGGCGGTGGCAATTTTAACGTTGTAGTGAAACCATCCGGAAATCCAGCTTCAGCAAGAAGTTGTTTTGCTTTAGCAGGGTCATATGGAGAGTTGCCTAATAAGTCCACGTAGTCTGGGTTGTGAGGAGCAAAATGGGTGCCAATTGGCGTTCCATATCCAAACATTGCACCATCGATAATCGCTTGTCGATTGATCGCGTGTGCTACAGCCTTTCGGACCAATAAATTGTCAAATGGCGGCATTTTATTATTTGTCGAAAGTATTGTTTCCCCTTCAGTATTTCCAACAAGAACCTGAAACCGACTATCCGCTTCAAATTGAGGTAGGTTTTCGGGCGCGGGAAAGCCTACAAAAACGTCAACATCTTCAGCCATCACTGCCGCAAATGCCGCGGTTGGGTCAGAGATAAAACGAAAGGTAGCACTTTCTAGTGCAGCCGGATTTCCCCAATAGTTTTCATTACGGGTTAGCTCTAGCCGGTCACCCTGAACCCAATCACTGAAGGCAAAAGCACCTGTCCCAATAGGGTTGGAGGCAATGTCTGCGATGCTTTCAGGCGCCACAATCACCGCATCACCCCAAGCCATATTAAATAAGAAACTGCCGTTTGGCTGGCCAAGCGTAACTTTTACGGTTGTCGGGTCCACCACAGTAACGTCTGTTATACCTGAAAAAAGTCCCTTCTGGGCATTCTTGCTATCCTCAGACCGGGCACGATCAAGGCTAAACTTCACATCCTCCGCATCCATTGCCGTACCATCATGGAACGAAACTCCAGGATTCAAATTAA
>Ga0209601_1002764_pt1 | contig 10499 bp, 16 predicted proteins | sample COGITO_mtgs_1104_4_FD_184796 | JGI IMG/M metagenome (GOLD analysis project Ga0209601, IMG submission 184796) | Pelagic marine microbial communities from North Sea - COGITO_mtgs_110426 (SPAdes) (version 2) | ecosystem: Environmental > Aquatic > Marine > Epipelagic ...
TGGTTTTACCGTTGCAAATATTAATTTCAATCATAATAATAAGGGCTACTCAATTCACGATACGCTTTTATTTAAAACGCGATTATCAAATACTCAACTAGCAGAACTAACATCTATTGACTCATGACATTTAGAAAATATGAATTTACCGCTGCGCAATGGACTGCGGCTAAAAAGAAGATACAACATGAAGATTATGAAGGCAATCTTGTTTGGGATTATTCCAAAGTTACTTCAGTTTATGACATTGGTAAGATCTGCCAAGAGACTAACGAAGAAGGCGAATGTATTAAAGAAGCTAAAAAGATAAGCGTAGACATTCTATGGACTGGCGAGCCATTAACTACCAGCTTTTCATCTTATGTAGTTTGGCCAGTACCTAGCGGCATACACACCTTTGCCGGGTGGGAAACCCAATACGCTAAAGACTATTGTTCGAATAACCCTGAAACTGAATTTTGTAACCCCCCAGAGCCTGAACTACCATGAGCTTATTAGACATTTTTAAGGATAATAATAAGTATAACGAAAAAACTATAGTAGGGGCTTTATCTCTTGTGGTCATGATCGTATTCGCTATAGTAGATATTGTTACCGGGATCATGGGCGTTGAGCTAGTCATAAATGAGACTATTTACAATTCTTTTGTATTAATTACTATTGGTTCTTTTGGGATTGCTGGATTAGAAAAGTTCGCCAAAAAATGAACAAGGAGCCATATAAACCCACCGGATTCGCTGACTTAGGAGAGGATACCGTATTAGGTTTATCAATCAAGTCAATTATAGCCATGGCAGTCGGGATCAGTTTTTTCATAGGTTTGTATTATTCTCTAAATGCTGGCATCGAGGAAGCTAAGCTTTTACCACCGCCAGAGGTTACAAAGGCCGATCATTTGGTACTACGTCAAACAGTTGAAGACACAAAAGAAAAGATTGATAAAATGGATAAGAAGCTAGACAATATCCAAGATAAATTATTTGAACTTAAATGACTCCGCATTTTTCATATGACGAAATGACTCACACCAGCAAACCGGTGGAGAACGTACCAAACGAAGAGCAATACGCTAATATGTTGGTATTGTTGGAGAAAATAATGGAGCCAGCTCGTGAGGTGTTGGGTCCTATAAAAGTAAATAGCGGTTTCAGAAGCTATAAGCTAAATAAATATATCGGCGGAGCTAGCAAATCACACCATACCAGAGGCATGGCTGCGGATTTAGATTTATGGAGACGTAACAAATTGCTTTTTGATTGGATTGATAAAAACTGCGAGTTCACACAATTAATTTGGGAATTTGGGGACAACGATAACCCTCGGTGGGTTCATGTCGCCTATGACCCTAACGACTTGAGAAATGAAAAACTACGTGCTGACAAGCGCGGTGGCCGTACTGTTTACACTAGGATGTAAGGCACCGGATATAATAAGAAAACAACAAGACACCCTTATTGTCACTGAAAGGGTTGAGGTAATGGATACGCTTTTAATGCGCGATACTATAACCGTAACAAAAGATCGCTTTAGCGTTCGTATTGTAAGGCTACCGGGAGACTCTATAATGATAGATGGCCAATGTGATACCATAAAAATAACCGTTCCCCAGATAGTTGAAATAACAAACACCAAAAAGCTGGAGAGACAAACCCGGTGGACTGGTGGTCTATTTATTGCTTGTATTGCCTTGATTATTGTTATCTTGTTGAAGAGATGATCGCGAAGGCCCACAAAAATAGTCATATCCTTATAGTAAAAAACAATGTTAAGCTTTTATGTCTTAGCGATTTGCACTGGGATAACCCCAAATGTGATAGGGCAACATTAAAAAGGCATATGGATTATGCGGTGTCTGAAGGTGCTAAAATCTTAGTAAATGGCGACTTTTTCTGTCTAATGCAAGGTAAATATGACCCCAGAGGTAATAAAAAGGACATAAGACCAGAACACAACAAAGCAAACTATTTAGACGCAGTCATTGAGACGGCAGTAGATTGGTTTGCACCTTACGCAAATCATCTGATTTTTATAGGTTATGGCAACCATGAAACCAACATACTAAAGCGGCAAGAGACAGACATGATCCAACGCTTTGCGGATTTATTTAACTATACCCACAAACCGCAGATACCTATTTCGGTGGGTGGATATGGTGGATGGTTAACGGTACAATTTAAAGTTAATAAGACAATAAGAAAATCTTATACTATACACTACTTTCATGGATCTGGTGGCGGTGGAGCAGTCACAAAAGGTACTATCCAGCATCAGCGTAAAATGGCAGATATTGAGGGCGCACATTGTATCTGGATGGGCCATGTTCATGAGTTATATACTATGGTCCAAACAAAAGCCACACTAGATAAGAATAGAATACCTACATTAAGAGACGTATTGCACTTACGTACAGGGGCATATAAGGAGGAATATCAAGACGGATCGGGAGGCTGGCATATAGAGAGAGGCGCACCACCCAAACCCATTGGCGGCGTGATGTTAGAGGTAGGTGTAAATAAAAAAGTAGAGGTTTACGCGATCCCTACAATAATGACCGACAAGACACACTGATTTTTTTTATTGGGATTTTTTTATTATTATTGAAGTAACCAATTCAATTTAATTATCATGAAAATCAAATCTTTTAATGATCTTTTGGCTCTAGCCTTTGGATTTACACTAATTTTTTTAACCTGTTTAGCGCCCTTTGCTGGGACTGCTTTACTCAAATATCTTTTTAACTTATGAGATCAAGTATTATAACACACGTAACCGGAGACGGTACATGGGAAAGTTCGTACGGTGGCTTAATGTATTCCTACGAGTTGAACTTAGAGAACGGCGATCATATCAAAGTAAACGCCAAGACCGAAGGTGCTTTTGTTGTCGGTACAAATTTGCACTATGAATTAACTGGGAAAACAGACCGCAATCAGACACCAATGGCCAAAAGAATCAATCCAGACTTTGAAAAGCCATCTAGTCACATTATAAAGGATAATGCCCCGGTAATGGATGATAGACAAAAAAGCATTGAAATACAAATGTCTTTTAAAGCTGCAATAGAGTTTACTATATATAAAGAAGATGAAATCGTAAATGTCCAAGAGTATGCGAAGTTTATATATGATTGTATCCAAGATGCGAAAAGAAGCTATTGACGCGTATTTGGATGTCTACCAGATGCTTGAAAATATTGAGCATGATTGTCGTAATGACTATGAGACTGGCACAGATCAAGAACAAGACAATGCATGGCAACGCCACAAAGTAATATTGAAAGTGAAAGGGGACATATTAAGGAAGCTCGAAAAATGAATGTTAAACAAAAGGGAAATCGGTTCGAGGTCTTAATTGCTAGAATGTTACGCCCAATATTTCCGGGCGTAGCAACTAGCCGGGAGAGAGACAGATGGCTTGATGGTCAAGGTGTTGATCTAGTAAACACAGATCCATTCTATATACAATGTAAGCATGTAGAGAGAGGGTTAGACCCTCATAAGGTGCTAGAGCATATGCCCAAAAGTGACACAATGTATAATGTGCTATTATGGAAACGTAACAGAAAAGGTACGCTTGTTGTTATGAGTGTGGAAGATGCTACCGAGATACTTAAAATGCTTAAAAGTGAGCCAATTTTATAGATGGGAGCATTAAGTAGATTACAAGAACAAATCAAATATAATAAGTCGAGGGGATGGCGCACGGACAATCTTGAGGCCGTTGAGATTGAATTGGTTAATTTAGTTAGAGTGAATGAACGCCTTGAGAGCCTACTTTTTAAGTCGGTGCTTTTCTTAGTTAAGTTCAAACGTCACTCCTCGCACTTATATTGGATTCAGAAACTAGATGAGGATACTTTGATAAGGGAATTAGGGCCAGATGCAGACATAAAGAACCTTAAAGAGAGATACAATAAATGGAAGCAATAGACGGAATTACTGACCCATGGACTGCTGGCTCGTGGATATTGGAACAATTGAAAGGCGGCTTTTATCACCAAGGCCGTTTTTTTATGCTCGTTGATGATTGTTATGAGGAAGTAGAGCTTGAGAGTTTGCAGCTGCTTTGTATGCAACTACTTAAAGAAAAAAGTAGCCAAGTGAAGACCAATCACATATTAGATCGCTTACGCTTTGAGCTACCACAACCCAAAGAACATGATTATTACTTAGCTTTTAAAGATGGTTATTGTGGTAAGGATGCCGAGTTTCACAGAGACCCAAAGTATATTATAGAGAATAAGGTATATCAGTATATGCCATTTGAATACGATACTCTCGGTATCAGCCCCACATGGTTCGAATTTTTAGACCAAGTTTTTGAAGGGGATGAGGACAGAGCGGAGAAGATCATGCTATTACAAGAGTTTTTCGGTTATTGCTTTATGCGAGATATGAACCTACATAAGTCGTTGGTATTGTATGGAGATGGTGGTAATGGTAAAAGTGTGATACTAGATATTCTCGCTGCTATGGTTCCAGAGGTTACCCGGTTAGAATGGCATGAGTTAGGCAATAGCAGAGGGCTAGAGCAGTTAGCTGGGTCATGGGTTAATATTAGCACAGAGATTGCATACAAAGAAACGAATGGTACTACTGGCTTTAAAAAAGCAATAGAACAAGGCGTGTTAACGGCTGATCCTAAGTATAAGAAACCGTTTACATTTAAACCCTATGCTAAGTTCGCTTTTGCTACTAATGGCTTACCCTTAACAGATGACCCATCAAATGGAGTATTTAGGCGGTTAATGGTACTTAGTTTAAATAATAGCTTTGTAGGGCGTGAGGATTGGGAGTTAACCAATAAGCTTTTGCAAGAGCTACCGGGGATATTTAATTGGGCAATGATGGGAGCAGTACGCTTGAGAAAGCAGAAAGCTTTCACATATGTGCCGTCTAATATGCAAGAGCTTGCAGAGTATAGAAGGGCCATCAATAGCCTTCAATCGTTCTATGATGAAGAGCTAGAATTGTTAAAAGATGAGGAGTTAAGCTTTAACCAGTTTTATCAGAACTATACCGGATATTGTGTGGAGACATCAAATAGACCCTTTGCACGTAATAAGATAAGGGGACTAATTAACCAACTAGGGCTGAAACTAAAGGTGTACACTGGAGCAGCTAATCATCGCTTTGTCAAGGCATTAGAGCCAATCAACGTAAGAGATGAAGATGATATATTTAGTTAACTAGTGAACTACTATATATATAAAGTATATGTATATTAGTATAGAGAGAGATAAAAAGATGTAACAATAAGTAGTTAATAGTAGTTAATAAATGCCGAACTATCTCAAACATAAGCACGCTCGTAAGCGTGGTTCATACAGACAGAACAAATTATATGCTACCAAAGGATGGCGCAAGCTCCGTATGGCTATAATAAACAGACGAGGCGGTCAGTGTGTGGAGTGTGGTAGCACACCATTAGATCAGCACATACACTTAGATCATATCAAACCCTTAGCTGAAGGAGGCGAAGCATTTAACGAAGAGAACATACAAATACTATGTCGAGCGTGCCATGGTCGCAAGACTGCCAAAGAAGTATGGGGGGTGGGTGCCATCTCAAAAGAAGAGGCCAACTCTTCCCATGCCTCGAACGAAATTTTTGTACCTAATACGTAAAACCCCCCAATCAATACCCCCCTATGAATAAAGAATTAGAACGCTGGAAACGCATCAAAAAGCAGTGTGAACAGAGCATAGATGAACATGGAGCGATAATATCTGCTACCACTGATCGAGGTGCGGTAGTATTAAGGAAGCATCCGGCGTTAGAAGCGTTGGTAAGAGCTGAAAAGAAGATTGAAGAACTAGAAAAAATAGTAGGAAGTACTCTTGACTTGGACTGAACGTATAATAGAAAAGTATTGTGTACTCACAGAGGATGAGTTCGCTGGCCAACCGGTTAAATTATTGGATTGGCAAAAGAAGCTCATTCAAGATGGGGAGGGTAAACGTATGGTATGGCTAGAGATACCAAGAAAAAACGGCAAGAGTGCTTTTATTGCTATGCTCGCAGTCGCTCATTTACTAGAGGGCTTTAAAAATAATAGTAATCCTCAAGTAGTGTTAGCGGCAGCTACCAGAGAGCAAGCCGGTATCTTGTTTGGTTATGTGAGAAACATGATATTATTCAACCCGGAGCTACAAAAAGTGTTAGAACCATACAGAAAAGAGATAAGGCTCAAGGGTAGACCGGGATTTTTAAAAACGCTTACAAGTGATGGCGGTTCAAATCATGGGTTAAACCCTTCATTAATTTTATGCGATGAGATCCACGCTTGGAATGAAGTCAAAGGCCCAGACTTGTGGGAAGCACTGCGGACCAGTATGGCGGCAAGGCCAAGCCAGATGATCGCCATAACTACCGCCGGGAGTGCTTATAGCTTTGCACATAAATGGCATGAACACGCATTAAGAGTGCAAGAAGGTGCGATAAAAGACCCTAGCTGGTTAACAATAATCTACGGAGCTGGTGACCAAGAGAACCCACACGATCCAAAAGTATGGGCAAAGGCTAACCCAAGTTTGGGCGTTACGGTTAGTTTACAATATTTAAAGGAGTTAAGCAATACGGCAAAATATGACGAGCCTACTCTATTAAGTCTTAGGAAGTTACACCTTAACCAATGGGCTGGATCAGCGCAGCCATATATAGAGCTAAGTAAGTGGCTAAAATGTCAACGTAAAAAGTTAGACGTAACTAACTGGCGTTGTTTCTTAGGTGTTGATTTAGCGGCAGTGAATGACTTTACCGCCTACGCTTTATTATATTTTAATGGCGAAAGATTCCACACTATACAATACTATCAGATCACTGATCATGCCATGAAGAAAAGAAAAAACAAATATCCAAACCTAGTCACTAACTGGGCAAAGAATGGAAATTTGGAAATAGTCAAAGGGGAGGTAACTACTACAAAGCATAGATTAGAGATAATAGAGAGAATCATGCAAGAACACCCGGTGGAAGGTATATTCTTTGATCCATGGAACGCCGCCGAAACCGTTGATACTATGCGCCAGAGATATGGCAAGAACTTTTGCTATGAGGTGAGGCAATCAGCACTTATGATGAATGAACCTATGAAGCTGCTATTTAGGAGCGTATCCACTAAAGAGGTTACACATGATGGCAACCCGGTTACCGCTTGGATGATTGCAAACACTGCGCTGCATATTGATAAGAATGATAACTGGACTTTTGAAAAACACAAGGCCCCAGACCGTATCGATGGAGTGGCTGCAATACTTACGGCAATGGCTGGTTATGTTCATAATGCACAGACCGGGTTAAGTTCATATGACACCGAAGAAATTATTTTTGTGTAAATTTGCTTTTCTAATTTAATTTTTGTAAACTTAGCGCACGCGTATGGCATCATTTTACGATAGAATCAAAAGAAGCATCTCTGGGGTTATTAATCCACAACCTTGGCTTATCAATTTATTTGGTGGAATTGGCACAAGTGCCGGCGAGAATGTAAGCAGTACAAACGCGCCAAAGGTCGCTGCGGTATATGCTTGTGTAAATTTGATAGCGGACACTATCGCATCCTTACCCTTTAGAGTTTATAGAGAGACAGAAGAGGGCAGCGTATTGGCTCCGGGCTTAATTGATGATTTAGCAAGGAAGGCACCGAACGAATACTATAATAGTTTTGATTTTAGAAAGGCAATGATGACTCAATTACTATTGAGAGGTAATGCCTACATCTTGCCAATGCGAAGAGGTACCAACTTATCGGGTATGGAGCTAATAGATACCGATTTAGTGGAAATAGACACAACTAGCGGCGATCTTATTTATCATGTACACTTATCTAGCGGCGTGCGCTTGAGATTAGAGCCTAGCCAGATAATACATTTAAAAGCGTGGACTTTAGACGGAATCAATGGAGTTAGCCCTATAACGTACGCGAGAGAAACAATTGGCACCAATATGGCGGCCACAAAACACCTCGGCAGCTTTTACGGTCGCGGAGCTACTCCTAAAGGTATTTTATCAATCCAAGGAACGATTAGAGATGCAGACAGAGTTAGGCAGATCGGCCAGCAGTTCGATGCTCGATACTCTGGAGATAATGGGGCCGGATCAACTGCAATACTTACCGAAGGTGCAGAATATAAGCCGGTCGCTATGTCAATGCGCGAAAGCCAATTTTTAGAGACTTTACGCTTTGGAGTAGAAGAGATTTGCAGACTTTACAAAGTCCCACCGCATAAGGTCGGACACATGGAAGGTGCCGGGTACTCAAATAGTATTGAGGCTCAAAATGCTCAGTTTGTGACTGATTGCATTCGCCCACTAATTGAGCAGATAGAAAATGAATTTAGCTTAAAATTATTGAACGGTAATCGCCGTTTTAACTTAGATATGAAAGCTTTGACTCGTGGCGATATAATGACACAAGTACAAAAAAACGTATCTTACTGGAACATAGGAGCCATAAGTGCAAATGAAATAAGGAAGTCAGAAGGCTTGCCACCCATACCGGATGGCGATACTTTCAACAAGCCTATGCACATGGAACCGCAAAACAATGAAAATGGACAACAAGGAAACCAGGAGCCTACCGATTCCTAATGGAGGAGGAGAAGGACGAAATATTAGCGGATACGCCGCAAACTTTCTCGAATATGACATGGGTACCTTTAGGGAACGCATCGAACCTACGGCTTTCAGAAATTTGGACGAGCACGATATCCATGCCTTATATAATCACGATTATTCTAAAGTCCTCGCAAGACGAAACAAAGGAGAAGGCACTTTGGACCTACGAATTGATGACGAAGGATTGAATTTCAATTTTGAGTTGCCAGATACTGCAACCGGTAACGAGGTTAGGGATTTGGTTCAAAGAGGCGATGTCAACCAAGCGAGCTGGGCTTTTACCGTAGATTCTGAGGAATGGACAGACGTAAGAAGTGAGAAGCCTTTGAGAGTGATCAAGGAAGTAGGCGGAATTTTTGATATATCTATAACGCCGAGGGGCGCAAATCCTAGCACTTCGGTGGCTCTTAGGAGCTTAGAAGCTGCGCAAGTAGAAGAGACTCCGGAAGTACCGGAAATTAAAGAACCAATAACAATTAGAAAAGTGGAAGAAAACACAGAAAACACCACAGAAAAAGAAGCTCGCTTTGTCGATGCTTCACAAGTTCAAGGCAAGCTCTCAAAGTCAGAGTCTAGAGACTTGAATAAATTCAACATCGTTAAGGCTATCAATGAAGCTCGTAACGGTAAATTGACTGGCGTTGAAGCTGAGGTCAACCAAGAAGGTATCAAAGAAAAGCGTGAGCTTAACCAAGAGGCAAGAGATATGCACGCGGTAAATTTACCAGAGATGGTTTTCCAACGTACTCAAAATGCTGGAACTGCCAACAAAGGCGGCGATTTAGTATTTACTGAGCCGGGCAGATATGTAGACTTCCTTTATCCAAATACTCCAATGCTCCGCAGATGCGCAGTTGCTGAGAACTTGGTCGGAAACGTAGACTTTCCTCGTCAAACTTCTAGTTACACATTGAATTTCCAAAGTGAGACTGGAACCGATACTGCTCAAGATATCACATTTGACAAAGTAAGCATGACTCCAAAGCGTGCGGTTATTACTTCATCTTTTTCAAATCAGTTACTCCGCCAAGAATATAGCCGCGGTATTGAGCAAAGAATCATAAACCAAATGAACTTAGCGTTCAACAAAGGTTTAGAGAATGCAGTATTGAATGGTACTGGATCATCTAACCAGCCTTCTGGAATCTATACTGAGTTAGCTGGTCAAGCTCTTACAATAGGCGCGGTATCTTATGACGATTTGGTTGATATGGAGGCAAATTTAGCTGCTAGCGATGCTCTTGAGGGCAACTTGGCTTATGTAGCTCATCCCGACGTAGTAGCTAAGTTGAAAAAGACTAAAGTTGATGCTGGATCTGGAAGATTCTTAGTTGAAGGTATGCTTGATCCTCAGCAGACTGCTAACGGTTACGCTATCGATAGCACGACTCTATCATTAAAAAATACTACTCCAGACCCAGACACTTACGGTTTGTTGTTCGGTAATTTTAACGATGTGCAAATTGGTTTCTTTGGTGGTGCTACTTTATTAGTTGACCCATACACTGGTATGAAGTCTTCTATCGTAGAGGTTAACCTTGAGAGATTCATGGATTGTGCAGTATTGCGCCCAGCATCTTTTGCAATCGCTACTGACGTAACAGTATAAAAAATGGCGAATACTATTGACTACACACCACAAGCAATTGACTTAAATTTAATTAAGTCTTTTTGTAGGGTGGATGGCACTTCTGATGATACTCTCTTGACGTTTCTATACGATGCGGCTTGTGAGGAGGCATTAAGTTATGCCCATGTAGTTTGTGGTAGCGCAACTATCACCGCGGATCAGTCATGGGCTAGCTCTTACGAGCTCCCATACTGGCCGTTGGGTAGTGTTACAAGTGTTCATGTATATATTGATGGCGTAAGCACTCAAG
>Ga0209601_1002784_pt1 | contig 10463 bp, 9 predicted proteins | sample COGITO_mtgs_1104_4_FD_184796 | JGI IMG/M metagenome (GOLD analysis project Ga0209601, IMG submission 184796) | Pelagic marine microbial communities from North Sea - COGITO_mtgs_110426 (SPAdes) (version 2) | ecosystem: Environmental > Aquatic > Marine > Epipelagic ...
TCCTGAAGAAGAAGTTAAACGTGGATGGCATGGTTGGAGAGCTAAGTTTTCAGAGTATTATTTAAATCTGCCAACTATCCAAAATCTAAAGTTTTATGCTGGAGATAACAAATGGGATAAAACTGATATTAAAACTGAGCATCAATTTATAAAAAAAATAGTTCAATAGTTATCTATGAAATTAAGAATTGTTTATTTTATTAGCACAAACAATAATTCATCAGCATTAAATCCTTTATTTTTTAAATCCTAATAATTTATAATGTCAAAACAAATTTTAGTTATGGGTATGCATCGATCGGGAACATCGATGGTATCACGTATTTTGAATTTGATGGGCTGTTATTACAGTTCTAAGGATCAAGTAATACTACCAGCTGAAGATAATCCAAAAGGGTTCTGGGAAAGAAAAGATGTTATGGATTTAAATAATAAGATTTTACATGATCATCAGGCAACATGGGATAATCCTTATAAACTAAAAGATATTAAAATTAATAATTCATTATATTCAAAGGATATTAAGAATATTATCTATAAACTAGAACCTCATCGGCCTTGGTTTATTAAAGATCCCAGGTTTTGTCTGACTTATAATTGTTGGGCTAATGAACTAGAGCATAACTTAAATATTGTAGTATTAAGAAATCCCCTTGCAGTATCTATTTCATTATTTAACAGAGATAAAATTAGTTATTTATCTGGTCTAGCTCTATGGGATTTTTACACTGATCGTTTAATAAAAAATTTAGATAAAAAAAAAACTATACTTTGTTTTTATGATGATTTTTTACAAGATCCTTACAAAGCATCCAAAAATTTATTTAATTCTTTAAAAAAAGAAAAATTAAAAAAAATTAACGAGCCTATTAAAGAAGAGGTTATGAACTTTGTTGATAAACAACTTAATAGATCTAAATTAAATTCAAATAAAAACTTTATTAAGCCAAATGATAAAAATAATATTATTACTGGCCAAGGAAATAATTTATTATACAAAAAACCGAACCAAATCTGGGATTTTTTATTGAATCCTGACAATCTATCAAAAATATTACCAGTTACTGAAAAGATTTTATTAATAAAAGATAACCACTATGAAGGTAAAATTAAAATTAAATTTGGTCCGATTACTGGTGAATATGAATTTTCTGTACTATTAAGCAAATTAAATAAACCAAAAAATTTAAAACTATCTGGAAAAGCAAGTGGCCCATTAGGAATAGCTAGTGGTGAAGGTTTGATAACATTGTCACCTATGAATAAAGAGAAAACAGAATTAACTTATCAATATGATGTGCAAGTTTCTGGTAAAATTGCAGCTATAGGTGGTCGTTTCTTAAAAACTGCTTCAAATATAATTATAAATCAATTTTTTGATCGTTTAGCTCAAGAAATATCACCTGAACATAGAAAAAATAATTTTTGGAATTTGATATTAAAATGTTTGAAAGTCATTAAATGAAACCTGCATCTTTTGACTTATTTCAACCCAAAAATTGGCAAGAAGTTCTTGAAGGATTGCAAGAGTATGGTGAGGATGCACAAATATTAGCTGGTGGGCAATCTTTAATTGCAATGTTAAATATGAGAATTGCAAAGCCAAAAGTTTTGATTGATATCAATTCCATAGAAGATGATGTTCCGTTAATCGATAATAAGACTAACATTGAAATCAGCGCATTATTTAGACAATTACAACTTGAAAATAGAATAAAAACAAAAGATGACTTACCATTAATAAGCGAATGTCTTCCTTATATTGGACACCAACAACATAGAGCCCGTGGAACAATCATAGGTTCTTTATGTCATGCAGACCCTAGCTCTGAGTTACCTTTATGTTTTATAGCTCTAAAAGGACAATTAAAGTTGAATAGTTTATCTACACAAAGAATTATTAATGCAGAAGATTTTTTTCTTGGTCCACTATTAAATTCTAGAAATCATAATGAGGTAATTAAGTCGGTAATAATACCTAAAGCAAAAGAACAAACTGGTTACGCTTTTAAAGAAATTTCTGAAAAACACGGTGACTTTGCACTTGCTTCATTTGCTGCAATTGCAAGTCATAATAATGTTAGGTTTGTTGTAGGTGGTGTTAGCGATAAAATTACAGCAAGAGATTGGATTACAGATGACTTAAATGAAATTGAATCTCTTGTAAATGACTTTGCATGGGATTTAGATACTGCGACCGATCAATACACAACTGACAGGTATAAAAGAGATATTATTAGGAACTTAGGCTTTGAAACCATTAAAACAGCAATAAGTAGAAAGAATGCAAGATAATTTGTATTAATCTAAATTAATAAATAACATTAGATGTTAATATTTTTGTAAGCTATTTTAAAAATATAGATAACTTGAGTGGGAGTAGTTAATTATGTTTAAAGATAAAGTAACAAAACAAAATAATGCTGCTTATTATTTTATTGATAGACATTTAAACTCAACAATTGAAAACAAAAAGGCATTTGTTGAAGCAATTCCAGATGGTAGAAGTATTTCATACAAGGATCTATCTATAGAAACAAATAAAATTATTGATCTACTTGCAAAATATAATATTCGAAGAGAAGAAAGAGTATTAATGTTGGTATTAGACCAAATCGAGTTTCCAGTAATTTTTTGGGGATGCCTCAAAGCTGGAGTTATTCCTGTCCCTGTAAATACTTTATTGTCAAAAGATATTGTTAATTCTATTTTAAATGATTGCAGAGCTAAAACTATTTTTATTTCAGAGGAAATTCAAAATTTAATTCCTAATCCGTCTGAAATTGATAATCCAATTGAGAATATATTTCTCATTAGTAAAGATAATAATATTAAAGAATTTAAACATTTTAAATCTGAGATGGATTTATGTGTTCCACAAGAACCACTTATAGTTTTAAAAGACGAGCCTGCCTTTTGGTTGTACTCCTCAGGCTCTACAGGAGAACCAAAAGGAGTTATTCATGTACATGGGAGTTTATTAGAAACTTATGAAACATACGCCTCAAAGATTTTAAATATAAAAGAAACAGATATAGTTTTTTCTGTAGCTAAACTTTTTTTTGCATATGGTTTAGGAAATGCGATGACTTTCCCTTTGGGAGTTGGAGCAACTACTGCCCTTTATCCATTAAGACCTACACCTGATAGTGTTAAGGAAGTAATGAAATTAATAAAACCTTCAATTTTATTTGCTGTGCCAACTATTTATGCAGCAATGATAGCTAGTTTAAAAAAAGAAGCTAATGTAAAATTTACAAATTTGAGACTTTGCGTGTCTGCAGGAGAGGCTCTTCCTTTTCAAATTGGAACTGATTGGAAAAAAATAACTGGAGTAGATATTTTAGATGGTGTTGGATCGACTGAAATGCTTCATATTTTTCTTTCAAACAAACCAGATGATATAATATATGGCACTTCAGGTAGTGCTGTTCCTGGATATGAATTAAGATTGGTTAATGAAAGTGGAACAGAGGTGTCTATTGGAGAAATTGGAGAATTGCTTGTTAAAGGTAAATCATCTGCAACGTGTTATTGGAATAAACTAATAAAATCAAGAAATACCTTTGAAGGAGAATGGACAAGAACTGGAGATAAATATGAAAAATTAGAAGACGAAAAGTATATTTATAGTGGTAGAACTGACGACATGTTTAAAGTCAGTGGAATATGGATATCACCATTTGAAGTTGAACAAGCATTAATATCTCATGAAATTGTCCTAGAAGCAGCCGTCGTTGCAAAACAAGATAAAGAAGGTTTAGATAAACCATGTGCATTTGTCATTTTAAATGAAAATGTCCCTAAATCAGGTAAAGAGGATATCTTAAAAGAGCATGTAAAAAACAAAATAGGTAAATGGAAATATCCTAGATGGATAAACTTTATTAACGAACTTCCTAAAACAGCTACAGGAAAAGTACAAAGGTTTAAGTTAAGAAAGTGAAACAAAGTAGTAATACAGAAATAAAATTTTTAGAAATTGATAGTAAAATAATTGAATATCAAGTTTTTGGTGATATATCCAATGACATTCCTGTATTAATTTTATTGCATGAAGGTCTTGGCTCAATTGCTATGTGGAGAAAAATACCAGAATTAATTCATCTTAAAACAAAACTAAATGTTTTTGTATATTCAAGGTTTGGTTATGGAAAATCATCAACTATTAAATTACCTAGACCTACAAATTATATGAGTATTGAAGCAGAGGAATATTTACCTAAAATCATTAAAAGTTTATCAATTAAAAATTATTTTTTAATTGGACATAGTGATGGAGGCACAATAGCCAGTATAGGGAGTAAATCAAAAAACATAGAACAATTGTTAGGCACAATTTTGATTGCCCCTCACTTTTTTGTGGAACAAGAAAGTATTAATGCCATTGAAGATATTTCTTATCAATATAAATATAAAAACTTAAAATCAAAATTAGAACGTTTTCATAATGATGTTGATAATGCTTTTTGGGGTTGGAGTAATGTCTGGTTAAGCCCCGATTTCAAAAATTGGAACATTTTAAAGTATTTACCTCAAATAAAAACTCCAATTTTGGCTTTGCAGGGAACAAACGATCCTTATGGAACGATAAACCAAATAAATATTTTAGAACAAAAAGTTCGTGGTCCGTTTGATAAAGTTGTAATTAAAGACTGTGGACATAACCCCTTTACTGAATATACAGATAAAACAATCGAGCATATTAATGCTTTTATTAAAAAAATTATATAGTCTTTAATATTAAAATACTTATACAATTATATTATTAAAAATAAACTTGAGGTAAGAATGCGTCCAAATATAAATTTTGATACAAACCCTTCTATTTATAAACATTGGCAATTAATAGTTGAAAATACAAAAGCATTTTTAATAATGAAAGTTGATGAAGATGCAGGTTTTTTTGATGGATATAAATTAAAGTTAAACAGCTATGATATTGGTGTTGATATAGAGTTAGCAGATGCTGTTCAAAGGTTAAGGTTTGAATATCCAAATGTAAATTCTGTAATTATAAAGTCAGGAAATGAGAAAGCATTTTGTGCAGGTGCCAATATCAAAATGTTAGCGTCTTCAGATCATGCGCATAAAGTTAACTTTTGTAAGTTCACAAATGAAACTAGAAACTTTTTAGAAAATTCATCAAAAGAGTCTAATCAACTATTTATTTGTTTAGTTGAAGGGGTATGTGCTGGTGGTGGATATGAGCTTGCGCTTGCATGTGATCATATTATTTTGATGGATGACGGTTCCTCAAGTATATCATTGCCTGAAGTTCCACTCCTTGCTGTTCTTCCTGGAACAGGAGGTTTGACAAGACTTACAGATAAAAGAAAGATAAGAAGAGACCTTGCTGATGTGTTTTGTACTATGGAAGAAGGTGTTAAAGCCAAAAAAGCTTTTGAATGGCGTCTAGTAGATACAATTTTAAAAAAAACTACATTAAATGATGATCTACAAGCATTAATAGAAGAAAAGTCTATTAAAAAACCTAATATGGATAATTTAACTGGTATTAAACTAAATAATATAAAAAAAAATATAATAAATGAAAATGAGATTAAATACTCTACTATATCTGTTAATATAGATAGAGATAAAAAATCTGTAACTATCACAATTCAGGCTCCTGTAGACAAAGCTCCGATAAACATTGAAGATATTTTGTCTCAAGGCGACGATGTTTGGCTTTTACGTTGTGCTCGTGAATTGGATGATGCTATTTTATATTTAAGGTTCAATGAATTAGAAATTGGAATTATTTTTTTTAAAACAAGAGGAGAAATAGGAAAGGTTCTTTCTTATGACAAGTTATTTGAAACTTTTGAAAATCATTGGTTTATAAAAGAGATTTCTTATTATTGGTCTCGAGTTTTTAAAAGAATTGATCTAACATCAAGAACTTTAACAACTTTAATAGAAGCTGGTTCATGTTATGCAGGTTTTCTTTGTGAATTAATTTTTTCTGCCGATAGAAGCTATATGGCTGAAGGTAAGTTTGAAGAACTTAATAATAAAGAAGCAAGTATTGTTTTATCTAATTCAAACTTTGGTAGATTTTTAATGTCAAATGATATGTCTAGATTAAACACTAGATTTATTGGATTACCTAATCAATTGCTTCTTACAAAACAAAACCAAAGTAAATACATTTTGGCAAAAGAAGCATATGAATTAGGTTTAATAACATTTATTTTTGACGACATAGATTGGGATGATGAAATAAGATTGTTTTTAGAAGAAAGAAGTAGTTTTTCTCCTGATTCTATGGTGGGCATGGAGGCAAATTTAAGGTTTCCGGGAAAAGAAACTATGGAAACAAAAATTTTTGGAAGGTTGACTGCGTGGCAAAACTGGATTTTTCAAAGACCAAGCGCAGTAGGAGAAGAAGGTGCTTTAAAAAAATATGGTACTGGAAACAAAGGAATGTATACTAAAGAAAGAACATAAGCGAGGTAAAAATGTTAAGTAGTCAAGTTGAATATGATACAATAATTCCTAACAATGTTAGTTTATCTTCAGATAGAAGAGTTCTTAAAGCTCTTGAAAAATGGCACCCTGGATATATTGACTGGTGGAAAGATCTTGGTCCAGTAGGATTTCAAGATATGTTAGTTTATTTAAGAACAGCAATTAATGTTGATAAAGATGGTTGGGCTACTTTTGATTACGTTAAAATGCCAGAATATAGATGGGGTATTTTACTAGCTCCTCAAAAAGAAGGAAGAACAATTCCATTTGGTGATCATATCGGCGAACCTGTGTGGCAAGAAGTTCCTGGTGAATACAGATCGATGCTAAGAAGATTAATTGTTATCCAAGGTGATACCGAACCTGCTTCAATTGAACAACAGCGATTTTTAGGAAGTACAGCACCATCCTTATATGATATGAGAAATTTATTTCAAGTAAATGTTGAGGAGGGAAGACATTTATGGGCAATGGTATATCTACTTCAAAAATATTTTGGATCTGATGGTAGAGAAGAAGCAAATGAGCTACTTAAGCGACAGTCTGGATCTGAAGATGCACCAAGAATGCTAGGAGCTTTTAATGAATCAACACCAGATTGGCTTTCATTTTTTATGTTTACAGCATTTACAGATAGAGACGGTAAAATGCAATTAGAAGCATTAGCTCAATCTGGGTTCGACCCTCTGTCAAGAACTTGTAGATTCATGCTTACAGAAGAAGCCCATCATATGTTTGTTGGAGAAAATGGTGTAAGAAGAGTCATAAAGAAAACTTGTGAAATGATGAATAAAGCTGGTATTTCAGATCCATTTGATATTGATAAGATAAGACAGTTAGGCGTAATTGATCTACCCACCATCCAAAAAAAAATTAATCTTCATTACTCTTTATCACTAGATCTATTTGGATCAGAAATTTCTACAAATGCTGCTAACACATATACAGCTGGTGTAAAAGGAAGATTTTGGGAAACAAAAATTAAAGATGATCATATTCTTAAAAATGATACCTATCCGATTTTAGAATTTGCTAATCAAAAAATAATTAACAAACAAGCTCCTGCCCTTTTATCACTAAATATGAGATTAAGAGACGACTATACTAAAGATACTGCAGTGAGTATAAAAAGATGGAATAGGACTATTGAAGAGGCAAAGATAAATTTTAACATTAAATTACCTTTTGAGGGTTTTAATAGAAAAATTGGTACTTTTATGAGCGCTCATATATCGCCATCAGGCGATGTTTTGACAGAGGAAAGTTGGAACAAAGAAAGTAATAAATATTTACCAACAAAAGATGATAATTTATTCATTGAGTCACTTATGACACCAGTATCTGAACCTGGAGTTTATGCAGATTGGATAGCGGCTCCAGATCTGGGAATTGACAATAAACCCGGTGACTTCGAATATGTGAAAATCCATGACGCTTGATCTTCACTTTTTTAAAAGATTATTTTAAACCAGATTGCTTTAAAGCTTTTCTTAAGTTATTTATTTCTTTTTCGCTGATTTTCATAAGCGGGGGACGAACAACAGCTTCCTTCATATGTCCAGTTAAAACTAATACTTCTTTCATCCTATTATGCATATCTAAAAATGGTGGTGAATAAAATGCCTGAGCCAAAGGAAATATTTGATCATTTATTTTTTGGGCTTCTTGTAAATCTTTCTTCTGAATTGCTCTGAATAAAGCAACTTGAAAGTTTGCTATCACACTACCTGCTCCAGACAAAAGACCTTTTGCACCCATAACAAGCGAAGACATTAACCAAGAACTATGAGTAGTTAGAACATTCACCGGATTAGATAAGTTTTGAAATGTTTTTATATGTTTTTCATGTAGCATAGGGTCATTTGACCAGTCTTTTATTGCCTTTATTGTAGGCACTATCTCAAATAATTTTAATAATGTTTCAAATGGATAAGTTAAGTTGCCAGAAGATGGATAATTAAAGCATATCAAGGGTAAATCTGTCACATCAGCAATTCTTTTAAAATGCTCAAGAGCCATTTCTGGCCTTAGATGCCCTCCCATAGACATACTTTGTGGAGGAAAACAGAGTAAAGCAGAAGCTCCATTTTCTTGAGACATTTTAGCAATTTTAGCTGCTTCTATACTACCATCTGCATATACACCATTTATTATTGGAATAATGTCGCCAATTTCATCAAGTGAAAAATTCAATATTCTTTTTTGTTCTTCAAAATTACATGCATGCACTTCAGATGAGTGTCCGTTAATGGTGAGAGCAGATATTCCGTCAGTTAAAGCACAAGTTTTTATGTGCTTTCTACTAGATTTTTCGTCAATTTGAAAATCTTTGTCAAAAGCTAACAATGTAGCTGGTATAACACCTTCTAATTTTATTTTATTTGAATGAGACATTTAAATCCCCATAAAAAATTTATTTTTATTTAATATAAAATACATTATCATTTAAAATAATTTTTTAAACATATTAAAATAAGAGATTAAAAAATGGTAATTATTGAAAGTCCATCAGAAATTAAAAAATTCATCGACAAACCATTAACTCCAAGTGAGTGGTATGACGTTACTCAAGATAAAATTAACAAATTTGCAGACTCAACATCAGATCACCAATGGATCCATATAGATGAAGAAAGAGCTAAAAAAGAAATGCCTGATGGAAAAACTATAGCACATGGTTATTTCATGGTATCTCTACTTCCAAAACTTGCAGCGCAAAATGCAGAAATCAGAAATACTTCTAGAACATTAAATTATGGTTCTGATAAAGTAAGATTTATTAATATGGTTAAGGTAGGTTCACAAGTTAGATTAAATAGAACTATTATATCGTGTGAGAAAATGAATAACGGTGGTTTTAGAGTAGTCAATAAATGCGAATTAGAAATTAAAGATGAAGATAAACCAGCTTTTATTGCTGAGACAATTTCTTTAGTTTTTCCTTGAAAAAAGCAAAAGGAACAAAAATGAAAGCTATTGTTTGTAATAATTTTGGACCCATCCAAGATATTGAATATAAAGAAGTAGATCAACCAAAACTTGACGATGATAGTGTAATTATAGATGTAAAATCTGTTGGTGTAAATTTTCCTGACGGCCTATTAGTTCAAGGAAAATATCAGTTAAAACCTGAAACACCCTTTATACCTGGAATGGAAGTTTCAGGTGAAATAATGAAAACAGGTCAGCACGTATCAAATTTTAAAATTGGTGATAGAGTGACTGCATTATCACAATTAAACGGGTATGCTGAACAAACTGCAGTTAAAGAGAGTTCTGTATTCAAAATACCTGAAAACATGTCATTTGATGATTCATGCGCTTTATTATGTGCATATGGTACTTCCCATTATGCTCTAAAACAAAGAGGCAGACTTCAGAAAGGAGAATTACTTGTAGTTTTAGGAGCATCTGGTTCTACTGGTTTAGCAGCAATTCAAATTGGAAAAATTATGGGCGCAAAAGTAATTGCTGTTGCCTCTAATGATGAAAAACAAAAAATAGCTATAGACAATGGAGCAGACATATCTATCGGATACGATAATTTAAAAGAAGAATTGAAAACTATTTCAGATGGTAAAGGTGTTGATGTTATATTTGATCCTGTAGGAGGAGATATTTTTGAAACTGTAGCAAGAACTATGGCTAGAAACGGTAGGCTATTAGTCATTGGGTTTGCTTCAGGTACTATCCCAAAATTAGCAGTTAACTTAGCTCTTGTTAAAGAATTTAGTGTTGTAGGTGTGTTTTGGGGTGCTTTTACTAGAGGAGAACCTGAAGAGTATAAAGAAAATATGATTGAACTTTTTCATTGGTATGAAAATAAATTAATTAAACCTCTTGTAGACGAAAAATTTCCTTTATCAGAAGCTAGTATGGTTTTAGAAAAAATTCTTTCCCGAGGAGCCAAAGGTAAAATAATATTAAAGCCATAATCATGTATAATTAATTTATTTAAATTATGATTCTATTATTCCTTTTTTAGAAAC
>Ga0209601_1002792_pt1 | contig 10440 bp, 11 predicted proteins | sample COGITO_mtgs_1104_4_FD_184796 | JGI IMG/M metagenome (GOLD analysis project Ga0209601, IMG submission 184796) | Pelagic marine microbial communities from North Sea - COGITO_mtgs_110426 (SPAdes) (version 2) | ecosystem: Environmental > Aquatic > Marine > Epipelagic ...
ATTAGTAGTAGAAGGATTCTATCCTATCTCCTATTATTCTCACTATAGCTTTAAGCAATTTGCAAAATTGACTCCTCATTCAGAAGCTAAATCCACCGCTCAATTTATCTCCGACACAGAGCTAGGATTACACCCTCTCTTAGGCGACGTCCCTTACAAGGGTATTCCTCACTATAAGCAAATTAGTTTGATGCTAGCCTCGTTGAACCAAGATCGAGTGTACGACCTTTCTCATCCGGAAAAATACGCCTTTTTTACTGAAGCAAATGCCATCGATAAAACAGAACTACAAGCACTAGCTTACTGCAACCTCATAGAACATACAGCCGTTTGGGTCATTCACTATTACCAAGAATTTTTATCCAAGTGGCAGAGCAAATACAAGGTGCCCAATCATACAATATTTAGAGTATACCTAGATGAGCATAATCTCACAGAAGGAGACGAGGCTGAAGACCAGCACATTAATATGCTAAATAAGATGAATGATCCGTATAGTAAACTCATTGGTAATAAAGACTATCAGCAGGCTATTGACCATCTGAACAAGTCAGCCAACACCCATTTTGATGGCATAATGACTAAAATAGAAGCTTTAACCCAAAAGTCATTAGCCGCTTAAGCAGATCCTAAGTGTATGTTTCGTTTCATTGTTTTAAGTTGCTTAGATAGTGTATTGCTTGGTGACCTTGTTACGGTGTGATAATGATCGGGTCTGTGGTGGTTTCGAAGATATTGCCTTCGGTATCGAAGAATTGAAAGGTGATTGGTGAATCTATTGTTAAACCTATTGTTCTCAATATGCCTAATGTTAGATTAGGCATATTGTAATTTTTTATTGAATTTATATAACTCATTGCATCACTTTCATCTAGCGATACCCAAGCATAGCTGTATCGACCATCTGTTATTGATGTTTGGGCATTTACCCCAAAAAAGTTTGTAATATCCTTTACTTCTCCCGAGATACTAGCAGTAATCTTTAAGGAGTCAAATTTTGTAATTATGACCTGTGCTGGTGGCGGACAAGGCTCCGTTGCAAATAAAGCACTCTGTAGTATAACCCTTTCATCATTGCAAGCAACTAGCTCAGTCATAACATAGAAATCAAAAACAATTGTATCATAGAAAGCACTGTCTTTTACTATATTATTTTGATAACTAGCTAACCATACATCACTAAATCCTGTGATTTTATGGTACTCATCAGGAACCGGATCACAACTTCCTCCCCAACCCATACACCCCCACTCCAAAACCACCAGTCCTAGCAGTAAAAATCCTAACAGTAAGTTTCGTTTCATAACTCTTCAAAAATAAGAAAATAGAGTTTCCCCTAATGTCAGCGTATTGTAGTTGATAATTATCAAGCAAAATCGATGTCGTATTGAGCGGAGTCTATGTCATATTGAGCGGAGTCGAAATATGACATCAATAGCTCCTAAAAACCTTTTTCGTTCACCCTTCGACTAAGTCCGTGTTAAGCCTAGTCGAAGTGCTCAGGGTGACTTACCTCACTATACCCGGATTCAAAATTTTGAACTTTAACTTAATCTTTAACTTAATCTTACTACGCTATCACCTCACCTCCTCGCACTCGCTGAAAAGCTTCTACCACCTCGGCATGGTGTGGAGTGTTTTTGATGAAGTAGCGGACGATCATTGCCTTTTCTTCTTCGGTGGCTTCTAGTTGGTTCAGAATATTGAGCAAATGCATTTTCATATGACCTTGCTGTATCCCCGTGGTAGTAAGGCTTCTGAGTGCAGAAAAGTTTTGTGCTAGGCCCACTGCTGCACTTATCATCATGAGTTCTGCTGCATTGGGATTGCCCATCAGCTGGTGTGCGAACTTCACCATAGGATGCAATCCTGTAATACCGCCTACTGTACCGAGTGCGAGCGGTACTTCTATCCAAAACTTAAACTGTCCATCACTCATATCTGCGTGGGTAAGGCTCGTATATCGACCGTCCTTGCTCGCGTATGCGTGAGCACTCGCTTCTATCGCTCTGAAATCATTGCCTGTAGCCAGTATCACTGAATCGATGCCGTTCATTATTCCCTTGTTGTGCGTTACCGCACGGTAGGGTTGTGTTTCCGCTATGCGCACTGCCGTAGTAAATCGCTCCGCAAAGGCTTCCGCAGACATATCTGTCCCTTCTACCATTTGCTCTATCGGGCAACTCACCTCTACACGCACCAAGCATTTGGGCGTAAAATTACTCAAGATACACATCACTACTTCTACCTGATTGGGATTCAGGCTAGACTGTGCTATCTCTGCTTTCAGTACATCTGCAAATTTCTCTAGACAAGAGTTGATGAAATTGGCGCCCATACTATCGCACGTCTCAAACTCTGCTTCTAGCTGATAGTAATGTGGCACATCTTCGGTTTTATCTACGAGTTCTATGCCTAAGATACCCCCTCCACGCTTTCGCATGTTTTTAGTAATGCCTTCCGTTTCTGTATAGAACTTTTCGTTTATATTTTGTATTAAAGCTATAAGTGCAAGCTTATCTTCTCCTTTCCAAAGAAAGTGAACGTGACCGATTTTCGTGGTGCTCTTTACGGTAGCTTTAAACCCACCTTTATCTGCCCAAAAGCCTGCTGACTTCGCTGCTGCAGCTACTACGGAACTCTCTTCTGTCACCATAGGTACTGCATATTCTTTTCCGTTGATCAGGAAATTTGGAGCAACGCCCATCGGCATATAGAAGTTAGTTACCGTATTTTCTATAAACTCATCATGGAGCTTTTGTAACTTAGCATCGGAGTGCCAGTAGTTTTCGAGTGTTTCTCGTGCAGACTGTTCGCCATTGAAGTAGTTATCAATTAACCATTCAATTTTGGCGGCTTTGGTTAGTTTACTGAATCCTTTTATCATCTGTTTGAGTAACTAGTAATGAGTATTTTAGTGTTGAGTACTTCTCGGTTCATGTTTTTATAGAGTTTACAAGTGCAAATAACATCTTTTGAATTTCCATCAAATCATTTTATTGAGCTATTAGATGTGAGATTTATAGATGTGAGACCTTGAGACTTCATAATTCTTTAAATTTATGGATTAGAGTGAAAAGCATTTTCTGAATTTGGATTAATTGATCATTGAGCTTTTGGAAATCCGCAACACCTATAAATTCTAGATCTGCAGCTAAGATTAATACATTCTCAACTTCTATGGCAGAACCATAAGAGTAATGCAAAAACTGAACAAGTTGTTTATTTGTATCCCTACCGCATCCTTCAGCTATATTATTAGTAATTGAGATTGTTGCTCGACGTAATTGACTAGTTAGCCCAAACTTTTCATCGTCTGGGAAAGACTTAGATATTGAATAAATGTCTTTGGTAAAGACTCTAGCCTTCTTCCACACGTTAAATTTCTTAAAATCGTGCATCTAAATAATCTATTGTCTCAACTCTGTTCATCTCTTATCCCAAATCTCTTAATCTCTTATCTTAAGTCTATTTAATCTCAAGTCTCTTAATCTCAAGTCTCTTAATCTCAAGTCTATTTATCTCTCAATCTCAAGTACGTCTTCGCTAGCTTCAATCCCTTCAACTGCAACTCCACGTACTCTTCCAACTCAGCGTAACTTCCTCTGGCGTGTTTTAGGAAAGCAGATGCTTGTCCGTAAATTGCATTGGCGTTTATCTTCTCGGTATGGTAGTAGCCATCCATAAAGTCGCGTATTCCTCCGCTTATCAGAATATCTGCATTGGTATTGGCCTTGCCCAACTCTTCAGTGAGGCAATTATAAAAACCTACCATTTCCGCTGCACTATGTCCCCAGGTGGCTACCGTATCATATGCTTCGTGCCGCATTTTATCACTTCGGTGCATCTCTAGTTTACTGAAATTTGTACCTCCGTGTGCTCCAAAATCTATGGCAGTGAGAGGCAATTGCATCAAAGCCTTCAAACTCTCTGGCCCAAAACCTTGACCTACTTCCTTTACGATTACTTTTACATCTAAATCTAGTGTTCGCTTTATGATATCTAATGGCGATGCATTAAAGACATCCCCTTCTGGCTGCAGCCATTCTTGGAGGGGATTTACGTGAATAATCAAGCCATCTGTTTCTGTACGTTTTATTAGTTCTGCTACTAGGTTTTCTGTGCCTTCGTCAAATAATTCTTCGAGCTGAGCTACACCTAGATTAGCATACAATGGGTAGTCTCCCATCTCTTTACGCAACTGAAAATCAGGCAAATATTCATCGTCTTTTAAGATAATCCGGCAACTACCAAGTCCCATTCCTAGTCCAAACTGGCCACAAGCCTTGGCTAGGTTTCTATTAATAGTACCTGCTTCTTTGGTGCCTCCGGTCATACTACTTACCCAGAGCGGAGCTTTCATTTCCTTACCTGCAAAAGTAACAGGTTCTAAATCTCCTTGCGGGTGTCCGCTAAAAAGCGGCTCATAGTAAAAGCGTTGGTCTTGATTAACTACCACAGACTCAAAAGCAAGTTCAATGTGGTCTTTTTTACGGTCGGATGTTTGTGTATGTCCCAAAGGTGCGAAGATAATATAGTTGATTAGTTAACGGTTAATTGGTTGAATTGGTTCTGTAGGAGCTGCCTATACAGGTAACAACTGCCCTGTACCATTTCTGTAAGAACTGCTCGAGGGCAGTTGTTACAGAAAAACAAGTATTTTCGTCATCAAAATATAAATCTATGTTATTACTCTACTTCGTTTGGAAATACTACAAGGAACTGGCTGAAAAATACAATAGGGAGTCGTATTGGCCTTATGTGATAGGTGGTGCGGTGACATACTATGCCGGAACATTTATTGGCGGCATACTCATAGGACTCATTGCTCTAGCTGCGGATATAGACATCGAAGATACCAATGATCGACTACTTGGACTGATGGCATTACCCGTGGGTATTTTATTTTCCTACTTATTATACAAGTACATTGAAAAGAAATGGAAAGCAGAATACGTAGACCCTGTAGTAGCTTTGGAAGAGATAGGCACTGATAGCGAGGATGAGCAGCCGCTTATTCGGTAAATTCTAAAGGCGCAGGAGGTGGCGGTGGCACTCTTCCTCCAAGTGTAAACTCGCTGCCAAAAAGAAGCTGAAGATTAAAGGGGTATTCATCTCTTATCATCTCATAATTTGAACTAATAAAATCACACGCCTCTTCTTTGGCACTTGTTTTGTAAAGTGAAGCGATGCTATTTTCATAACCGTACATTAATTCCCTAATTACTAATTCTACAGTATCCTTAGAAGCTCGTACGTCCCACTTTAGAGTAATGGCACTGCTCTTCGGTTTGGTTACAAAGTCTTTGTTTTGGTCTGGGTTCAAATAGGTTACTTGAAAAAGAGAGTCGATATCTGTGAGCATAGCTAGCCTACCTTCTACTAGTATAGTATTCTGACTGTTTACTAGAACTTCAAAACGATCTCTACTTCTTAGAGGACCACAATAGATTGGTTGACCTTCGCAATTGTTTCTCAAATCGGCTAGTTCATAATGCAAATAATTATTATTGATTTTCAGATAAAGCCAATCGCTATTCCCTGCACAAATCACATCTTGTATAGAGTCTGAATGCTCCCACACATTTTCTAAAGGGACCACCCAACCGTGGGGTGGTGGCTCAGGAAAGAGAATATCTGTCAAGTTACAGTTCTCCGATGTTTGACATCCCAGCAGAACGAATAAAATTACCAGTTTAAAATTCTTCATCTTATTTATGGAAGGAGATTGATATTAGAAAAGGATGAACAACAGGCGTATTATATTGTGCTAATTCCACTTTATTTCTCTTCCATTTCTTTTGTCTTTCTATTACCTGCTGTGCGTACTTTTTGCAATTAAAAGGTTCTCCGTTCCTTGCCATTTTCTCTACTAAACCCTTGGAATACCCTTCTGCCACCGATAATAATACATCTTCTATTACATCAGTGCTAGTAGCTGAGTCCCAAGAAAAAGTCACAATTTGTTTCTGCCATTTCTTATAATTAGTAGTATCTAAGCCAAAAAAATGCTTCTGAAATTTGGATTCTATTGAATCTAAGGAAACTACTTTCTTATTCAAATAAAGTGTGTCAGACTTAATGCCGATCTGAGTTTTAGGTAGACCAAAAAAGCATCCAATTGACTCAAACCGGTCACACCTTCCTTGAGGTAAAATCTCAGCAGGTATATTTAAATCTCCAACTGCTAACTCACTCCAAAAATAACTGTCGTCACAAAGCCTACTTCGTACAGAGTCAGACATTTCGTTCAATTCATCAACAGAAAATACTTCTATATAAGATTCACTTTTATCATAGAAAATTGTTTTCACAGGGTCGCAATCTTGTTCTGAGCTACTGCAAGACCAGAAAAACAACACACAAGCAATCGCAACCTTCTTCATCTACTGCGAATAAACCTCCAAAGCATCGGAATACTTATGATGAATAGACAAACGCCCCCTGCGACTATAGCAGTGATGAAAATTTGAAGATACGAAGGCAACTCTAAAATATAATTAGCCGAAAGAAACTCTCTGTGTCTTTGAAGTATAAAACCAAACCACAACTCATACAAAATAGGACCAAATCCTACAATACCTATAAGTAACCAACTAACAATATACCTCCTAGTCTTTGGATAAAACACTAAAAAAGTAGCAATCAAACTAAGCATTAACGGTAGCCAAACCCCGTAGCTATAAGTACCAAACGCCCTATTTAAAAATGAATCCATCCCGTACTGACTATCTTGAATTGGCAATATCCATTTTTCGATCCAGAACCATACAGCTAAAATTCCTATTGCTAAGCCAAACCATCTAAGATTCTTCAATGCAGATATAACTAGTGTTGCTGCTGATGGCTTTATCCATTTAGTAATGAATAGAACCACCCCACTAACAATAACTCCGTAGCCTAAGAGTAAAGATATAGAATATAAATTTTCTAGGAATTCCATCGCTTCTTTACACCTCAATAGTCACCCTAGCCCCTGCTTGGCTTCTAATGTTGGTTACCCCATTTTCGAAAATGAGATACTGCCCTTTGATACCTATCAAGGTATCTTCTATCACCTTCACATTTTCCAGTTTCATGCTTTTTACTTTTTCTGGAAATTCTAAAACAGGGTATTTTATCTCCGTAAAATCGGGTGTAGTGACTAGATACTGAGCATATTCTGCAGGCACCAATGCCGCCATCTCATCACGCACTTCGGTTATGCTTCTTTGGTCTTCTACAACACCTTTTAGCATACGTTGCCAAGCAGTCTTATCACTGATGTGCTCTTTGAGGCTTACTTCTATGAGTCCTGCCAGCTGACGGTAGGGCACTTCTGCTAGTACTATTGCCTGCGTAGCTCCTTGGTCTATCCAGCGGTACGGCATATTTCTATCTCGGGTTACTCCCACCTTATAATTACTGGTAAGTGATATATATACCACATGCGGCTGCAGGTGATGCTTCACCTCCCACTCGTAATCTCGAAGGGCTATGCCATTGTGTATTTCACTGAGCTCTGGTCGCATTATACTCGGACTTGCTTGTGGGCTTTCCATGAACTCTTGGTAGGTGAGTCCTTCGCCAAAGGCCTTATTCATTTTTTGGCCAGATATCACTGAATTGAAGTAGCCTTCATATTCCAATCGAATAGGTTTACCAATCAGCGCATTCATATCTATGGACTCCAAAGGATCAAGAATATCTCTAAGTCCTAAGGTATATTGAGGTACAGAGTCCACTAACTCAGTATCCATTTTGCGAAGATTTCCGGTGATTTGCATTAGAGCAAAGCAAGCACCAAAATAGAAAAGCACCAAATAGGAATTTCCTTTTAGCTTTGCCTAATGAAGAAATTGTCGTTCATACTGCTAGCATTATCCCTCATCTCTTGGGCTGCGCCAAAACCAAAAGACTTCAAAACCCTTTTTGAAACTTCTAACGGCACACAATCTGCTCCGTATCACGAAGGAATACAGTGGTGGAAAACACTTGCCAAAAGCACAGAACATATACAAATCGCCGAATTTGGAATGACCGATGCCGGTTTACCATTGCATGTAATTACGCTTTCCAAAGAAGGACTTGCCTACGATAAAATAAAGGACAGTTACAAAACAATCATCCTCATAAACAATGCTATACATCCTGGAGAACCAGACGGAGTAGATGCCAGTATGATGCTGTTTCGGGATATTGCAGCAAGCCAAAAAGAACTGCTAGACTCCTGTATAGTGGTGTGTATACCTTATTACAACATAGGCGGAGCACTGAACAGAAATAGTACCACCCGTGCCAATCAAGATGGGCCTGAAGCCTATGGTTTTAGAGGTAACGCTCAGAACCTCGACCTTAACCGTGACTTTGTAAAATGCGATAGCCGAAATGCTGAAAGCTTTGCAAAATTGCTTCAGCTGATAGATCCAGACATGTACATAGAAACCCACGTGAGCAACGGTGCTGACTATCAATATACCATGACCTACCTCAGCACACAACCTGATAAACAGGGATATGAAATGGGCAGCTACATGCGAAAAGAAATGATTCCTGCTTTAGAACAATCTATGATAGCTAAAGACCAAGAAATGGTGCCGTATGTAAATCACTGGGGAGGACCACTAAAAAATGGATATGCGACCTTTTATGACTCACCGAGATACAGCAGCGGACTCACTACATTGCATAATATCTTCGGGTTTATTACCGAAACGCATATGCTCAAACCATTCAACCAAAGGGTGGAAGCTACCTATGATTACCTACTCAGCTCTCTGCAATATTGCACTACTAATTCTTCTACCATAAAGCAAATACGTAGTGCTCAAAAAGAGGCCGTGGCTGCAGCTAAGAGTATGCCCATAGACTGGGAGGTTGACAAGTTTGACGTGACTCAAATGATGTTTAAAGGCTATGAATACGGGTACAAAAAGAGTGAGGTGACTGGTGAAGACCGCCTCTACTATGATAGAACTAAACCCGTAGAAAAAATGATGTTTTATGCGGGATCGATGCTAGAAACTAATCACAAGGAGAAACCCCAAGCCTACATTCTTCGTAGAGGGTTTACAGCGGTAGAAGATAGACTTAGATGGAATGGCGTTAAGCTGATAGCACTCGAAAAGGATACCTCTATTCGCGTAGCTTCTTATACTATACAAGATTACCAAACCGTAAATTCACCCTACGAAAAGCATTACCTGCACTCTAAGACTAGAGCTACCTTAGACACCATAACCTGGATGTTTCGCAAGGGAGATTTCCTTATACCTACAGGTACTGACAAAGACCGGTTCATCTTAGAAATGCTAGAACCAGAAGGCCCCGATTCATACTTTAACTGGAATTTCTTTGATGCTGTACTGCAACAAAAAGAACATTATAGCGCCTACGTGTTTGAAGATAAAGCAGCAGAGCTATTGAAGAACAACGAAGAACTGCGCATACAATTCGAATTTGCAACGCATCAAGGTATAGATACGCCGGTGAACATGTCTGCGGAAGAGAAACTGGACTGGGTGTACAAGCACAGTTCGCACTACGAGAAGGAGCACAATAGATTGCCCGTATTTAAGACACTGCACTAGTCTAGCGGCCAAACGTAACTGCAGTCACCTTTCATTTCTTAAGCTCTTCCTATCTTTGTAGTATGATAAAAAATATGGGAAGCACGGATAAAACCATCCGATTAATACTAGCAGCCATCATTGCTGTTTTATTTTCGCTAGGGTACATCTCTGGCACTTTTGGCATCGTATTGCTAGTGATCGCCGTGATTTTTGCCGCGACTAGTTTTCTTAGCTTTTGTCCAATTTACAAAGTATTTGGAATCAACTCATGCAAAGTGAAATGATAACAGAAACACTGAATATTGCAAACATAAAGTGCAGCGGATGTGCGCATAGTATCTCCACTAAACTCAAAGAAATAGAAGGACTTACAGACGCAGCTGTCCATGTAGATAAAGGGACTGTAGACGTCACTTTCAAAACACCTGCAGTACGTGAGCATATCGTAAAAAAGCTAAGCTCCATGGGCTACCCTGAGGCGACTGCGGAGAACGGACTACTTATGCAAGCCAAAAGTTATGCAAACTGTATGGTAGGCAAGTCTGCGACACTATTTGCTAACGCAAAAAACTCCGATGAACAAGGAGTAAATTAAAAATAAGATTCAACTGAAAAATTAAACAATAAACACTAAAAATAGAATAATGACACTACAAGAATTAATGCAAAACGGAGCTAAAATAGTGGATGTACGTACACGAGACGAATTTATGGGCGGTAACGTAATGGGCTCTATCAACATCCCTCTGAATGAGGTTCCTGAGCGTGTATCAGAATTTGAAGCTATGGGAGGACCTATTATCCTGTGCTGCCTCAGTGGAGGAAGAAGTGGACAAGCCACAGGTTTCTTGCAAGCACAAGGGGTAGAATGCTATAATGGTGGCAGCTG
>Ga0209601_1002800_pt1 | contig 10412 bp, 8 predicted proteins | sample COGITO_mtgs_1104_4_FD_184796 | JGI IMG/M metagenome (GOLD analysis project Ga0209601, IMG submission 184796) | Pelagic marine microbial communities from North Sea - COGITO_mtgs_110426 (SPAdes) (version 2) | ecosystem: Environmental > Aquatic > Marine > Epipelagic ...
GTTCGGCCCAGAATTCCTCGGGGTTTTCGATAGACTGGGTGTACATGGCCTCGTACTGAGCCTTGTCGAGATGGCTTTGAGCGGCGGCTTGTTCTGTCACGGGATAGCGCTTGCTGCTAGACATAGAAAGGGATTCCAGGGTCGCCGAAGGGCGTAACGGCCGAAGTTAACTCTGGGTTGAGTATGCCGTAAAGGAACCCCTATCTCAACGCAGTCTCGGGCTGTGGCATGAGTGTTTGGCGCGCGGGTGAAGCCGAATAAATCGCAGGACTAAAAGCCTAAGAAAGAAGAAAGCAAGGGTTTATAGGGCGACTAAACCGACACTCTGAGGTTGTCGATCAGCCGGGTGCTGCCGAGGAAAGCAGCGGCGAGTATAACGAGGTGGGAGTCTTCCTGTGTCGCCGGCCGCAAGGTTGCTGAATTGGCAATGGCGAGGTAATCGGGTTGCAGACCAGCGTCCTGTAGCTGTTGTTTTCCCGCCTGGATTAGGCGTTTGAAATCTTGATCGCCCGCTGCGAGCGCGTCACCGATGCCCTTGATGGTTTGGTAGAGCAGCGGTGCGACCGCCTTCTGTTCGGCTGACAGGTAACCATTACGAGAAGAGAGCGCGAGCCCGCTTGCCTCGCGCGCTGTTTCGATACCGTGAACGCTGACGGGCAGCGCAAGGTCGTCGACCATTTTTCGAATAATCGAGAACTGCTGATAGTCTTTGAGGCCAAAATAGGCGGCGTCGGGCTGCACAATATTAAACAGTTTGGTGACCACCGTGGTAACGCCGTCGAAGTGCCCCGGACGGCTCGCGCCGCAGTAGTGAGTGCCAAGTTCTGGCACCTGCACTCGCGTGCTGGCCTGCATGTCGTCGCCATAGAGCTCGGCGGCGCTCGGCAAAAACAGGAAGTCACAGCCGGCAGCAATGAGCGCGGCGGTATCGGCATCGAGCGTGCGCGGATAGGAGTCAAGGTCTTCGTTAGCGCCGAACTGCAATGGATTGACAAAAATACTCACGACGACAAGGTCATGTTCGCCGCGTGCGCGAGAAACGAGGGATAGGTGCCCCGCGTGCAGATTGCCCATGGTTGGGACAAAGCCAAGTGTGTTGGCCGCGGCGCCACTGAGGGACGACTGCAGTGACTCGATAGTCTCAAATATTTGCATGGTCGAATAAGCGCCAGCTAGTTAAAGCAGTGTTCTTCTGCAGGGAATTTTTGTGATTTCACGTCCGCTACATAATTGCGCAGCGCGCCAGGAATGCCGTCGGTAGAATCGGTTAGGAAGTTTTTGACAAACTTTGGCGTGATTGGCGAGACGCCTAGCACGTCATGCAGCACCATAATTTGGCCTGTCGTATCGGGGCCTGCGCCAATACCTATGACGGGGATTTCGAGGCTATCGGTAACCAGTTTTGCGAGCTCGCGCGGAACGCATTCGAGAAGTAAGACGCTCGCGCCTGCGTCCTGCAGTAGCTTCGCTTCTTGGAGTATCGCTTGCGCCTGAGCGGTATCGCGCCCTTGCACATGGAAACCACCGATGCGATTGACCGACTGCGGCGTCAGTCCCATATGCGCGCAAACAGGAATGCCGCGTTCGGCGAGCAGGCGCGTAGTATTTTCGATCCAAGCCCCGCCCTCTAGTTTCACCATATGGGCGCCTGCACGCATTAACGCTGCAGCGTTTTCAAGTGTTTGTGTCTCTGAGGCATAGCTCATGAACGGCAAGTCTGCTACCAGAAGCGCGCCGCGGTTGCCGCGCTTCACGCACTGCATGTGATACACCATGTCATCCATCGTGACGGGGAGCGTGCTGTCATGACCCTGTAAGACCATGCCTAGCGAGTCGCCTACGAGCAAAACTTCGACGCCGGCCTCGCTTGCGATACCAGCAAAGCAGGCGTCGTAAGCGGTGAGACAGGCGAATTTTTCGCCGCGCGCCTTGATCTTATGCAGAGTAGTGAGGGTGACGTTTTTAATCTGGCTTTGGCTGCTCATGATGTCGAAGGGTCCGCATTGTCGGGTGAGGTTGTCGGGTAGAGTTGTCGGATAGACTTGTCGGGTAAAGTTATCGGGTGAAGGAGCGTGAACAATTCGCTGTCCGCCTTCTCTTGAAAGGCTAGTTTACGACCCTTAGAGTCTGGCGAATAGCCATCTTTGTTGATTTTTTCGACGCTAGTTTTCTTTGCGCGCGGGCTTGCGGCGGCGAGCCTTGCGTTTGGGCTTTTGTTCACGCGGCAGCTGCTCGAGCATGTTTTCGCGTTCTTCGGCGCTCGCCTCTTGGAATTCCGTCCACCATGAGCCCACCCCACCGAGGTTTTCGCCACCGTCTTCTCGCAGAAGCAGGAAGTCGTAAGCAGCGCGGAATCGCGGGTGATCATAGGCGCCCTCGGCGGCTCTGCGGTTGCGGGTTTCGAGTCGCGCCTGCATCTCCCAAATTTCTTTAGTCACCTGAGTGAAACGCTTCGGAATAGAGGTGTAGGTAAGCTGTTCGGCCAATGCGCTGTTAGCAGCGACATTGAATTGCTGAGCAGCATTGAGTTTTGGCAGGGAGTTCAGCTCGAGTTTAAGCTGTACTACAGGCCAAAGAAGGGCGGCATACAGAAAAGCTGGGGTGACTGACTTGCCCTCGGCTAGGCGGTTGTCTGTGTTCTTTAACGCGAGTCGCAGCAGCTCTGCTGCGTTGTCTCGCGCTTTAAATCGCGTCAGCAGTGCACGAAGGGTCGGCGCAAAGAGGTAATTACCTGGCTGGTATTTTTGTAACAAAGCAAACGTTGCTTCTGCCTGGCCGCTCGCGAGAAGCTTGATCGTTTCGTCGAACAGACGGGCAGGGGAAATAGACTCGAGCAAGTAAGCGAGCTCATTTATAGGCTTGAGCGTTTCTTCTTCGATATCAAAATCGAGTTTGGCGCTGAAGCGCAGTGCGCGCAGCATCCGCACGGGGTCTTCTTTATAACGTTCTGTTGGGTCGCCAATCATGCGGATCTTGCGGTCTTTTAAGTCCTGCATCCCAGTGCTGAAATCGAGAATCGCAAAATCAGTAGTTCTGTAATACAAAGCATTGACGGTGAAATCTCTGCGCAACGCGTCTTCGTCGACATTGCCATAAACGTTGTCACGCAGAATCATGCCTGCGGTCGAATGCGCCGAATCAAGGTTGCGTATGCCTTTGCGCGAGCTGTTTTCGCCGAGCTCGACAGCGACATCATGTGGCGCGCGAAAGGTAGTTGCTTCGATAATTTCTCGGCCATAGCGCAGATGCACGATCTTAAACCTACGCCCGATAATGCGGGAGTTGCGAAATAAGCTGCGTAGCTCTTCGGGTGTCGCATCGGTAGCAATGTCGAAGTCTTTTGGGCGCTTCTCGAGGAGCAGGTCGCGCACGCCACCGCCGACGAGATAGCCTTGGAAGCCCGCGGAGTCGAGTTTGCGCAGAACGCTTAATGCGTTGTCAGATATATGGCGCCGCGACACAGTGTGCTCGTCGCGGGGAATCAGGGTTGCCTTATCTAGGCCTAGAGGATGATCTTCTTTGTGCATTGCTAACGGCGTAGCTCGCTTTCAGGCCTTGCGCTGTAATTATCGAGATGAGGTTCAGCGAGGCGAGGTAATGATGACCCGCTGAATACCATGCTGCAGCGGCTAAAGACGGCATAATACACTGATATGCTGAGATTAAAAGAGAGGGGAGGTGAGGAGGGTGTCTGACGTAAGCGCGTGAACCGGTAAACACGCGGCAGAAAGAGGGCTTATGAAAGGAAACTTAAGAGGGTGGGTTTAAATAGGCCTAGAAACACGCTCCTGCATAATGAGGATAATCAGGAATAGAATAAGGAATCTCAGAAATGAAAAAGGGATGCAAAGCATCCCCCAATTCGTCTGAATTGCCTCTCCGATTTTATCAAATATGATCACTTATGACCCAAAGGTCGAGCAATCGGAGCGCTCAGTAATATTGTTGGTAGTCCTATTTTCTTTTGTTTTTAGACCGCCTTTCTTATTGTTTTCTAACAGTGTTTTTGTTGTGCACCAACCTAGTTTCGCTCAAATTAGAAGCTTTTACGTGCCATTTTTATTTTTTTGACTCTTTTTATTAGTATTTATTGTTATTGTGCTTAGAAGGGTTGCAGTAACTGTGCCACAAAATTCAATTACCTAAAATTCAATAAGTTAGTTGTTTTCTTCTTTGAATTCAGTCGGCCGAAACTGTCACACTGTTACTATTCAGCGCTAAAAAGTGTGTAGTTAGGTAGCGGTAACAAACGTTACGCTTCTTGCTTCTTCTTTCGTGGAATGCCGAAGCGCTGGCGACGCTCCCAGAGGCACTTTCGACTGATGCCCAGTTTCTTTGCAAGCTGTGTTTCGTTCATCATGTCCTCGTGCTCTACAACGAAGCGCTGAAAATAGTCCTCCAGCGAGAGCTCTTCTATTGCAGCACTGGCAGCGATCGGTACTTCGGCGACGATTTCGGTGAGTCGGGGCTTCTCAGTCTCAATCGCAAGTAGCTCTTCGCCAATCACCGCGTCCTCGGCAAGGACAACTGCGCGCTCTATAGCATTCTCGAGCTCGCGTACGTTACCTGGCCAAGGGTATTTAGCGATTGCCTGGCTCGCGCTGTCTGCGAAGCTCAACACTGGGGTCTTGAGGCGTTTGCAGGTTCTGATAAGGATCGCGTCTGCAAGTTCGAGTATATCGTTGCCTCTATCGCGTAGCGGTGGGATGAGCAGGGTCATCACATTGATGCGGTAGTAAAGGTCTTCTCTAAAAAGGCCATCAACGACGAGTTGCTTGAGATCGCGGTGGGTGGCGACCACAAGCCTGACGTCAACCTTCTTTGACTGCACCGAGCCGACTTTCCGTATTTCGCTCTCTTGGAGGACACGCAGCAATCGCGCCTGTGCTTCCAATGGCAGTTCTCCTATCTCGTCAAGGAAGAGTGTGCTGCCGTGGGCAGCTTCGACCAGCCCAGTCCTTGTCGCAGTCGCGCCGGTAAAAGCGCCTTTCTCATGACCGAACAGTTCTGACTCGATAAGGTTTTCGGGAATTGCCGCGCAGTTAACAGAAATCATCTCATTGCCACAGCGGCTGCTTAATTTATGGATTGCCTTTGCGACGAGCTCTTTGCCTGTCCCTGACTCGCCGTTAATTAACACGGTTGAGTTGGTCAGCGCGACTTTGCGTATGCGGCGGAAAAGTTCCATCATCTGCGGGCAGCTACCAATCATGCCATGCACGGGAGGCTCGAATTCGTCTGCAGTAGCGAGCTCTATCCCACCTGCGTGGTCCCGCAGGACTTTCGCTACAGACTCAAGAAGCTCGGAGTGCTCGAAAGGCTTGGCAATGTAATCAACCGCGCCCAACTTCATTGAGTCGATTGCTGAACGGATGCTCGAATAGCTCGTCATAATGAGCACGGGGCGAGTCGTCGCTTTAATGAGGTCGGTACCCGGTGCGCCCGGCAATCTTAGATCGCTGAGAACAACATCAAAGCTGTTGATGTCGAAATTATCTAACGCCTCTTGAACGCTGCCGGCCTCGCTCACCTTATATTCATGGCGTTCGAGTAGGCGGCGGAGTGAGCTGCGAATAACCGCTTCGTCTTCTACGACTAGAATGTGATTTGCTGCTGTCATGCGCCTGCTCTAAATAGGGTCGTAAGATGGTGTGGATGGGCCAATCTAGGCCTGTGGTCATTGTCCAGAGTTTACTCGGGTTAGGTCCTCAGAAATGATTTGCGATCATTCTATAGCGATTTACGCGCAGTAATCATCCTTGAGAGAGCGGATCATAGCAGGGAAATTTGAGTAATACCTGTGTCCCTGTACCCCGTGCCCTGTCGACTGGGCTGATTATATCAATATTTCCATTCAAATCTTCAACAATGCTGAATACGAGCGAGAGGCCTAATCCTGTGCCTTCGCCGGCCTCTTTGGTTGTGAAGAAGGGATCAAAGACGCGACTCTTTATGGCGTTTGGTATGCCTATGCCGAAATCGGTGACACTAATATTGATGTGAGTGCCCATGTTTTTTGCGGCGAGGACGATTGTTCCACCCTCTTGCGAGGCATCGCGCGCGTTGTTAATAAGATTGATGAGGACTTGCAGCAGCCGCTGTGAGTCACCCAGGATTGCAGCCTCCGGATCGCAATCGATCTCAAGCTGCATGTCGTTGTTTTTCTTGTCGAGTGAGACGAGGGTCTGTGCCTGAGCAATACATTCGCTTATTAAGACGCGCTCGTTCTCGTGCATCAGTTTGTTGGTGCCGGCATGCGCAAAATTAACGAGCGACTGGAGAATCTTTGAAGTGCGGTCTGTCTGCTCGATTATCTGCTGGGCGAGTCCGGTAAGCTCGCTGTCTTTGTACTCGTCTCGAATAATCTGTGCGAGACAGGCGATACCCGTTATGGGATTGCCTATTTCATGCGCGACACCCGCGGCGAGGCGGCCGATAGACGCGAGTCTTTCGCTGTGGGTAAGTCCGGCTTCGAGGATTTCAGTCTCCGTCATATCCTCCATCAATATAATTAGGCCTTCGTTGCTGCTGCCTGTCTCGCCGCTTTCTTCGATGAGCGCCTTGTGCAGATTAACGGTGCGCTTGGTTGCCGCGAGTTCGAAGCTCTGTTTATAAGAGTGATCGATGTCTTCACCGATGAATTCTTCAAGCAGAGTGAGCCAGGGCTCGGGCAGGTCATCTAGCTGCGAGCCAACCACGTCGGCGCTGCTGATTTCGGTGAACTCTTCGAGCGAGCGATTCCACATGATTATCTCGCGGTCGGAGCTAAGCGAGCAGACGCCGAGCGGCAAGTCTAAGAGGATCTGGCGGTGATAGCGGCGGAGATTGTCGAGATCGGCAGCCATGCCCGACAGGTTGCTGCGGTAGGCCTCGATTCGATTTTCGATTACCGTAACATCCGAACTCCCGTGCTGTGAGACGATGCTGTAAGGGAGGTAACTGTCGATGATTTCGCGCGCGATAGACGGGCCCAGAAGCCCTGAGAGGTTTGCCTCGAGGCGCCCTCGTAATAGCCGCATCGCGTAAGGCCGGCGGTCATCCTTTTTCAGGCCAAGATCCTTCAACGCTTGCCCAACCTCTCGGGTTGCGGTGCGCTCGCCTAGGGGCTTACTCAGACTTTTGATGAAATCCCCAGCAGATTTGGCGACTAAGCCGCTACGTTTACGGCGCTTTATTGTGTCTAGCGTGCAAAGGTCTGCCGAGCTGCGTTCTTCGTCACTACTGCCAAAATAGAGTGAGCCAAAAATGAAGGCGAGGCAGTTGATGATAAGCGACAGCGCTGCGGTCTCGCGCCAATTAATCACGATATCACTGAAGCTGTAAGTCTCGGACAGAAGCGGCAACATGAACAGCGGAAACCAAATGCCCACGCCCGAGGCGAGGCCAACGAAAAATCCCCGTTTATTAGCCTGCGGCCAATAGAGAATGGCAACGATGCCCGGCAGGAATTGAAGGCCCGCTGCGAAGGCAACCGTGCCCATTAGCTGTATGCTAATTTTATCACTAGGCAGGTAGTGGAAGGCGAAGCCTGCCCAAATCAGCGCGGTAATCAGTACCCGGCGTCGCTGCATTAGCCAGCGGTAAATATCCTTGCTCGCGGCCGGTTGTTGCAAAGGAAGAATAAGGTGGTTCAGGCACATATTAGACAGTGCCAGCGTGATCACGATGATTAGTCCACTCGCTGCAGAGAGGCCGCCTAGATAGGCAAGCAGGCTAATGCCTGGCCTGTCGAACGCCGCGCCAATGGCGACAGGGAAATACTCAATCGGAACGGCGCTTCCACTATGGATACCTGCCCAGAGTATAGGGAGCACAGGTAGGCTCATCAGAAGAAAGTAAAGAGGCAGTCCCCAGCTCGCAAATGAGAGTGCGCCTCGTCCCGCGTTACCGTTAAAAGTCACATAAAACATATGAGGCATCGCGACGGCCGCAGAGAAGAACAAAAGCGCCATGACATGGAACGAGCTGAAGTAATTGGTGTCTTCGAGGCTGCCTAATAATTCGGGCTGTGTGCCTAGCCAGTTCTGCATTTCTTCGAAGCCGCCAAAGCCGCCAAAGATGGCGAACCCGCCGACCACTAAAAAGGCAAAGAGTTTAATTAGGGACTCAAACGCGATGGCCATCATCAGCCCATCGTGTTGTGTGCGCCCTGGGCGTCTCGATGTGCCAAAAAGTATCGCGAACAAGGTGATTAGCACGCAAAAGCCAACCGCGATTGACCCGTGGGATGCGGCCGGCGATAAAAGGTCGGCTGTGTCAGCAACAGCGCGGATCTGCAGAGCGATAAGTGGTGTGACTCCCACCAAAATAACCAGCGTAGTGACCGTGCCCACCCACGGGGAGCGATACCTGAACGCTAAGAGGTCGGCGAGGGAGCTTAGCTGATAGGTTCTGGTGAGTTCGAGTAACGGCCGCAGCAACAAGGGCGAGAGCATAAATGCCAAAGAGATACCGATCGAGTTTGCGAGATACCCGTAGCCTTCGCGCTGTGCGCTGCCCACTACGCCATAATAGGCCCAGATGCTCGCGAAAACACCAAGCGAAAGAACGTAGATGATAGGGTGCCGAACAATACGCTGGGGGATCCAGCCCTGCTCGGTTATGTAGGCAATGCCAAATAAAAGAGAGAGATATGCGCTTCCGAGCGCAAAGAGTGTAGGGAGTTCGAAATTCATTCGGGTTCGTCAGTTTCTTGGTCGCGGTGGGCCCAGCTAGCGACTAAAACAACAATGAAGGCGACAATAAAGGGGCGATACCAAAGTTCTCCTGCGGCATTAATCCAGTCGACTGACAATAAAAACAGCAGGTAGATAATGACCAGCAGCATGAGTATTGAACGCGGGATGTACACGGGAGTGTTCTCGTTAGACTTACTAAGGAGCGACGAGTGTAGCCAATTTCGGCACAGCCTGTATATCCCAATGCTCGATGCCCCACGCAAGAATTGCGTCAACGCTGCCGGTAACCAGATTTCTAGGAGGTGATAGGCCGAGCAGTGAGAGGCATTGATGCAACTGTTGCTGTGAGTGTCCTAACTCAAGCGCTGGTGCGAAACTCTGTTTGCTCAGTTTGTCTCCAGCTGCGTCAACAACGACCGGGAGGTGCGCATAGCGCGGAGCGTTGTAGCCGAGGCGGTCCTGCAAATAGAGTTGACGAGGAGTCGAGTCGAGTAGGTCTATGCCGCGAACTATGTCGGTAATACCCTGAAAGGCGTCGTCTACAACAACGGCTAGCTGGTAGGCGATTAAGCCATCTTTTCGACGGACGACAAAATCGCCGACATCTGTGTTGAGGGTTTGGGCATAAGCGCCTTGGATTCTATCGTGCAGGGAATAGGTGTCAGACCCTACACGCAATCTGACGGCGGCATCGCTGCTGTCGGGATGTTTGTCGGCGTATTGAAGGTCGCGCGCGCTAAGCCCGTGAATACGGCAGTGGCCACTGTAAACAGTGCCGTGTTCGCGCAATGCCGATCGCGTGCACTCGCAGCGAAAGCAGAGACCTTCGTTGGCGAGGATCATCAGGGCTGCGGCGTAGGCATCGAGTCTCTGGCTTTGATAGAGCACCTCGCCATCCCAAGTAAGACCAAAATGGTGAAGCTGTGTAAGAATTTCGTCTGCAGCGCCGGCGGGTTCGCGAGGTGGGTCAATATCCTCTATGCGCACTAGCCAAAGACCCTCATTGGCGCGCGCATCGAGAAAGCTTGCCACCGCTGCCAGAAGCGAGCCGAGGTGAAGCGGGCCTGAGGGGGAGGGGGCGAACCTGCCGACGTAGGAAGAGCCGGTCATGGCAGCCGTGCGGCTAGTCAGCCTAGAGGCTGCCTAGCTGCTTCTCTTTGATTTCGTCTAGCGTCTTGCAGTCGATGCACTTGTTTGCGGTTGGGCGTGCTTCGAGGCGACGAATGCCGATTTCGATGCCACAAGAATCACAGAAGCCGTAATCGTCTTGAGCGATTAGCTCAATAGTACTGTCGATTTTCTTGATCAGCTTGCGTTCTCGATCGCGCGTGCGCAGCTCGAGGCTAAACTCTTCTTCCTGTGTGGCGCGGTCGGCCGGATCGGGATAGTTCGCCGCGTCGTCCTGCATGTGATGCACAGTGCGATCCACTTCTTGCATGAGCTGATTGCGCCAATCGAGCAGAATCTGCTTGAAATGCTCGCGCTGTTTCTCATTCATGTACTCTTCGCCGCACTTGGGCTTATACGGGACGAAGTTCTTCAGAACGGGTTGCGTATCTGGGGTAGCGGTCTTGGACATGTGTTTCTTTATGCCTCTACAGGCCCTTGGCCTACGTAGTTGAAAGGTAACGCACTGTTAAATAAATGGCGCATGCACTGCTTCGCTCGTGCACTTGCCTCTTGCTTACTGTTGGCTCTGGTCTTTCACCTAAGACTTTGATCACTTAAGACCTT
>Ga0209601_1002814_pt1 | contig 10374 bp, 9 predicted proteins | sample COGITO_mtgs_1104_4_FD_184796 | JGI IMG/M metagenome (GOLD analysis project Ga0209601, IMG submission 184796) | Pelagic marine microbial communities from North Sea - COGITO_mtgs_110426 (SPAdes) (version 2) | ecosystem: Environmental > Aquatic > Marine > Epipelagic ...
ATGGGTTGGACAGGTGGTTTCGTTCTGCTCACCACCCTGATGGTCCCATATCTTCGAAAGTTTGGTAAAGCCACGGTGCCCGATTTTATTGGGGATCGATTTTATTCCAATGGAGCCAGGTTGGTAGCCGTTATTTGTGCAATTTTTATTTGCATGACTTACATAATGGGACAAATGCGGGGTGTAGGCATTGTCTTTTCCCGGCTTTTTGACATCGAAATCTGGATGGGGGTAATGATCGGCGGAGGAATTGTTTTTTTCTATGCCGGATTGGGAGGGATGAAAGGAATTACCTACACCCAAGTCGCTCAATATTGCGTGATGGTATTCTCGTACACGATTCCGGTGATTTTCATTTCAATGATTCTTACTGGAAATGTGATTCCCCAACTTGGACTGATTGGAAATTATATCAAAGACGGTACCGAAAACGCCGTTCCTTTAATTGTTAAAATAAATCAGATTTCCACGGATCTGGGTTTTCAGGAATATACAGCCAGCACGAGCAATACCCTAGATATGTTTTGTATCACCGCCGCATTAATGATCGGGACGGCTGGTCTTCCCCATGTGATTGTGCGTTTCTTCACCGTAAAAAATGTCAAAGCAGTCCGAAAGTCTGCTTGTTGGACCCTTGGGTTTATTGCTATTATTTATTTAACCGCTCCTGCTCTTGGGATGTTTGCACGTACTAATTTTGTGGAGGAAATTAACCAGAAAAAATACGAGGAGGCACCCGAGTGGTTTAAAAATTGGGAAGATCAGGGAATGATTGCCTGGGTGGATAAAAATAAGGACGGTGTTATGCAATACCAAGAAGGTTCTGTGTTTGCAGAAAAACCAGTTTATATTGACGAAACCAGAGTTGCAGGTGGCCCGCGTCCAGTATCAAATAAATTGTCAGATTCTGCCAATGAGGTGTATTACGATCGGGACATTATTGTACTAGCCAACCCCGAAATGGCCGGTTTACCCAAATGGGTAATTGCCTTGGTTATGGCGGGCTGTGTGGCAGCCGCACTATCTACGGCTGCCGGCTTGCTCCTCGTTCTGTCCACCTCCGTCTCACATGATCTAATGAAGAAAATTATCAAGCCAGATATTTCGGATAAGCAGGAGATTCGATATGCCCGAATGGCTTCCTTTGGAGCTCTCGCTGTGGCCGCATACTTCGGGATCAACCCACCTTCTAGTTTTGTTGCCAAAACCGTCGCCTTTGCCTTTGGCTTGGCTGCCTCCTCCTTCTTCCCCACTCTAATTATGGGAATCTTTTCCAAGAAAATAAACAAGCAGGGAGCGATTGCCGGGATGATTTGCGGGATTGGATTTACCCTCGGGTATATCATACATTTCCAATTCCTAACTGAGAGCAAAGATTATTGGCTGGGCATTTCTCCTGAAGGGATTGGATTTCTGGGAATGTTCATAAATTTTGCCGTGGCCTTTGTGGTTAGTGCAATCACGCCTCCCCCACCCCGGGAGGTCCAAGAACTTGTGGAAAACATTCGTGTTCCTCAAGGGGCAGGAAAAGCAATCGATCATTGAGGCTTCTTTTCCCAATTTTCGGCTTTCTATTGGCTGACTTAATTTTATTGGGAAACCCAACCCCTCACGCCCTCTTTAACGGAACCACGCTCGATGGATGGGAGGGAAACTCTGAATTCTTCCGGGTTGTGGATCAATGCATTGTGGCAGGATCACTGGAACGACCCATACCCGGGAATCAGTTTCTTGCCACAGTTGAAGAATTTGAGAACTTTGACATTCGGTTTGAAGCCAAACTCGTAGGACCAGGCAAAAATGCTGGCGTTCAATTTTGGAGTCAACGAGTGCCCAACTCAAATGAAATGATTGGTTACCAGTGTGATATTGGATCCTTTAAAGATGGCCTGCTTTGGGGCTGGTTATATGACGAATCAAGACGACGACGATTTCTCGCATCTACCAATCAAGGACAGATACAAAAAATGGTTAACCCTAAGGGCAGATGGAATCAATTACGGGTAAAGGCTGAGAATCATTCCATCTCTATTTGGTTAAACAATCAAATCACTGTTCGTTATTTTGAACAAAATAAAGAGATTCCAAATCAGGGTCGATTTGGACTGCAAGTACATGGCGGTCCTCCCTTGGAAGTTTGGTACAGGAATTTTAAGCTATTGAAATTATGAGATGATGTTTCGAAAAAAACTATCGCCAGAAAAACCTTTTCTTCAATCGTTCCTAACGATCTCGGGTTCATGATCCCATAACAAGTAGATGGGAAACTTTATAGTCTCTCCAAAGTAAGCGAAAATTCCGCGGTCAGATTTCCACCAATCATCAACCGAAAAGACCTCGTTAGGCGCACCGGCAGCCTGCGTCCTGATATTACTGCCCGAAAATACTTTTTGAAATGCAAGCAAGGACCTACGGGTATGAAACTCATCGGTTACAAAAATGATCTGCTTCCACCCCTCCTTCTTCGCAAATGACAGGGCATCCTCGGCCTCGTCAAAGGTGGAGGTCGCCCCACCGGTCAAGGAGGGTAAAAGTTCCCAGTGGGCATTCAATTTCATTCGCTTGGTAACAGCCTCAGCAAATTCAAGGTGACTTAGTTCCAATGCATTAAACTCGTTATTTTTCGGTTTTTCTGCGGTGACGAACAGACGTTTAGCATACCCATTTTTCCACAACCTTAGGCATTCCGGCGTGCGAGTTTCACGATCTCCGGACAAGCATATGATAGCATCCGCTCCCTTCTGAGCATCACTTACGATAAACCATTGTCCATAAAGGGTGAGAAGTTGGGCATGAAAAACCCAAAGGATAAAAAGACCAAGGCAACAGGAACTCAAAACCCAGGCGATTTTTTTTAGAATATTCACTCTCTTATTTGGAAAATTCCCTCGATTTCCACCATCACCCCGGCAGGTAGTCCGGAAACCCCTAAAGCACTTCGGGTCCCTACCCCGGCATCATCTCCAAACACATCCTTAAAAAGTTCGCTGCAGCCATTAATCACCTGGGGGTGTTGAGTAAATCCGCTCGGTGCCTGAACCAGGCCAAGCAACTTAACCACCCTGACTACCCGATTAAGAGATCCTAGTTCGGCTTTTAATGTGGCCAACATATTTAACCCAACTTGACGAGCCGCATCATGCCCTTCCTCAATGGATCGGTCATGCCCGACTGACCCAAGAAGCATTTTTCCATCTTCAAGAATAGGTAAGTGCCCGGAGAGGTAAGCGAGGTCTCCCACGATCATAATCGGCTTGTACAGGCCAGCAGCTAGTGGTGCAGGGGGTAATTGGATACCACTGGAGGAAAGCAATTCTTCTGGTTTCATATATTCGAATAAATGCCCTCCTCCCCCCCATTGGGGCAAGCGTCAAATCGAAGTAATTCCCCGTTGCCTATATACAGGTTAATTTATTTGATCGTGCCATGAACTCATCTTTTTCAATTTCAAGACGTCAACTACTCGGTGGAGCAACTTTGGCTGGACTATCCGGCACCTTGTTTTCGCAAGCTTTGACCAAAAAAGAAGTGGCGAATCCAAAAATTCATTTAAAGCCTGGAGCAACCCTGCTTTTCCAAGGAGACTCCATAACCGATGCTGGACGTCAAAACCGTAAATCACCCAAGCCAAACGAACAGGCATCCATGGGTAATGGGTACGCATGTATGGCAGCAGCTGGCATGTTAAACAGCAGTGCAGACTTAAAACTATCTATTTTTAATCGAGGAATTTCTGGCAACAAGGTACACCAACTGGATGCCCGTTGGCAAAGCGACTGCCTGGCGCACAAGCCTGATATTTTGAGTATATTAATCGGAGTAAACGATATTTGGCATGGATTCCAGGGAAAGTATGATGGAACCGTCGATCGCTACGAAGAGGATTACCTGGCCCTAGTCGCAAGGACTCGTCAGGCATTACCCGACATACAACTCGTTATTTGCGAGCCCTTTGTCTTAAAGTGCGGGGCAGTCAGCTCAAAATGGTTCCCCGAATTTGATCGTTACCGGGAAGCTGCCCGCAGAGTTGCCGATTTCCACGCTGCTACTTTTATTCCCTTTCAATCTATGTTTGATCAGGCATTAAGCTTCGCCCCCCCTCAACACTGGGCACGAGATGGTGTCCACCCGACTGCTCACGGTTCTGCCCTGATGGCCGATTATTGGCTTCAGGCAGTTAGAGGATAAACTTGTCGTTTCGACCCTTGACCAGAATGGAGCAGAAAGTCATCACCTTCTATCGATTTGCCGAATTCCCCGACCATCGGGAATGGAAACCAGTCCTTGAAGAACTTGGTAAAACAGAACAGATTACGGGCTCTTTAATTTTGGCCGAAGAAGGGATAAATGCCACCCTTTCAGGCTCGGAGGAAGGACTTGAACGCTTTGTCAGGCACATCGAAGCGGACGATCGATTCTCCAACCTTCCGCTTCGATCGATGACCACCCCCCGTTCAACTTTTTATCGCTTACGTATTGTAATCCGGCGAGAAATTGTAACCTTGGGCGATCCGTCCATTCTTCCCTCAAACGGATCAGGGACATACATCGAGCCTGAAGACTGGAACGCCTTGATTTCAGACCCAGAGGTCGAAGTGGTAGATGTTCGCAATGATTACGAAGTTGAAATCGGCACCTTTGAGGGTGCAGTAAACCCAAAGACCCAAACCTTTGGCCAATGGGCTGACTTCGTAAAAAAACATTGGGGCAAACAAAAAAAGAAAAAAATAGCCATGTATTGCACGGGTGGAATTCGATGCGAAAAAGCCTCTGCACACTTAGTTCAAAGCGGATTTGAACAAGTTTATCACTTACGAGGAGGCATCCTTCACTACTTGGAAAAAATGAAAGAGGAAACAAGCAAATGGAAGGGAGAATGTTTTGTTTTTGATCATCGGGTCTCAGTCATTCATGGATTGTTGGATGGAAAGGCTAAACTTTGCTTTTCTTGTAGGTGGCCTCTCGATGATGATGACTATAAATCCCCTGAATTTGAAGAAGGTGTATCCTGCCCAAGATGTGCCCGCTCAATCAGCCCGGAAAGAAGAGAAGGCTTGCGGGAGAGGCAGCGGCAAATTGCCCTTGCACAGAAGCGAAACACCCAGCATATCGGGAAAAAAATGCCTGCTAAGCATAAGAAAACGGCCCGTCCTTGCACCCATGAATAAGTTGCACTAATTTAGAGTTACTTTGTAATTGTGATTAAGAAAGAAGAGGAAAATAACTGCCTAAAACAGGAGCAAACAGATGAACTCCTTCCTCGTGCATGGAAAAGTGGATCCTTAAAATATGACGAACATACCCCCCTTGGGGAAGGAGGCACCGCCAAGTTGTTTCTAACAGAAGATGTAAACCTTCACCGCAAGGTAGCTTATAAAACCCTGCACAAAGACCTCCAGGATTCAGAAATAGAAACCCAACGCTTTGTTCGTGAAGCCAGAGTAACTGCCAATATACAACATCCAGGTACTGTTCCGGTATACGAACTTGGCCGAGACCGGGAAGGCCAGCTTTTCTTTACCATGAAAAGAGTGTATGGCCAGGACCTTAGGCAAATCCTGCTTGATTTAAAACATGAAGTGCCCGAGATCGTGGAAAAATTCCCACTTCCCCGACTGCTTGATATTTTAATTCAAGTAAGCCAGACCATTGCCTATGCCCATGAAATCGGGGTAATTCATAGAGACTTAAAACCCGCCAACATTATCGTAGGAAAATTTGGTGAAGTCTATGTTCTCGACTGGGGATTGGCCAAGGTGCTGGGAGGTAAGAGCCTAGCCGCTAAACTGGAAGGAGATGGCAAACCTGCCGACCTTAGCCTTACACGTAGCGGCATGCACTACGGTACTCCCCTGTACATGACTCCGGAAATCGCTCGTGGATTAAGCGATCTCGATGAAAAATCAGATGTTTTTTCCTTGGGTGTTCTGCTCTTCGAAATGCTCACCCTGAAATCATTTCTTCAGGGAGAAGATATTACAGAAATTAAGAAAAAACTTCTGGACGAACCCTATCCACTTCCAAGAGAAGTTGCCCCAGAGCGTAAAATCCCCAGAGACTTACAATCTATTTGTATGAAAGCACTGCATCGCTCCCGTGGGCATCGCTATTCCCAAGCCCGTTTATTTCTAGAAGACTTACAAAGATTTCGACATGAGGAGGAAGTCTCAGTTTATTGGTACTCTGGCTGGGAACGTCTGACTCGTTGGAATAACCAAAATGCTTATTTAATTATTTCTGCACTTTCTGCCGTTTTGGGTGCAGCTATCTATGCTTTATTTTCTCAGTAATCGAAAGAACTCGATTAATTAATCAAATAGTCATCATTCGGGAAATAGACTTCCCTTACCGATCTTTTTGACCCGACAATCCTTGCACACGCAACCTGTACCATGATCGTTGGCAGGTTTCCCCAAAGCACCAGGGCCAGTAGCTTTGAGGAAATCTTCCCCCTTTTGGGGAAGTAAAGCTTTGCTCTTTAGCATCTGCCCGCTGTTGGAGCCAGGAGTAGCTTGCCCCGAAGGTTCAACCTTTTTTGGCAAGGATTGAAACTGTTTCCTGGGTGTTACAGCAGCCTGGTTACTTACTTTTTTTTTTGCGTATGGATTTTTGACAGACTTTCCCATTGAATTCATGAGCCTGACATATTTAGGAGCCACAACTTCAACAAAATTTGAATTCACGACTTTTATGGTAGCTAAAAGTTTATCGCTATTCAATTGAGCCACGACCAAGTAACCAGCAGCAGATGGGTGAAAGCGAGTGGCCCTTAACATCCCTCCAACAGGGACAGGAACCTGCACCTGTTTGGAACGATCAGTAAGGGTAACTCCTTCATTCGCCAGGGTAATTTCTGCAGGAAAGGAAAGGGTGGAATTCTTGTGTGCCCAACTTAAAACTTCATCCACAAAGGTTTGGCTAACTTTAGCTACACCTGACTCTTCCTTGGCTACCTCGACAGGGCGTGCTCTTTGTGCTCGTACAATATCATCCTTTGCGTTGCTTAAATCACGCTCAAGGCTGCGAACCTCATCTTTTAAATCGTCAACGGTTTCGGCTGCATCTGCCACCTCTTCCTCCAAAGCTTCATTGCTTTGTCGCAAGGACTTCGTTTCTTCGACCATCTCTTCATTTTCACCCTCCAATTGCTTCTTAAGTTGAAGGTAAAAAGATTCGTTCTTTTCAAGTTTTTCAACCTTTTTAGCTAAGGTTTCCGCCCGCTCAGCGACCGAATCGTCAATAGAGACAAACAGACCAATCATACCCAGCGTACTTAATCCAGCCAAGGCAAAGGCAACCAAAGCCAATGGACTGATACCTGATTTTTTTACAGAACTACCTTTAAATGCGTTCTGCATGTTGGACACTTTGCCCTGCATCTGCTTGAGAGCCTCCGATTTTTTCTGATCGGCATCCGAGGCTGATTGCAGGTGCTGCAAAGACTCCTGAAGGTCGCGTCCCATACTGAGCACCTTTTGGTTTCCATCAACCAGGCGCCCGGAGAGGATACTTGCCACATTCAAACATAACTGACCGCCAGCAAATCCATTCTCACCGATAAATTCCAATAACCTTTCATGATCCATCCGCCAGAGGATACACTCGCCCACAGCCTGTACAGTGGCAGAAGCAACGCCACCGCTAAGAAAGGCCATTTCCCCAAAGGCAGCACCGGCTGATAACGATGCAATCTCCTGGTTGCGTCCTTGATCATCTGCCTTGTAAATTCCTACATGCCCGTTCACGACCATGTAAAGAAAGCGTTGCTCATGACCGTCAGAAACAAGGACTTCGTCACGGGCAAGAACCCATTCCCCACCAAACTTTAAAGCACCCATTTCTTGCTCCCCAATATTGGCGCACAAGCCTTCCGCCGGGAGATCATACCCGGCTTCTTCAACATCTTCACGGTAGAGCAATTTCATGCTTGGTGCGAATCTAGTTAGAATGAGCAGGTCAGGGCAAGGAAAGAAAAGCTAAAGCTCTTAATTCCGAGATTATTTAACCATGACAACATTTACCGTGGCTTTTTAATCTCCAAAAATTGTAGGGCCAGGCAGCAAGAAAACCAGCTCCTAAAGTAAAAGGAAGAACAGACAGAGTAATCGCTGGAGCACCCATCATTCCATAATCCATCAAGTTCATAGCTGCCTCCATCAGTAGCATGGAAACCATACTCATGCCAACCGCCGTACGAAATGCCTCCTTTGGTCCTAATTGTTTCCAAAGAATAAGGCTCTCCAAAAGGACGCTAGTACAAATCCCCGCAGTCATGGCAAGTCCCCACACCAAAGTCCATAACTCATTGGGAATAGGCAGAGGAGAATAATATGATTGAAAAACAAGAATGGTACCAAGGTCTCCAAGGGCACATCCGAAAAGGCACCAAAGTGTGTTTTTGGCAGAACGTCTTGCAATCATCCGCCTTGCATCACGCCGCTTTTAATTTGGTTAAATGCAGAGACTTTTCAATCTCCCCAACAAGGGCCGAAACTACCGGGACAACAACCGAATTACCAAACTGTTTGAAACAAACATTTGCTTTGTCATGTAAAATAAAACCTTCTGGAAAACCCATTACTCTCCTACACTCCTCCGGGTGTAAGCGACGCACCTGGTCTCCTACCAGGTACATACCCGTCTTTGCTCCGATACCGCCACCAAATGCAGACAATGTAACGGCGTGCCCTTTAATGCTGTACACCCGTTCTCCCTGCCCTCCCTTACCAACAGTACCGATTCGTAAGGGCCGGTTTTCACGCCGCACGGGAATAGTTTCCCTGAAACGTAAATCGTCTCGTTGAATCAAAAATTCATCCAGCCTTTGATCATCGGCAGGTAAAAGAATATCTTCCAGGGCAACATCATGGTTATGAGGCAAAGGAAAACTAAACTCTGTGACCCCCAAGTTTTTACGAAAACAGACGAAAAATAAACGCTCTCTTTTTTGTGGAACTCCAAAACCAGACGAGTTTAAGGTTTGGTAATAGCAATGGTAGCCCACCCGGTCCAATAATGAGAGTGTGGTGGAAAGTGTCCTACCACCGTCATGGGTTAAATAGTTACGAACATTTTCCAACAAAAGAACGGCGGGCTGCCTGAATTTTGCAATTCGTAAAACCTCGTGAAGCAAAGTGCCCCGAGTATCCTCAAACCCTCGCTGATTTCCCGAAATGCTAAAAGGTTGGCAAGGAAAGCCTCCGCATAGAAGATCATGATCAGGAATGTCGTTTTCAATCAACTTGGCAAGATCTCCCCGCGGAGTCTCTCCGTAATTGTGCTGATATACCGACTGGGCATGGGGATCCCAATCCGAGGAAAAAACACACTGGTGACCTTTTCCTTCAAGTGCTTGGCGAAACCCTCCAATACCACAAAATAAATCTATGAATTTGAACTTCGCCACAAAGAAAACTTAAATTATTCAAAGTTTAAAACCCATCAATACTGGGCTCAGACATCGCAAAGCTCAACGGCTTGGCGAAGACTGGTTAAAGGATCCCCCGTTGGAATAAATTCCTGCCCGACAAAGCCCTTATATCCGATATCTAAAAGAGCTTGCATGATGGGTGGATAATTTAATTCCTGAGAATGATCAAGTTCACCACGACCTGGGTTGCCCGCAGTGTGAACATGACCAATCATATCTCCACATTCCCCAATCCGACGAATCACATCACCGTCCATGATTTGTACATGGTAGACATCAAAAAGTAATTTTACTCTGGGCGATCCCACTGCGTTTAAAATATCCAGACAATAATCGACATGGTCACCCTGGTAGCCCGGATGTCCTTTATCCGGATGATCCCCCACCCGACTGTTGAGCATTTCTAAACATACAGTGACCCCTTTTTTCTCTGCATAGCCCGCGATCTTCTTAAACCCATTGATACAGTTGCGAGCTCCTTCCTCCAAAGAAAAGTTTTCTGAAAAACCAGTAAATGCGATCACATTGGGACATCCAAAATCTGCGGATTCATCAATCGCTTCACGAGTGACCTTGCTCAACCATGGGTGATAGTCGGAATTATTAAATCCCTTTATAAATGGATATCCATCTACATCGATCGGAGAAATGGCACAGGTAAGTCCATATTTTTGTAAAACCGGCCAATTTTTTGCCCCAATTAACTCCACACTTTCACAGCCCAACTCTCGGGCATATTTGCAAGTCTCTTCAATACTCCAATGTTTGGAAAAACACCAGGACACTACGGATTGACGAATATTACCGACCCTTCCGTGCGACGAAGACACTTCCTGTTTATTGGCGCAACCCGTTGAAATTCCGCCCGTAAGGGCACTGACTCCTGCCAGTCCGACAATGCCACTCTTAAGAAGACCGCGACGGGATAAGTTTTGATTGGAGGT
>Ga0209601_1002816_pt1 | contig 10362 bp, 7 predicted proteins | sample COGITO_mtgs_1104_4_FD_184796 | JGI IMG/M metagenome (GOLD analysis project Ga0209601, IMG submission 184796) | Pelagic marine microbial communities from North Sea - COGITO_mtgs_110426 (SPAdes) (version 2) | ecosystem: Environmental > Aquatic > Marine > Epipelagic ...
CCGGTGCATCCGGGCGTCGTTTGTATGCCGTTGTCCCAAGCGCCACCCGAAACACTCCAAGCCATGGACGCTCAGCAACCCGAACACGCGGAGTGGTTTGCGGCATTGAATGGAAAGTTTGCGAGCGAAGGCATGTACTTGCGCGTCGAAAAGAATACTGTTTTGGACCGGCCCATCCTGGTGCATCACCGGTGCACTGGCGAAGGGAGCGTTTCCTTTTTGCGGCATGACATGGTGATAGGCGCTCACGCGCAAGTGAAGTGCGTGCAATGGTCGAGTGCTTCAGAGGATGCTATGGGAGCAGTGAATATCCTGACTCGGGCATCCATTGGAGAGAATACGCGGCTGAGCTTGGACAAAGTTCAAGACGAAGGGGGGCAGGTCAAGCACGTAGCCTTTGAAGACATTCGCCAGGCCCGTGGAAGTCGAGCAGACGTTCACACGGTGACCATCCGTGGCCAGTGGGTCCGGAATGACTTAACCTTTCGCATTGACGGAGAAGGATCGCATGCCGAGCTCAATGGCATATTCCTGCCTTTGGATGGCGAGTTCGTTGACAACCATACGACGGTTGATCACCGCGTCGCGCACTGCACGAGTTCAGAAAATTATAAAGGCATCTTGTACGGCAAGAGCACAGGAGTATTCAACGGAAAAGTTTTTGTCCGTCCCGATGCGCAGCAGACCAACGCTTACCAACAAAACGCCAACATCCTGGCTAGCGATCAGGCGACCATGAATGCCAAGCCGGAATTGGAGATTTATGCGGATGATGTAAAATGCAGCCACGGGTGCACCATTGGACAATTTGATAACGAGGCGCTTTTTTATGCCCGTTCCCGCGGGGTAGGTCTTGAAGCGGCCAAGGCGATGTTGGTGCATGCCTTCATTGGAGAAGTATTGCAAGGATTGGCCGTGCCGGAAGTGCGTTTGGAAGTGGAGCACCGATTGGCCGAAAAGCATCAATGGGAAATCTGGAGCGATCATCCGGACAACGAATCTTAATTCTGAGGCATGAGCAAGGTGCTGGACCCGAATCACGTACGTGCGCAATTCCCGATTTTAACGCGGGAAGTGAACGGGAAACCGCTTGTGTACCTCGACCATGCGGCTTCGGCGCAGAAGCCCGTTCCCGTGATCGAAGCGCAGCGGGAGTACCTGATGCATTACCACTCCAATGTGCACCGGGGTGTTCATGCGCTTTCACAGCAGGCAACGGACGCATTTGAACATGCCCGCACCATTGTCCAACGCCACATAGGCGCAGCATCTTCGAGTGAGATCATCTGGATGGCGGGAGCGACGGATGGCATTAACCTCGTGGCACAAGCGTGGGGCCGAGAGAATATTTCGAAGGGCGATGTCATACTGATCACAGAAATGGAGCATCATGCGAACATCGTTCCTTGGCAAATGCTGGCGGAAGAGCGAGGTGCGCATGTAGAAGCCGTGGGTGTTTTAGACGACGGTACACTTGATTTACAGGACTTTCAAGAAAAATTGAAAGTAAATCCGAAGCTGGTTGCGTTTACCCACATTTCCAATACGCTTGGGACCATTAATGATGCGAAACAACTCACGGCATGGGCACAAGCGGCGGGAGCGAAGGTGTTAATTGACGGATCCCAAGCCGTTCCACATGCAGCGGTGGATGTGCAGGATTTGGGGTGTGACTTCTATGTTTTTTCGGGACATAAATCATACGGCCCCACGGGTATCGGGGTGCTCTACGGTCGTCAATCGTTGTTGGAATCCATGCGACCTTGGAAGGGCGGCGGTGAAATGATTGATGTTGTGAGCATTCGCAATGGAACGACGTATGCAGGTTTGCCGCACAAGTTTGAGGCGGGAACGCCGCACATCAGCGGAGCGATTGGCTTGGGAGTAGCGTTGACTTGGCTCAATGGCTTGGGGGTGGAGTCGGTGATGGATCACGAAACGGTTCTGGCGGCTCAAGCTCGACATGGATTACGTAAGTTGGAGGGCATGCGATTCATAGGGACCGCCCCGGAATCAGCAGGAGTAGTGAGTTTTGTGGTTGATGGAGTGCACCCGTATGACATCGGAACATTGCTTGATTCGCAGGGAGTGGCTGTCCGAACAGGACACCACTGTACTCAGCCGCTCATGGAGCGCTTCGCTGTATCGGGAACAGTGCGCGCTTCGTTTGGAGCGTACAACACCTTGCAGGAAGTCGATACCTTTGTAGCTGCGACGGAACGTGCGGTGAACATGTTGCGAGCTTGACAGCGAAATCTCCAGGAGCAATGAATGCCGATCTACAGAACCGCCAAAATGAAATCGTCGAGGAATTTGCGTTTTTCGAGGATTGGATTGAAAAGTATGAGCATGTCATTGAGTTGGGTAAGGAATTAGAATCCTTACCGGAGGAAGAAAAACAAGAAGATTACTTGATTCGTGGGTGCCAGTCACGTGTGTGGTTGACCGCTTCAAAAAACGCCAACGGGGAGGTGCGGTTTCGCGCAGATAGCGATGCGATTATTACCAAAGGGCTGGTGGCCTTGATGGTCCGGGTGCTGGATGGATTGCCTCCTCAGGACATTGCGTCTGCCGACTTGTGGTTTATCGGTAAAATTGGATTGGATACCCACCTCAGCCCAACGCGGGCCAACGGATTGCAGTCAATGGTCCAGCAAATGAAACGGTATGGGATTGCCTTTCAAGCGGACATGGAAGGCGGGAAATAAAGTGGCGCCTCCTTCTTAACATCTGCGACATCTTGCAGGTTTCACAAACATAGAGATGCAGCGCCACTCAGGTCCAGGAAGACCAAATGGAAAACGCACCTACTGACCAATTGGTTGCTTTTACATAAATAGCGCCGCGTGGTTCACTCAGCGAACGCCGAAGGTGGGATCGTCGATTTTTTCTTTCCACTCTGTGACGGTAGTCAGAAAAGCATCCTGTTGTTCCTGCGCTATTGGGTTGGACGGGGGGAAATCCTCTTGGAGGTGGTCCACTTGTTTGCCGTTTTTCCAAAACCTGAAGCAAACGTGCGGTCCCGTGGCCAAGCCGGTTTGGCCAACATACCCAATGACTTGGCCTTGACGTACGGATTCACCGACGGAAACGGCGCGTTTGGACATGTGCAAGTACTGGGTTTCATAGGTGGCGTTGTGCCTGATTTTGACGTATTTGCCGTTGCCCTTGGTGTAGCTTGATTTGATCACCACCCCGTCTCCAACGGACAGGATAGGTGTACCGGTAGGAGCGGCGTAATCTGTTCCATAGTGGGCCTTGGTGCGGTTGAGGATGGGGTGAAAGCGCTTGAGGTTGTAGCGGCTGCTGATTCGGCTGAATTCCACAGGCGCTTTGAGGAAGGCCTTGCGCAAACTTTGTCCTGCAAGGTCGAAGTAGTCGACTCCATCGCCTTGGTTAAATCGGTAAGCAGGTAAGTCCCGTCCTCGATGTTCGAAGTGGCAGACGATGACCCGAGGCATTCCGACGGGCTCTCCATTGACGTAGATCCGCTCGTACAAGACGTCGAAGGCATCTCCTTTTTGGAGACGGGAGAAATCAACCGTCCACGCATACACTCCGGCCATGGAAAGTGCGAGGCTTGTTGGCGCACCTGAGCGTTCGAGGTCGAGTGACAACGAGGATTCGATGATGCCCGTGGCGCGTTCGATGAGGGTGTCGGTTGGATAGGACTCCAAGACTACATTGTACGGCTCTCGCAAGGAGAAACGTACATATCCCGTGGAACTGCGCTCGTACACAAAATACGTGGCAGGTTGCAAAGTGTCGGTATCAAACGCGATCCACCAGGGCCGCCCCGCCCGCATCTCTCGCACGTCGTATTTCTCTCGGCTTTTTGAGGCAATTTCTTGAATGACCGCCGCGGAAATTCCAGCGGGTCCGAGGAGATGAGATAGGGATTGGCCGCTTTGGACCAGACCAGAATCAACAGTTAGCCCTTCCCAAATTGTGCCAAACCGTTCTTGTGGAGCCGCGGGGATTTCTGGAACGGCATTCGATGCCGAAGATGCGGTTCCATCGGGACTGCTCGTACCGCAGGAAGCGAGAAGCAAAAGCACGGCAAGACTTCCGGTGACTCCAAGGCACTTCATTTCACCCCAAAGACTTCTTTTTCGACCCACCCTTTCCCCCAATTTGCCAACTCTTGTTCGCTCCATAGCTCTGGATAGAAAATGCGACGTTGAAAGCGAGGGGGCAGGTATTTCTGCCAGTTCGTTCCACCCGTAGCAGCAATGTCTTCCGGATCTCGTTGCAGATAACGCACGGCGCTTTTGTAGTGACTGAGGGGCCAATTGATGTTCACGTTGGTATCTAACCAACGCAGCGCTTGACGTAAATCGTCTGTCTGCGCTGCAACCGGTAATCCATTCCACAAGGAGCGGAGGTTTACCTCAAAGGTGTTTTCGGCCAATTCCAGCAAGGTCCGGTCGTATTTCACTTCAAATTGACGCAGCGTCAGTGTTTTTTTTCCAGTAGCCAATTCTACTGCCCCAGCCTTCCAATAGATATGACTGTACAATTCTTCAAGGTCTCCAGGAGCATGGTCTTCGTACTTTTCTCGCACCTCCTCTCGCAGCAAGCGGTCAAATGACGTGCTCCGGATTTCGATCATTCGGTACTGCGCACTCTGAAAACCGCTGGCAGGTAACAGCGACATGCGGAATTTCAAGAATTGGTCCTGGTCCATGCCGTCCACCATGATTTCGAAACTGTGAGTCAGCGCTTCGAAGTAGCGGTTTACGCGGCTCACTCGCTTCAAAATTAGATCGGGGTCTTTCGATGCTGAAGTGTTCAACTGGTCCAATTCATGCAGCGCCAATTTGAAGTAGAGCTCGGTGATTTGGTGGTAAATAATGAAAATCGATTCGTCTGGAAAAGGCGTGATGGGATGCTGCAAACTGAGCAACGTATCGAGGTTGATGTAGTCCCAATACGTGAGGTAATCTGCGTGTAACAAACCGTCCAAGTAGGCGTTGAGGTCTTGGCCCATGGCCGCATATTTTTCCTGGAGAGCCTCTACCTTCTTCAGAATGTTTTCGTCGAAGGATGGTGGGTGGGGATGGTCGGACATGGGGGCAAATTCGGAAAAATCAAGGCACTAATGACCGAAGGAGTTAGGAATTCTCAACCCCTCAGCGTGCGTCAGTTCCATTCGGATTTTCCCAAATAAAATACGCGTTTCCGCATAGAGGGGAATGTGGGATGAATCATTGGTGACGTAAACGACCAGATCATTGGACTTTTTCCAGATTCGGCCCGTTTGAATCACGGGTTGAATCACAATGCATTCGTACTTTTTTCCATCCACTTTGATGGGTTTGATTCCTTGGTGAACAAGTTTCAATTCAAACCATTCTTCGTCCATGAACAGTGGAATTCCGGTGGTGTCGCCTTGTTGAATTTGGTCCCATTTCACATTTCGAAGGGCGTACAGTGCGCTGACCATATCGTGACTCGTTTGGGGAAGCAAGTACGTGGCAATGACAGAATCCTGATCGCCTTTTTTTCGATGGGAATGAACGGTATTGCGTGTCCAGTCGAAGGCGTAGTCTTGTCTTAATTCATACCCTCCTTCGTGAATATCGCGATGGAAATGGAGCGGCAGTCCGCTGGCCGCATCGATGGTTGAGCGGTAGACGTCTTCGACCTTAAAGATCCACTTGAACGCGCCGGTCGTCCGACCTTCAACTAAAATTTCCCAAGACGGACCGTGCTGGCTTGGCGAAACTTGTGTGACCGAAATATCTGCTTGAGCCGCATGAATTAAACCGAATTGAAAAGTATAGCTCAGCGATTCACCGGGCTGGTAGACGGAACCGTTGGGGGTGAATGCCGGAAAAGGGTGAGGTGATATGGTATCAGCGTCAACCAGCGGCAGCTCTTGCGCCCGTGCGCCTAACATAAGCGTGCTAGAAATGATCAGCGCGATTCCCGGAAGTAGATTCAAACGCTGAGGGTTGCTATGCATTTGAGTTCGATGGCAATGGGCGTTGGGAGCCGATTGATTTCGACGGTTGTGCGGCAAGGCTGACTAGAGGGGTCAGGAAAATACGCCGCGTATATGCGATTGAACGTTCCAAAATCCCGCCTCATATCTACCAAGAAAACAGTAACATCTACCAAACTCTCCCAGTTGCTTTCGTTTGCCTCAAGAATGGCCTTCACATTCGCAAAAACGCTGTGAACCTGTGCGGCGAAATCAAAGGATTTGAAGTTTCCATTGTGATCCAATTCCAATCCAGGAATTCCGCTATCATTTTCGTCACTTCCAGCAATGCGCGGCCCGACACCACTTAAAAACAAAAGATTGCCGACAGATTTGGTGTGGGGGTAATTGCCAACAGGCTTTGGTCCTTGATTCATTCTTTTGGATGCTGTTAGAGGCAAAGATGCCTTTTGATTAGAACAGTTTTTAGCAATTTAAGTCAAAGCGTACAACTTATTCAGTTCATTCACCTGAACACGAGACTTGCTTTTCATCGATAAAAGAAGTATTTTTAACTTCTTTTTTTGGCTTTACGAGGAATATTAATCCACATGACAAATTCGAACTTGATGTTTATCAGATGCACGGCCATCATCGTTTTGATGAATTGTGGGATTTCAATGAGCGCTCAAAACACTCTGTCGGTTCCATTTACGAATGGGTTTGTGGGTACCGTAGGAAATAATTCAGCCAAGGCAGATAACATCCAAGGCTTTTCAACCTTGGGTTTGACTAAAGTGGATTTTGTACAAAACTCTTCTGGTGCGGTGTTCGAAATACAAGGCAACGATATACCAGGCCTTGTTCGTTTTGTGAGCATTACGGGCCAATCATTAGACATTGAAGGAGCGATTGTCTGGCGTGTCAACTCAGGTTCGACCATCGAGATTTTTGGGTTCATACCCGCCACGACCACATCGGCGGTTAACTTGAGTACAATTGGAGCGAGCAACTATGTTTTAGATGCGTCATCGAACATTGGTATGCGCCCGAATGGTGGCACATTTGCCATTGTGGATGGCGATAATATCTCCGGGAACGCCGCTTCTGCAGGATTGTTGGACGCACTGAATGATTATCTCGCGACTGTTATTGCGAATAGGCCTGCAGGGTCTGTTACGGTGAATGATGAATCAACAACAAATTCAACACCAACACTCACAGGAACCGTTAATTACGATACAAGCGTCGGAGAAACCTTCACGGTGAATGTGGATGGGGTTACCTATACTACGACCAGTGGCATTTCAATTGTCAATCAAGATTGGTCGCTTACCCTGGGCGCAACATCCATCGGAACATATGAGGTTACGGCAGTTATTACAGATCAGTCGGGCTATACACTTTCTAATGTTGGGTCGCTGACCATATCGCCGCCGGACATTACACCTCCCTCGATTACTTCCGGCGCCACAGGCACGGACCTGGTCGAGAATTCGGGAGCAGGCCAAACGATCTACACGATCACAGCTACGGACGCAGTGGGTGTGACGGGCTATGCGATCGCCGGCACGGACGCGGCTTTATTGAGTGTGAATGCCGGTACAGGAGTTGTGACATTGACAGCTGATCCGGATTATGAGGCGAAGAACTCCTATAGTTTCACGGTCACTGCGAGCGATGCTGCGACGAACACGAGTGCTCCAACCGCGGTCACGTTCTCGATCACGAATGTGGATGAAGTCAATCCGACCATCACTTCTGGCACGACAGGTACCAACATCACTGAGAATTCGGGTGCAGGTCAAACAGTTTACACGATTACATCGGACGCCAACGATGGTGGAACGATACAAAGCTTTGCCATCGCTGGCACGGACGCTGCTTTATTAAGTGTGAATGCTGCGACAGGAGTTGTGACATTGACAGCTGATCCAGATTACGAGACGAAGAACTCCTACAGCTTTACGGTGACTGCCACGGATGAAACGGGTACGAGCACGGCTACCACGGTCACGTTCTCGATTGTAGACGTCGATGACACGGCCCCTGTGATTACTTCCGGTGCCACAGGCACGGACCTGGTCGAGAATACGGGAGCAGGCCAAACGATCTACACGATCACAGCTACGGACGCAGTGGGTGTGACGAGTTATGCCATCGCCGGCACGGACGCTGCTTTATTAAGTGTGAATGCTGCGACAGGAGTTGTGACATTGACAGCTGATCCGAACTTCAACACCAAGAGTTCTTACAGCTTCACGGTCACTGCGAGCGATGCTGCGACAAACACGAGTGATCCAACCACGGTCACGTTCTCGGTTACAAGTTCTGATGTCATTGCCCCTGTGATTACTTCCGGCGCCACAGGCACGGACCTGGTCGAGAATTCGGGAGCAGGCCAAACGATCTACACGATCACAGCTACGGACGCAGTGGGTGTGACGGGCTATGCGATCGCCGGCACGGACGCGGCTTTATTGAGTGTGAATGCCGGTACAGGAGTTGTGACATTGACAGCTGATCCGGATTATGAGGCGAAGAACTCCTATAGTTTCACGGTCACTGCGAGCGATGCTGCGACGAACACGAGTGCTCCAACCGCGGTCACGTTCTCGATCACGAATGTGGATGAAGTCAATCCGACCATCACTTCTGGCACGACAGGTACCAACATCACTGAGAATTCGGGTGCAGGTCAAACAGTTTACACGATTACATCGGACGCCAACGATGGTGGAACGATACAAAGCTTTGCCATCGCTGGCACGGACGCTGCTTTATTAAGTGTGAATGCTGCGACAGGAGTTGTGACATTGACAGCTGATCCAGATTACGAGACGAAGAACTCCTACAGCTTTACGGTGACTGCCACGGATGAAACGGGTACGAGCACGGCTACCACGGTCACGTTCTCGATTGTAGACGTCGATGACACGGCCCCTGTGATTACTTCCGGTGCCACAGGCACGGACCTGGTCGAGAATACGGGAGCAGGCCAAACGATCTACACGATCACAGCTACGGACGCAGTGGGTGTGACGAGTTATGCCATCGCCGGCACGGACGCTGCTTTATTGAGTGTGAATGCTGTGACAGGAGTTGTGACATTGACAGCTGATCCAAACTTCAACACCAAGAGTTCTTACAGCTTCACGGTCACTGCGAGCGATGCTGCGACAAACACGAGTGATCCAACCACGGTCACGTTCTCGATTACGTTCTCTGTGGTGCACAACTTGAATGCATGTGATGGAGACTCAGATGCGACGATTGATCTTGATGCGCTCCACTCTTCTAATGGTGTTTGGACCTATTCGTTGGACAGCGATATTTCGGGCTTTGCCTCCTCATCACTTCTTGGAAGTATTTTGACTGTTGATTTCAGTGGGGCAAATACAGGATCTGGGACAATTGAGCTTTCCGCACAGAGTGGGGGCAATTCTGGAAGTATTGATGTTGTAGTGCAAGAATCGCTCTATCCATATGTCACCAACATGGTGCCTGACGGATGTTCCAATGCCAATGCGGAAGACGGTGGTGCGGTCTTTACGTTTTCTGGAAATTACGGATCGCCGGTAACGGTGCACTATTATCTCAATGCGGTCAATATTTTCGATTCGGGGACGGCTAAGTTTGCAGGATATGGCGACGTTCAAACGAAGGACTCGGATGCTTCAGGAAACTGGAAATCAGTGAGTAGTGGAGCTTACTGGTTGTATGGCTACACAAATGCTCGAGGATGCTTCAATCCAGAACCTGCAACGTCGGGTGTGCCGACATCCTCGCCAAAGATTAAGTTGTTGACCGTGCCCTACTTGCTTGATTAGGACTGAGATTTTTGTTCTGATCGCTTTGGAATTGGATATCTTAGCGACATGCGATACCAATCCCTCTCTTCAGAATTGTACACGCGCAATCGCGCAAACTTTATGAAGGAAATGAAGCCGCGGAGCATTGCGGTTTTCTTTTCGAACGACATCTATCCCACCAGTGCAGACGGCACGTTGCCGTTCAAGCAGGCGAGCGATATTTTGTGGTTGACGGGTGTTGACCAAGAGAATACGGTGTTGGTTTTATTCCCAGATGCCCACAATCCAGCGGACCGTGAGATTTTGTTCACCACCGAGACCAACGAGGAACTGGCCATATGGGAAGGAGCGAAATTGGACAAAAAACAAGCAACAGCGGCGACAGGGATCGCCAACATTCAATGGACGCCAGGTTTTGAGCGTACGTTTCATCGCCTCATGTCGGAGGCTGACGCGTTGTATTTGAATGACAACCCCCATGCACGTGCCAAGATTATCGTGGAAACACGCACAGCGCGTGAGAATGCGGCGCTGCGAGAGAAGTATCCCAACTACGAAATTGAACGTTCTGCACCGATTTTATTCAGTCTGCGTGCGATTAAATCACAGGAAGAGGTGGAACAA
>Ga0209601_1002839_pt1 | contig 10272 bp, 9 predicted proteins | sample COGITO_mtgs_1104_4_FD_184796 | JGI IMG/M metagenome (GOLD analysis project Ga0209601, IMG submission 184796) | Pelagic marine microbial communities from North Sea - COGITO_mtgs_110426 (SPAdes) (version 2) | ecosystem: Environmental > Aquatic > Marine > Epipelagic ...
ATTTTCAGGCGCGAGCAGTCGCCCGCGCCCAGGGCCAGGGTGTGCAGTTTATTTGGCGGGGTGACATTGAGCTTGATTTTTCAGCGCTTACTGAGTGTTTCGATGTGCTCATCAAGTAAAGGGGCGCGAATGTCTGGCATCTAAGGGACCCTTAAGCCAGCAGCTCACTAAGGTGAGGGCTCATGGATCCAACGAGGAGCGCGCCTGAGTGAAATCGGATTGCATCGATTAATAGGCCGCCCGTATAGGGCAAATAGAGCTGCCTTGGCGGCGCCAACGAACGGCTCGACTTTGAGGCGATGATCGATTGCGCGCCTTGAGGGCTCGATCGATAAATGCTCGAATAAGAAAAGCCCGTTTAATCAGGGTTTGACTCAAAAAAGTTCGGGGTAATTCTAGATTGGGTAACGACAGTAGAATCAATTGAGCCTTGTTTAAAGCAAGACTCAGACTCGAGGAGGTCGATATGTTCTATATGGGTTTATGCTTATTTTTTGGTCCTCACGGTTTGATGTTGATTCAACCCGTCCGGCAGCGCATCCAGACCTTTATACCGACAGCGCTCTATCTGGGGTTGTTCAGTTTGATGAGCCTATTCGGACTTGGCTTGATCAGTGCGGGTTACGATCCGAAATTTGCAATCGAGGCGCCGGTTTTGCCTTGGGTGGGCATACTGAGTCCTTGGCTCATGTTTGCGGCCTTTTTCTTTTTAATTGCAGCAAATGTCCCAGGATGGACGCGGTATCGCGTTCAACATCCGATGACCCTTGGGATCAGTCTTTGGGCGCTGACGCATTTGGCGGTTAACCCGGACCTGCATGCTTGGCTGATGTTTGGTTGCTTTTTTGTTTTGGTGGTCGCCTCGGCCCTGACCGCGTCCGGGAGACAAAAAAACAACCCCAAACCCGCGCCCCGTTGGATCTTTGATGGTCTGACCCTGGGATTAGCCAGTGGATTAACCTTTTGTGTTTACACATTTCATGGTGCGTTGTTTGGGGTTGAATTGTCTTGATCAAAACAGTTGATAACGACGCGGGAACGGCGCCGATCAGCGACTTAGATCGAGATGAAGGCTACATGATGCTCGCGCTGGAGCAGGCCGCCTTGGCTGAAGGCCTGGGAGAAGTGCCAGTGGGCGCGGTGGTGGTCTCTGATGGGATCGTCATTGGCCGCGGCCATAACCGAATGATCGCGGATCAAGACCCAACGGCCCATGCTGAGATCGTGGCGCTTCGGCAGGCGGCACAAGTGCTGAAAAACTATCGGGTTGTGCCGGCGACGCTTTATGTCACCTTGGAACCCTGCGCAATGTGCGCGGGCGCGATGGTTCATGCGCGGCTTCAAACCCTGGTGTTTGGCGCCAGTGAACCGAGGGCCGGCGCGGTTTGCTCGCAACAGCGTTTTTTCGAGTCAACCTACTTGAATCATCAGGTCGTCGCGCGAGGCGGCATTCTGGCAGCGGCGAGTTCGGCGCGGCTTAAGGCCTTTTTTAAGGCTAAACGACAGGGCCCGCCGGGGACTTAAAACTTGGTCGACAAGATGCGACTGAGATCCTCCAGTGCGACTCGATCAATGTCGCTAAAATTTTTGGGCTGAATGCTGTCAATATCCAGCACACCGACGACTTGATTCTGCTTAATGATTGGCACCACGATCTCCGACTTCGAGGCGGCTGAGCAAGCGATATGCCCGGGAAAGTCATCAACATCGTCGACAATGATGGTTTTGCGTTGTGCCCAACTCTGCCCGCAAACGCCGTCACCCAGTTTGATTCGAGTGCAGGCAATGGGGCCTTGAAACGGGCCCAGCACCAACCCACCGTGTTTAACCAGATAGAAACCGGCCCAAAGCACGTTTAAGCCTTGAAAAAGACCCGCGGCGGTATTGGCAAGGCTTGCTATCAGATCGTCCTCATCTTGAAGCAGGGCTTGTATTTGAGGAATAAGCGCGTGATAGCGCGTGGCCCGATCCGATGTTTCAGGGAGGACGAGGGTCTCGGTCATAATTTATCCCCTTTTTGAAGCCAGCAACGCAGCAAGTCATGGGACCGCAAGCAAAGCAAGGCTATAATAAGCGTTTGTTCTCAATGGCGATAGCATGCTTTACATCCCTGGTCAGAAGGCGCTTTCCGCATTTCGAATCGAAAAGCTCCAAACAAAAATCCAAGCGGCCGGATTATCCTGCGTCCTCGAGGAGACCCAGTATGAATACTTTTTGGAAACCTCAAGCGATCTGACGAGTGAGATGCAGGCGCAACTTAAGGTTCTGCTGAATGCCGGTGCTGAGCCAAACCCACGCTTAACCCGATTTGAGTTATTTGTTGTGCCTCGGCTTGGAACCCTGTCGCCCTGGCGATCAAAAGCGACTGAAATTGCGGGCATTTGTGGGCTCACAGGGGTCCAGCACTTAGAGCGCGGGATCCGTTATGCGTTCTCGATCGAGGGCGATGCCCCGGTCTCAAGGGCAGATCAAGAAACCCTTGCAGCACTGCTCTTTGATCCCATGACCGAGTCCGTCTTAACCGAACGTTCCGCAGCCCAGCCGTTATTTGAGCGAATTCCGCCGCAGCCGGGTAAGGCGATTGCCCTGTTAGAAACCGGTATCGGCGCCATTGAGCGCGCCAATGTGGACTTAGGTCTGGCGCTGGCTGAGGATGAGATCGACTACCTAAAAGCCGCCTTTGAAAACCTGGCTCGGAATCCAACCGACGTTGAATTGATGATGTTTGCCCAGGCAAATTCAGAACACTGCCGCCATAAAATCTTTAAAGCCGATTGGACGGTAGAGGGTGTGGCGCGCGCGCACAGTCTGATGGATATGATCCAGAATACCTATGATAAAAGTGCGGGCCGGGGTGTCTTAAGCGCCTACAGTGACAATGCTTCGGTGATTGAGGGGTCGGTTTCCGACCGATTTTATCCGGATCCGGAAACCGGCATTTTTGGGTATTGCACTGAACAAACACCGATTTTGATGAAGGTTGAAACCCACAATCATCCAACGGCGATTGCGCCGTTCCCCGGTGCCGCGACCGGGGCGGGTGGGGAAATTCGGGACGAAGGGGCTGTGGGCCGTGGTTCAAAACCCAAGGCGGGTTTGATTGGCTTTACGGTCTCTAATTTAAGAATCCCCAATGCCCCTGCGCCTTGGGAGACAGACTTTGGCCTGCCTGCGCGAATCGCGTCGCCCTTGTCGATTATGCTGGAGGGCCCAATCGGGGGCGCGGCGTTTAATAACGAGTTTGGACGCCCGAATCTGGCGGGCTATTTTCGATCCTTTGAAATGACCTTGGCGGGCGAGCGGTGGGGCTACCATAAGCCGATTATGATCGCGGGCGGAATGGGTAATATTCGACCGGATCACGTCGATAAGGGTGCCATTGTGCCGGGAGACGCATTGGTGGTTTTGGGTGGCCCGGCGATGTTAATTGGTTTGGGTGGTGGCGCGGCCTCCTCGATTGCAACCGGCACGGGTGATGCGGATCTGGATTTTGCGAGTGTTCAGCGGGGTAATCCTGAAATCGAGCACCGGTGTCAGGAGGTGATTGACCGCTGCTGGCAGCTCGGGCCTAACAATCCGATTCGATTTATTCATGACGTGGGTGCGGGTGGTTTATCGAACGCGCTGCCCGAGCTGGTTAAAGATGGCGGGTGTGGCGGCGCGTTCGATTTGCGCGCGATTCCGAGTGCTGAGTCGAAGTTGTCGCCGCTAGAGCTCTGGTGTAACGAAGCGCAGGAGCGATATGTCCTGGCGATCGGCCCCGAGCAGCTCGAACAGTTCCTGTTTTTGTGCGAGCGGGAACGCTGTCCGGTTGCGGTTGTCGGGCGGGCGATCAAGGCGCCGCATTTGACCGTTAAGGATCCCTTGTTTGAGGATCAACCGGTTGATTTGCCCATGTCGGTGTTGTTTGGCAAGCCGCCAAAGTTGCATAAACAGGCAACAAAAATAAAGCGCGAGGCCCCAAGGCAGCCGCTCACCGCGACGCTCGACGACGCCGTTCAGCGGGTATTGACCCACCCGAGTGTCGGCAATAAAAGTTTTTTAATCACCATTGGGGATCGCAGTGTTGGCGGTTTGGTCGCTCGGGATCAGATGGTGGGGCCGTGGCAAATACCGGTTTCGGATGTGGCGGTCACGGCGGCGGGCTTTAAGGATTGTGTGGGTGAAGCGATGGCGATCGGTGAGCGAACGCCGCTGGCTGTCTTCAATGGTCCCGCATCGGGTCGGATGGCCGTGGCCGAGGCGTTAACCAATTTGTCATCGGCAAATATCGGCGCTTTGAGTCAAGTGAAGTTGTCGGCTAACTGGATGGCCGCCAGTGGTCATGCCGGCGAGGATGCCAGTCTTTATGAGACCGTTGAGGCGGTGGGAATGCAAATGTGTCCTGCGCTTGGGATCTGCATTCCCGTGGGTAAAGACTCGATGTCGATGCAAACCAAATGGCGTCAAAACGACGAGGACAAACAGGTCACCTCGCCCGTGTCTTTGATTATTTCCGCGTTTGCACCGGTCATAGACATTGCTCACACCTTTACGCCTGAGCTCTCAAAGCGGCCTAGCCGTTTAATCCTTTTAGAATTACCAGGCGGACACCGGCGGCTTGGCGGCGCGATTATCCAGCAATGTTTTTCACAGATGGATGCCGATGTGCCGGATGCAACCGACTTCTCAAGTCTCAAGGCTTTGTGGGCGGTGCTTCAAGATCCAGCCCTGCGTGCCACGATCCTTGCGATGCACGATCGCTCCGATGGTGGGCTATTCACTACATTGGTTGAGATGGCCTTTGCAGGACATTGTGGTTTAACCGTTGATATACCAAAGGACGAGCCCTTACTCCCGTTTCTGTTCAATGAAGAGGTCGGTGTTGTGCTTCAAATTGAATCTGAGAGCCTTAATTTTTGGTCTGAAAACATGCTTGCTCGAGGCCTGTGCATGCTCGACCTGGGGGCGCCGCAACCGGACCAGCAGGTCCAGATTTTCCAAGATTCGCAACCAGTTGCGTGCTATGCGCGGGGCGCGCTCGCTCAGCGGTGGTCGACGGTCAGCTATCAGCTGCAGAGCCTTCGGGATCACCCTGAGTGTGTTGAGGAGGCGTTCTCTGTGCTTGCGGATGACGCAGACCCTGGGCTGAGTATGACGGTGCCAGCCGGCGTGACGGCCGCGTTGTTAGCGCCGATGGTTAACGTGGGCGTAAAACCCAAGGTTGCGATATTGCGCGAGCAGGGCGTTAACAGTCAGGTGGAAATGGCGGCCGCGTTCACGGCAGCAGGCTTTGAAGCTGTTGATGTTCATATGAGTGATCTGATTAGCGCGCGCCGATCTTTGGATGGCTTTCAGGCGCTCGCCGCGTGCGGCGGATTCTCCTATGGCGATGTTTTAGGGGCTGGGTCTGGTTGGGCCAAAAGTATCTTGATGAATGCAGGCATCGCGGATCAATTCGAGGCTTTTTTTCATCGTCCGGATACGTTGGCACTGGGCGTCTGTAATGGGTGTCAAATGCTGTCTCAACTGACGGATCTGATTCCTGGCGCTGAACATTGGCCTCGGTTTGTCAGAAATCGCTCAGAGCAGTTTGAAGCCCGGTTTTCGATGGTTGAAGTGATGCCCAGTCACAGCGTGTTGCTAAAAGCGTTAGAAGGCGCTTATTTACCGATTGTGGTCTCACACGGGGAAGGGCGGGCGGCCCTGTCGGACGCAGCGGCGCAACAGCTCGCTGTCAATCAACAAATTGCGATGCGATTTGTTGGTAATGATGGCGCGCCGACGCAGCGTTATCCGGCGAATCCGAATGGTTCGCCCGGCGGCTTAACGGCGGTTGCGTCCTTGGATGGCCGAGTTACGGCCATGATGCCGCATCCAGAGCGATCCTTCCGCGGCGCTCAATGGTCTTGGCAACCGCAAGGCTTGGGTGATTTGAGTCCTTGGGCGATGATGTTTAAATCAGCTGCGGCCTGGTTGCGCTAAGCCGTGTTTGGCCGTGGGTCGATGGTGGCTTCTCGAGTGATGAAAACGCCTTGACGTTGATCTGAAAAGAAATGCTCAAGGGTTTGCGTGATGGCCGCAAATGAGAGTTCAGACCAGGGGATATCGGCTTCTGCGAAGAGTTTTGTCTCAAGACTTTCGATGCCGGAGAAAAAATCAAGATCCAGGAGCCTTGCTTTATAAAACACATACACCTGAGAAATGTGCGGCAGGCTGAAAATCGTATAGAGCGTATCAATCTCAACGCGGGCGTTGGCCTCTTCCAGGGTTTCTCGCAGGGCGCCCTGTGAGATAGACTCTCCGTTTTCAAGAAACCCGGCGGGTAGCGTCCATTTCCCATAGCGCGGTTCGATCGCGCGTCTGCACAACAGGACCTGATCTTCATACACCGGAATGCATCCCGCGATGATTCTAGGATTTTGATAATGGATAACATCACAATGCCCGCAGACAAAGCGTTGCTGCGTATCGCCGTCGGGAATTCTCTGAGCGACAGTACCGCCGCATTGGCTACAATATTTCATGGGGCAATGATAAAGGTTTGTGCTCGGGCTGCACAGCGATCCGGAGCACTTTGATGAAGGTGTTGCGATCAAGGCTTGCCGCGCTGCGCCGTAGCCCGCGCCCAGACGCGTATCTTGCCCGAGCGGACGCGGCCGTTATGGTCCTGATTCGGTTGGGTTTGACGCCCACGGTCGTGCTCACAGTTCGAGCAAGCGCCCTGTCCTCGCACGCCGGTGAAGTGGCCCTTCCAGGTGGTAAACGGGACTTAAACGATGCGGACCTTGCTGCGACGGCCCGACGAGAAACGGTGGAAGAGTTGGGCGTTGCGATGGATCAGATTGAGTTGATTGGCGAATTGCCTGGACTCATCTCGAAACATGGTCTTTGGGTGACCCCCTTTGTCGGGATGATGCCTGAAACGGTTGTTTTGAAGCCGAATCAAGATGAAGTCAGCGACGTTTTTGAGGTGCCTTTATCCTGGCTGGAAAAAGACGTAAGAGTAGCCACCGAGCGTTTGGCGCGACAAGGTGTGATTCAAATGGCACCGATCTATGAGTTTGATGGTTACCGAATTTGGGGCTTAACGGCGCTGATCTTGTTGGATTTTCTAACCCTTGCATTAAGGCCGGTGGATGGCGCGTAATGTGTGATGACCCCATCGATTATTAAAGGAGTACTGATGATTTATAAATTGGATGATTTGAGTCCCGACGTTCATGCTGACACTTGGGTTGCTGAAAGTGCCGCTGTGATTGGACAGGTTGTTTTGGCCGCTGGGGTGAGCGTTTGGTTTAACGCGGTTTTAAGGGCAGAAAATGCGGCCATTCATATTGGTGAAGACTCGAATATACAAGATGGCTCGGTCTTGCATGTGGACCCAGGGATGCCCTTAACGATCGGCAAACGGGTGACCATTGGCCATAAGGTGATGCTCCACGGCTGTACCATCGGCGATGAGTCGCTGATTGGGATTAACGCGGTGGTTTTGAACGGTGCCAAAATTGGTAAAAATTGTCTGATTGGTGCGAATACGTTGATTCCGGAGGGCAAAGAAATCCCCGATGGCTCGTTGGTCATGGGCTCGCCCGGTAAAATCGTTCGGTCCTTAACGCCGGAGCAGATGCAGGGATTAAAGCTCAGCGCTCAGCATTACGTGGATAATTCTCGGCGGTATAAGCGGGGTTTGATCGCCGTGTAAAATGGCGCTAAGGGTTGGCATCATGCTCGCTCGGGGTTATATTGCTGTTTTAGATTGTCTGTCTTCATAGGTTTACTTGGCACAATGATGCAAAAGCTCGCCATCAACAAAAACCTGCTGCGCGGTCCTGCGCCCCTTCTGCTGTGCGGTTTACTGGGTCTGCTACGACTGCCGTTGTAGGCGGCCAGTACCAATTCCTACATCGTTTGAAATCTATCGGCTGCATCAGCCGACCAATACCAATAGATCGAGATCAAACACTATGAGTTCTAATACCAATCAATTTCCAAAATTGGCGGACCAGAAGGTCATGCCATATCAAAAATACAAACCGTTTAAGGCCATTGGGCTGAAGGACCGCACCTGGCCTGATCAGGTTATCGAGCGTGCCCCGAGATGGTGTAGTGTGGATCTGCGGGATGGCAATCAAGCCCTGATTGAGCCGATGACGCCGACCGAAAAGCAAGCGATGTACGACCTGCTTTTGGGCATCGGCTTTAAGGAGATTGAAGTTGGCTTTCCGGCGGCGTCTCAAACCGATTTCGATTTTGTTCGCAAGATTATTGATGAGGGTTTGATTCCTGATGATGTGACCATTCAGGTTTTGTGTCAGGCGAGAGAAGACTTGATCACGCGCACCATCGAGGCGGTGTCCGGCGCCCGGCGCGTTATCTTTCACTTATACAATTCAACCTCTACGCTCCAAAGACGGGTTGTCTTTGGTATGAGTCAACCTGAAATTATTGGTCTTGCGACGCGTGCGACCGAGCTCGTTAAACGGTACACGCAGCCCCTAGTAGATGCGGGAACCGATGTGGTGCTCGAATATTCTCCTGAAAGTTATACCGCGACCGAAATGGATTTTGCGGTTGAGATTTGTGCGGCGGTCATGGCGGCTTGGGGCCCAACGCCGGATAAAAAGATAATTTTGAATCTGCCAGCGACCGTTGAAATGGCGACGCCTAATATCTACGCGGATCAGCTCGAGTATTTTATGCGCGCCCTGCCGAATCGTGATGCCGCCGTGATTAGCTTACATACCCATAATGATCGGGGAACTGGCGTTGCGGCCTCTGAGCTCGGGTTAATGGCTGGAGCCGACCGAATCGAGGGGACCTTGTTTGGTAATGGTGAGCGGACCGGCAATTGCGACCTTATCACGATGGCCATGAATCTTTTTTCACAGGGGGTTGATCCGGAGTTGTATTTGACTGACATGGCGCGGATCGTCGCGGTCTCTGAAGCCTGTACCAAGATTCCGGTTCATGTTCGCCAACCCTACGCCGGTGAATTAGTGTTTACGGCGTTTTCGGGCTCGCATCAAGATGCGATCCGAAAGGGGATGAACCATGTTGAGTCGGGCTCAGATGAAGCCTGGGAAGTCCCTTATTTGCCGATTGACCCAGCTGATGTTGGTGGCTCTTATCGTGAAACGGTTCGGGTTAATAGTCAGTCAGGAAAGGGCGGTGTTGCCTTCATTTTGGAGAATTACTTCGATGTGCACCTGCCGCGGGAGCTATTGCTTGAGCTCAGTCCGCTGGTTCAGAAGGAGTCTGAGGCCGATGGCGGTGAACTCAAGCCTGCTCGGATTTGGGATGCGTTTATCCGCGAATTGGTCGAGGTTACGGGGCCCTATCAATTACTCGACTATGAGGTGCGATCCGTTGGTGGCGAACGGGAGCATTGTGTGGCGCGCCTGCAGGTTGCCGAGAACGACGTTAAAATTGAAGGCGAAGGCACTGGTCCAATCGATGCTTTTGTGAACGCGCTGGCCTCGACGCTGAACGAGTCCATCAATGTTGTGGACTACCAAGAATATGCGCTTAACGAAGGCAGTCAAGCGAAGGCGATCAGTATTATCAAGATTGCGGATTCGAAAGCCAATAAATGTTTTGGTGTTGGGATTAGTCCGAACACGACAACGGCGGCTTTTAAATCAATTATCGCAGCGTTGAACCGGCTTTGGCGCTAAAGCCGCTTTCTCACTGCGCGCAAAGGCTATGGTTCTGGGCGTCATTACGCGTCACCCAGCGGCGGCTTTTAGCGCTGGTCGCTGGGGCTTCCGCGAATGCTTTGATGGTGCAAAGGCTGTGACCTGCCGCCAATGAGTACACGCTTTGCAGCGGGTTGGTCCAAAGACTCGATCCTCGGATAACGTGATGAACCGGGGTTGCTCTGAAATAATGGATTTCGATAAGAGGTGCGCCAATGGATGCTCAATGGGTCTTAGTGATTTGTGTCATTGCGCTGTTGCTTGGGCTTTACAGAATGAGTCGCCGGATTGATCAGAAAATTGCCCAAGCGTTAGAACAAAAACCGACGAATCAGGTGATACCGGCTGCGTCTAAAGCAGAATTGGGCGACGATAGTTTTTGGAAATGGTTTCAATCAAGCAAAGTTGCTTCAATCGTGGTTCGCCGGCAAGTGATCTTGAGTGTAAATCCGGCAGCGGAACAGTTATTAGGCCGCAGCTTAAGCGATCTAAAAGACCGGCCAGCTTCGGCGTTTATGACGCAGTCAAGTGCCGCCTTCGCGCAAAAGGTGGGTATAGAGCCGGAATTATCTGAACGAGAATACGAAATCGTCAA
>Ga0209601_1002858_pt1 | contig 10231 bp, 7 predicted proteins | sample COGITO_mtgs_1104_4_FD_184796 | JGI IMG/M metagenome (GOLD analysis project Ga0209601, IMG submission 184796) | Pelagic marine microbial communities from North Sea - COGITO_mtgs_110426 (SPAdes) (version 2) | ecosystem: Environmental > Aquatic > Marine > Epipelagic ...
TTACCTTCTAAAAAACTTGACATGATTATTTACTACGAAAGATATGTAGTAATTCAGCCAGCTGCCGCAGTGAATGCTGAGGGTGAACCATTGAAAAAAATGGATTTTTTATCTGAAGAGGAGTATTTAGATATAATGGATGTACTACCTCAAGAAAATCAATATTTAGATGATTCAGACCCTGAAAAATTCATTGCTAAAATGGGTGCTGAATGTTTAATTGAATTATTGTCTAGAATAGATTTAGATGAGTTATCATTTGAACTTAGAAATAAGGCTAATACTGAGACTTCTAAGCAAAGAAAAACAGAAGCACTTAAAAGATTGCAAGTCGTTGAATCTTTTAGAGAGGCTAATTTAAATAGAGAAAATTTACCTGAGTGGATGATAATGAAGGCAATTCCTGTTATTCCACCAGAACTTAGACCATTAGTTCCATTAGATGGAGGTAGATTTGCAACATCTGATTTAAATGATTTATACAGAAGAGTTATAATTCGTAATAATAGATTAAAAAGATTAGTGGAAATTAAAGCTCCAGAGGTCATTTTAAGAAATGAAAAAAGAATGTTACAAGAATCTGTAGATTCATTGTTTGATAATACTAGAAAATCCTCTGCTGTTAAAACAGATTCAAATAGACCATTGAAATCATTGTCTGATTCTTTAAAAGGAAAGCAAGGTAGATTTCGTCAAAATTTACTAGGTAAAAGAGTTGATTATTCAGCTAGATCGGTAATTGTTGTGGGTCCTGAACTAAAGTTATTTGAGTGTGGAATTCCAAAAAATATGGCTGCTGAACTTTATAAACCTTTTGTAATTAGAAAATTAATTGAAAGAGGCATAGTAAAAACCGTAAAATCAGCTAAAAAAATTATAGATAAAAAAGAACCTGTAGTTTGGGATATTTTAGAAAATGTTTTGAAGGGACATCCTGTTCTTTTAAATCGTGCTCCTACTTTACACAGACTCGGAATTCAAGCATTTCAGCCAAAATTAATTGAAGGTAAAGCTATTCAATTGCACCCATTAGTTTGTACGGCTTTTAACGCTGATTTTGATGGTGATCAAATGGCTGTTCATTTGCCGTTAGGTCCTGAAGCAATTCTTGAATCTCAGCTATTAATGCTTGCTTCTCATAATATACTTAATCCTGCTAATGGATCACCAGTTACCGTACCCTCACAGGATATGGTTTTAGGCTTGTATTATATGACAAAACTAAAAAAATCTACAAAAGATGTTAAAGTTATTGGAGAAGGTTTAACATTTTACTCCCCTGAAGAAGTTATTATAGCCTATAATGAAAAAAGAGTTGATTTAAATGCTTCAATAAAAGTAAAAACTCTAGATTATAACGACAATAATGAGTTAGCAAATCAAATAATTGAGACTACGGTAGGTAGGGTTTTATTCAATGAAAAAGTTCCTGCAGTAGCTGGATATATTAACGATGTACTGACTAAAAAATCCTTGCGTGATATTATAGGTGATATACTTAAAGTTACAAGTGTCCCTGAAACTGCTGCATTTCTTGATGAAATCAAAACATTAGGTTATAAATTCGCATTCCAAGGTGGATTATCATTTAGTTTAGGTGATATTATCATACCACCAGAAAAGCACACTATGATAGCTAAAGCTAATAAAGAAGTTGATGCTATCAAGGCTAATTACAATATGGGCTTAATAACCAATAATGAAAGATATAATCAAGTTATTGACATCTGGACTTCAACTAATGCCGAGTTAACTGAGTTGTCTATGAAGAGAATTAGGGAAGACCAACAAGGGTTTAATTCTGTATACATGATGCTTGACTCAGGAGCTAGAGGATCAAAAGAGCAAATTCGCCAATTAACTGGAATGAGAGGCTTAATGGCTAAACCAAAAAAATCAAATGCTGGAGGTGGTGAAATTATTGAAAATCCAATTCTTTCTAATTTTAAGGAAGGGCTATCAATTTTAGAATATTTTATATCTACTCACGGAGCTAGAAAAGGTTTAGCAGATACAGCTCTTAAAACAGCTGATGCTGGATACTTAACTAGAAGATTAGTTGACGTAGCTCAAGATGTAATAGTTAGTTCTGAAGATTGTGGTACTTTAAGAGGTATTTCAGTTACAGCTCTAAAGAAGAATGAAGAAGTTGTAGAGAAATTAAATGAAAGAATTGTTGGTAGAACATCATTACAAGATGTTATTGATCCAGTTACTGGAGGATTATTAGTTTCAGCTGGAGAACACATTTCTGATTTAATTGCTGCTAATATTGAAAATTCCTCTATTGAATCAGTAGATGTTAGATCTGCATTGACTTGTGAGGCTACAAAAGGTATTTGCACTAAATGTTACGGTAGAAACTTAGCAACTGGAAAGATTGTTCAAAGAGGGGAAGCTGTTGGAGTAGTTGCTGCCCAATCTATTGGAGAGCCTGGAACACAGCTTACACTTAGAACATTCCACGTTGGTGGTATTGCCGGAAACATTTCTGAAGAAAATAAATTAGTAACTAAATTTGCAGGTAAAGCAGAAATCGAAGATTTTAAAACTGTTCAAGGAAAAGATAATGATGGAAATGATGTTAATGTTGTAATCTCAAGAACATCTGAGCTAAAAGTTTTAGATACTAAGACTGGTTTAGTTTTAAGTACAAACAATATTCCTTATGGTTCTTTTGTTTACATTAAGAATGGACAAAAAGTTAAAGCTGATACTTTAGTTTGTCAGTGGGATCCATACAATGGAGTTATTATTTCTGAATTTGCCGGAAAAGTTAGTTTTGAAAATATTGAACAAGGTTTAACTTATCAAGTTGAAATTGATGAACAAACTGGCTTTCAAGAAAAAGTTATTTCAGAGTCTAGAAATAAAAAACTGATACCAACTTTACATATTAATGACTTAAAAGGTAATATTATTAGATCTTATAACTTACCTGTTGGAGCACATTTAATGATTGATGATGCTGAAGACATAAATATTGGTAAAGTACTTGTTAAAATTCCAAGAAAATCCGCGAAAGCAGGAGATATTACAGGAGGACTTCCTAGAGTAACAGAATTATTTGAAGCTAGAAACCCTTCTAACCCAGCTATTGTTAGTGCAATTGATGGAGTTGTGTCATTTGGAAAAATTAAAAGAGGTAACCGTGAAATTATAGTAGAGTCCAAAAATGGTGTTATTAAAAAATATCTTGTAAAGCTTTCTAATCAGATTCTAGTTCAAGAAAATGATTTTATTAAAGCTGGTATGCCAATGTCAGATGGATCTATCACACCTAACGACATATTAAATATAAAAGGGCCTGCTGCAGTTCAGCAATATTTGGTTAATGAAGTTCAAGAAGTTTATCGATTGCAAGGTGTAAAGATTAATGATAAACATTTTGAAGTTGTTGTTAGACAAATGATGAGAAAAGTAAGGATTCAAGATTCTGGAGATACTATATTTTTAGAAGATCAATTAGCTCATAAATCTGACTTTATTCAAGAAAATGATGCAATATTTGGTAAAAAAGTAATTGAAGATTCAGGTGATTCAGAAAACTTGAAAGCTGGTCAAATTATATCAGCTAGAGAGTTGAGAGATGAAAATTCAATCCTTAAAAGAGAAGATAAAAAGTTAGTTGTTGCTAGAGATGCAAGTCCAGCGACTGCCACTCCTATTTTACAAGGAATTACAAGAGCTTCATTGCAAACAAAATCATTTATTTCTGCAGCCTCTTTCCAGGAGACTACTAAGGTTTTAAATGAATCTGCTGTAAATGGAAGAATTGATAATTTAGAAGGATTAAAAGAGAACGTTATTGTTGGTCATAGAATTCCAGCGGGAACCGGATTACGCAAATATGAAGATATTTTAGTTGGTTCTAAAGAGGAAATTGAACAACTTAATAAAGCTAAAGAAGAAGAATTAAATATTAATTAATTATAATTTTTCATGAGTAATAACGATAACAAACAAAAGTCTAATATAAACATTGAAATAGATGAAAAAATAGCAGAAGGAACATATTCTAATCTTGCTATTATTAATCATTCTGTTTCAGAGTTTGTATTAGATTTTATATGTATTATGCCTGGTACTCCAAAGAACAAGGTTAAATCAAGAATTATTATCACTCCTCAGCATGCTAAACGATTATCAAAGGCTTTAAATGATAATATATTTAGATTTGAAAAAAAGCATGGAGAAATCAAAGAAAATCAACAATCTGTTTCAGAGTTTGTATTAGATTTTATATGTATTATGCCTGGTACTCCTAAGAACAAGGTTAAATCAAGAATTATTATCACTCCTCAGCATGCTAAACGATTATCAAAGGCTTTAAATGATAATATATTTAGATTTGAAAAAAAGCATGGAGAAATCAAAGAAAATCAACAACCACCAAATGTTCAGCTTAATTTTGGGCAAACTGGAGAAGCTTAGATCTTAAAACTCTGATGTGTTGTGAAATTTTATACTTGGATATTTTTCTATAGTCATTTTCAATGAAAATACAGAGTCTGCTAAAAATACCAGATTATCATTTTTGTCTTTAGCCAAATATCTCTGTTTTATTCTTTTAAATTCTATAAACTCATTTCCCTTTTTATTATCACACTCAACCCAACATGCTTTAAATACATTTAGGTTTTCATAACTACATTTAGCTCCATATTCATGTTCTAATCTATATTGAATTACTTCGTATTGTAAAGCTCCAACAGTACCAATGACTTTTCTGCCGTTTAAATCTAATGTAAAGAGTTGCGCAACTCCTTCATCCATCAATTGATTAATACCTTTAGATAGTTGTTTGCTCTTCATTGGATCAGCATTGTTTATGTATCTAAAATGTTCAGGTGAAAAACTTGGAATGCCTTCATAAATTAAATTTTCACCAGATGTTAATGTATCTCCAATTTTAAAGTTTCCTGTGTCATGAAGTCCAACAATATCTCCTGGATATGATATGTCAACAATTTCTTTCTTATCTGCAAAAAATGCATTTGGACTAGAGAATTTTAATTTTTTCGATAATCTCACATGCAAGTAAGGAGTATTTCTTTTAAATTCACCAGAGACAACTTTTATGAACGCTAATCGATCTCTGTGCTTTGGATCCATATTAGCATGAATCTTAAAAACAAAACCTGTAAATTTATCTTCATCTGGTTTTACAATTCTAATTGAACTTTCCTTTGGCTGTGGTGTAGGAGCTATATCGATAAAACAGCGTAATAAATCTTCTACACCAAAGTTATTTAAAGCAGATCCAAAAAATACTGGTTGTATATTACTTTCTAAATATTCATTTTTATCAAATTTTGGATATACCATTTCTAATAATTCTAAATTATCAATAAATTGATTATTTAAATCTTTACTTATATTATTTTTTACTTCATTTTTATCAATAACCTTTATTTCATTTCCTTGAAGTAGAGATACTTTATCATCAAATATGTTATAAATCCCTGAAAAGTCGTAACCCATTCCGATTGGAAAACTTAATGGACATACTTTTAATTTTAATTTTAATTCAATTTCATCTAAAAGATCAAAAGCATCTTTTCCTTCTCTATCAAGTTTATTAATAAATACTATAATTGGGATTCTTCTCATTTTGCAAACTTCAACAAGTTTTTCAGTTTGCTCCTCAACACCTTTTGCTACATCTATTACTACTATGACACTATCTACAGCTGTGAGTGTTCTATAAGTATCTTCAGCAAAATCTTTATGTCCAGGTGTATCTAAAATATTTATTTTTATTCCTTCATATTCAAACGCCAATACAGAGGTTGCGACAGAAATACCTCTTTGCCTTTCAATTTCCATAAAATCACTTGTAGCACCTTTTTTTATCTTATTACTTTTTACTGCTCCAGCTTCTTGAATTGCTCCTCCGTAAAGCAATAATTTTTCAGTAAGAGTGGTTTTACCTGCATCTGGATGAGAAATTATCCCAAATGTTCTTCTTCTATTGATTTCTTTATTAAAATTCATTGAGATATTTTTTGCTAATATAAGCTTTATGCTATGATCATTTTATCAAAAAAAAAGCTTTTTCTTGTATTTACAATACATATTAAATAATTGTTATTATTTTAGCACTTTATGATAGAGGATAAAGTAATATTAGTAGATGTTAATGACAATCAAATTGGTTTGATGCCCAAATTAGAAGCTCATGAAAAGGGGGTTTTGCATCGTGCTTTTTCTGTATTTATTTTTAATAATAATGGTGAGTTAATGTTGCAAAAAAGAGCTTTGACCAAATACCATTCCCCTGGTTTATGGACTAATACATGTTGTAGCCACCAAAGAGAGGGTGAATCTAATATTTACTCAGCTAAAAGAAGACTAATTGAAGAAATGGGGTTTGTTACTGAGTTATATGAAAAAACATCTTTTATTTATAAAGCTAAGTTTGAAAACGGTTTAATTGAACATGAGTTAGATCATATTATTGTTGGTAACTATAATCAATCACCAATAATTAATTCTTTTGAAGTTGATAGTTGGAAATGGATGAGTATGGAGGATATTAAAAATAATATTAAAGACCAGCCCTATAATTATACTGCTTGGTTCAAAATAATTTTCGAAAAATATTATAAATATATAAGTTAATAGTATGAAAGTTAAAGTTTCTAGAAAAGCGCATTTTAATTCAGCTCACAGACTATATAATAGTAGTTGGAGTGACGAAAAAAACAATGATATTTTTGGTAAATGTAATAATCAAAACTATCACGGACATAATTACGAGTTAATTGTCAGTGTTACTGGCTTAATAAACCCTGAAACTGGCTATGTTATGGATGTTTCCATATTAAAAAATATTATTAAGGATCATGTTGAATCTGTACTAGATCATAAAAATTTGAACTTGGATGTACCCTATTTCAAAGATATTATTCCATCTGCTGAAAATATCTCTATTTTTATATATGACATTATCAAAAATCATATCAAAAATGATTTAGAGCTTGAGGTAGTTTTGTATGAAACTCCTAGGAATTTTGTAACCTATAATGGGAATTAATGGAAAACAAGTTTGACTATATTGAGAAAAAGGTTAAAGAATTGGGATTCCGCATCAATTCTAAAGATTTTAATCGTCCTTGGGGTGGTTTCTTGGTTATTGATGAAGATCAATCTGACAAGTTTATTGATTATTTTTTCCAAAACTTAGATATGAGTTTGATTACTAAAGGTTTAAAGCTTAGTCCTAAAATATTAATAGTTAAACCATTATCAAGATTATCTTGGCAATATCACTATAGAAGATCAGAAATATGGAAAGTATTTGAAGGTGAAGTAGCAGTTGTAAGATCTGAAAACGACAATGAGCAGCCTAAGAATATATTTCCAAAGGGAAGTTTGATAACATTAAAACAAGGTGAAAGACATAGGTTAATCGGTTTAAATGATTTTGGAGTTGTCGCAGAAATATGGCAACATACAGATGTGAATAACCCTTCAAATGAAAATGATATAGTCAGAATTCAAGATGATTATGGTAGATAAAGATATTTTATAGATAACTTTTAGTTTATTTATATTCTTAGTCTTATTTTTGCCGAAGAAAAACAAACAAATGGCAAATATTAGAAATTTAAAAAAAGATATTAATTACGTTTTAGGAGATATAATTGAGGCTGTATATAGCTGGGAATATCTAAATTTAGATAAAGACACCAAAAAAAGTGAAAAAATCATCGACGAGGCTATTAAGGTTTTTGATGATTTAATACTTGAGGTCAATCAAAAAAATGTAGAAAATAAAAAGGCACATTTTAAAAGTATTAATGTAAAACTTGAAAAAAATGGTAGAGCACTAATAGAAAAAATAAATAAGCTTTAGAACTTTAATTTTCAGTATCTATTACCTCCTTTAATAAAATCCCATATTTAGAGTCTTTTATATTTTTACTTAGTGAATTATAAATTGTGTCTAAGTATTTTTTATTAGCGTCGTTTAAAAATTTTCCAGCTACATAGGGGGATATTTCACTATTACTATTATTAATAGAAAAATTAATTATAAAATACATTTCTCTTTTTTTGAGATTAATTAATTGTCTATTAATAGTATTCATTTTTTCCTGATTTGCTGAAAACTCTATTTGATTTTTTATAAGGTTTAAATTTTCTTCATTAAACCTTATTAACATTGTATTAAAATCATCAAGTTTCTCTTGTTGCCTTGATCCCTCAAAATTAGCTTCATAACTAAATCTTTTTAGATTTGTTTTGAAGCTTGTTATACCTTTATTCGCAAAAAACTCAACTTCATCATCATTAATTCCAGATTGAGTCAATTTAATTTTTAATACTTCAGGTTCACTTAAATAGCTACTCAAAGTAAACTCTGAAGTTCCATTTAAGTTAATTGAGTCTAATGTAACTTCTACACCTTTTATCGACTTGGTAAGTATAACAGTCCCTTTTTTTAGACCCTTAATATCTCCATTTAATTGAAAATTATTATTTGGTGAACATGAGCTAAAAATTATAATAAGTAGTAATAAATATCTTTTCATAATTATATATCTATCCAGTAGGTGAGTTTTAAATTAATTGACCTACTTTTAATTCTAGGGATGAATAAACTATCATATCTATCTTCTGTAAAGTAATTGTCACTATATACTAAAAACAAATCTGATAATGGTGCAAACCTCCACTGTAACCTGCTATTTAGGCTAAGGTTTTCTCTTTGGCTACTATACTGTACTAACGTTGCCCAATATAAGTTTTTTGTAAATGTATAATCAATCCTTGGTGCAACTAATAGAATATTTGCATTTGGATAAGGACTTGGAAGATTAATTTTATCATAGCTTATTTGTAATGAACTATTAAATCTTGGTTGTATTCTGTATGATAATCTTAGATCAATAGATTTTATTTTACCGTTAAAAAATTCACCAAATGAGGGAGTCACAGTGTATGAAAAATCTTCTGAGTATGGTGAACTATAATAAGCTTCAAAATTTGTGAAGTTGTATTCACTTCCTACTGGTAATGGAACCCCATTAGTTCTTGTTGGGTCAAAATCTCTGTAAAGATGGGTGAATCTGTTCTTTACTACAGCACCCATAGATGAACTATCATTTTGGTTTGCACCCCATCTAGCTATAAGAAAACGATCAGAAAGTTCATTATTTAATTCAGGTCTCCAAATAAAAACTGGAGTGACTTCTAAGCTATGAGTTTGAATTTTTTTGTTTTCTGGCCAAAATTTGTATTTAAAATTTGGATTAGTTTTTATAATACCAGTCCTTTTTATATATCCTAACTCTGAATTAAAATTATCTCCTACGTATAATCCACTCAATCTAAAACTAATATTTTTAGTATTGAAACTTGTATTTAATCCTAATGAAATGTCCTTGTTTTTATGCTCTTCATTAAAAGATTTATGTATGTAATATTTACCATTCCACTTATTATCTTTAGAGGCTAAGTTATAGTCCAACCCAATAAGTCTATTATAGTCTTTTCCATTTTCAGAAAAATCATAATTCTTAGTTGATTGTTTATTTATAAATATAAAATTAATATTAGATCGGTTAAAAACTTTGTGTTGTAAAGCTACAATAGAGTTGTTTGTTGCTGCAATTTCGTTTTGAATATCTTCTTGAGTTTGCATATTCAATAAACCAATTCTAAAGTTGTTATTCAACTTTCCACTAAGCCTTACTCCAAAATCAATTTTATTTTCGATACTATTTCCATTAATATCTCTACCTATTCCTATTCTTCTTGAAAAAAATGGGTTAGCATCTTTTGAGTTTCCAAAACTTGAAAACAAATCACTATTCTCAATAAAAAACTGTCTTTTTTCGGGTAAGGTAACTTCATACCTAGTAAGATTAGTTACTTGTTGATCTACTTCAACTTGTGAAAAGTCTGGATTTAATGTTAAGTCTAAAGTAAGAGAATTGTCTACAGCTAATTTTACATCTCCTCCAAAATTCAAACTTTTTCCTTTAATTGAATTTTCATAGTCCTTGAAACTTAAATTGTTTACATATGGAATTATAGATTTTTTTGACTTAGATTTTCCTAATGGCTTTTCAAAAATCATGTCTCCCATAAATGCCAAATTAAAAAACTCTTGATTTGTAGGTACTTTATGCCAAGAATTCCATGCATTATTTTTAGTGTCTCTTTGATAACTTCCTACTCTCCATCTAGTTTCTCCCTCTGTATATTTAAATGCAGAGAG
>Ga0209601_1002868_pt1 | contig 10209 bp, 10 predicted proteins | sample COGITO_mtgs_1104_4_FD_184796 | JGI IMG/M metagenome (GOLD analysis project Ga0209601, IMG submission 184796) | Pelagic marine microbial communities from North Sea - COGITO_mtgs_110426 (SPAdes) (version 2) | ecosystem: Environmental > Aquatic > Marine > Epipelagic ...
GTGTGGGATTTTTCACTGGTGAATGTGGCAGCCGCGTTTCAGGTCGAGAACGGCACTATTCAAGAGTCGCGCGTTGTTTGTGGTGCGGTTCAGGCGACACCAAGAAGGCTGCAAAATGTCGAGCAGGCGATCCGCGGTAAAGCCAAAGGCGCAGTAACGGCTGCAAGTGTAACGGGCATGGCATCCGCAGGAGCACGCGCGCTTGCGCACAACGGGTTTAAAATTCCGCTGATGGAGAATTTGGTGAAACGCGCGATCAGTGCGTAAGATCGCGAATTAGCGCGACGCCAGTGCGCGCGGTTAATAGTGGCTAATAGCGATCAACAAAAAAGGGCTTTTCCGTTAGCGGATCAGCCCTTTTTTTTATACTCGATAACGGCACTTTTCGCTGTTAGAAAAGATTCCCCACCCAATAGCCCACGGCCATAATGACGACGTAGCAAGCGAGGATGCCTAGAACGGCTGGCTGTAAGTGCGCGTGAACTTGACGATCTTTAATGTCGTGATCTTCTAGCATCTTATCCACTCCTTCATAATTGAACAGAGTATCCAGAATAACCAGAGTAGAACCAAGGTCGATGATCTAGATCACACTTTTGCTCCCGTGCCGCAGCAGGCTCATTCGCCGCTAGAGGCCCTGAAGCTTCTGTTTTGAGATCTGAAAGACCGAGTCAAACCACGTTTTTTCGTCGTTCAGATTCGGCACCAATTGAAACGCCTCACCCCCGCCTTCCATAAACTCTTCCTTATACTCGATGCCGATCTCGTGAATGGTCTCTAGGCAGTCGGAAACGAAGGAAGGCGTCACCACGGCGACTTTCTTCACGCCCTTCTCGATAAGAATCTCAAGATGCTCATCGAGGTAAGGCTGAATCCAAGCCTGATTGCCGAAGCGTGATTGGAAGGCGATGGAATAGCGGTCCTCGCCCCACCCCATGGCCGCGGCAATGCTGCGGGTGGTGGCAACGCACTGAGCGCGATAGCAGAGCTTGTTCTTGTCGGTGATGGTTTCACAGCAGGCACCCATTTCACACACCCCGTTTTTATCGGCGCGTTTGATATTGCTCTCGGGTAGCCCGTGATAGCTGAAGATGATGTGTTCGGCCTGCGCGTCGTTCACATGCTTGCCGATAAGCGCCGCCCAGGCCGAGATGAAGGCGGGCTCGGCATAGAGGTCATCGACGAATTTTAGATTGGGCGCCTCTTTCCATTTTTTCGCTGACTCGCGCACGCCATGGAAGACCGATTCGGTAGTCGCTGTGGAGTACTGCGGAAACAAAGGCATCACCAAAATATCACGGACGCCTCGTCGCTCGAACTCAGCCATCGTGTCCCAAATGAAGGGCTCGCTGTAGCCCATGCCGTTAAGCACCAGCACGTCCTCACCCGCTTCGTCATAGGCCTGCTGCACACTCTGGAGCAGGCGGTCGGCGTAGACCTTTAGCGGTGAGCCTTCGTCCATCCAAATCGTCGCGTAGTCTTTCGCCGTTTTCGGTGCTCGAAAGGGAATAATAATGAGGTTGCGAAGCAGCCAGCGACCCACAGCATTGAAGTCGAACACATACGGGTCTGAGAAAAAATACTTGTAGAACTTTCGCAGTCCCTTCGCAGTAGGCTCCTCTGGGGTACCAAGATTTAGGAGTAATATGCCTTTTGTCGCCATGGGGTCTTCCTTGTTTGAGACTTGAGCTCAGCGCAGAAGCGCTGACTTGCTTAGACTCTATTGTACGATGCCGCGCCCCTAAAGGGTTTAACGCGCGGGCAGAAAGTTGGTCCTGTTTTAGTCAGCGACCTGCTTGCGGGTGTCTTCCTCAAACAGCAGCTCCAATTCTCGGCGACCTTGACGGGCGATATTACCCAGCTCTTCAATGTCCTCTATGTGCTGGGCCGAGCGTTCGAGAAGCTCCTCGTCATGCAGCCTAAAGCGCTTAGCTACCTCAAGCGCTTGGCCTTCGGTGTAGCCAAGTTGCTCGAGCGTGTCAGTCGCCGCCTCTAGGCTACTTGCGAAAGTTTCGCGTACCACAGAGTCTACTTTGCGTTTGTAGAGCTCGTAGGCGTGAAACCGATCTACAGCCCGCGCGATAATCTTGATACGTGAATTTTGTTCGCGCGCGTGGTCAATTATCGCAAGAGACTGCGCTACGTCATTGACAGCGACCACGAGTATTTTCGCATGTTTAATGCCCGCGCTTCGAAGCAGGTCAATGCGCGTGAGATCGCCATAGAATAGCTGATTGCCGAACTGTTTAACGAATTCGACATGTGCAGAGTCTTTATCCATCGCCGTAAAAGGAATATGTCGAGCCTGTAGCAGACGTCCAATGATCTGCCCAAATCGACCAAAGCCGGCAATGATAACCTCGGGCTGATGCGAATCCCAATACCTGTCTTGATCGGGCCGCTCGACACTGCGGCTTCGTCCGACGCGTCGATAGAGGGTTACGAGCGGAGAGGTGAAAGCCATTGATAGACCCACAATCAGCGTAAGCTGCTCCGCAAGCGCCGCGTCGAATAGCATCGCTTGCTGCCCCTGAGACAACACAACGAAGGCAAATTCGCCGCCCTGAGACAACATGAGTCCGAGTTGAACCCCTTCTTTTAGAGAAACATGTCGCCAGCGCAGAATCGCCGTGATGATTGCCGTTTTGACGAAGACCAGCCCAAGCGCTAACACGACTATACGCAGCGGATTTGCCCATAAGAGTGCGAGATTGAGCGTCATGCCGATCGCAATAAAGAACAGTCCAAGAAGCATGCCTTTAAAAGGCTCGATATCGGATTCGAGCTGATGCCGGTAGTCGGAATTGGCGAGCATAATGCCGGCGAGGAAAGCACCTAGGCCCATCGAGAGCCCCACCGAGTTCATCAACACCGCGACGCCGATGACGATAAGCAGGCTCGCCGCTGTCATCACCTCACGGTTATTCGACCGAGCCACAGCAGCTAATACCTCGCTTAAACCGAACCGACCAAAGGCGACGACACCAACAAGCGCTAAAAGGGTGACATACCACGCTGGGGTCGTCGCACCGGTCGCGCCGGGCGCAAGCACGCTGACGGCAATAAGTATCGGGATAACCGCAAGGTCTTGCAGTAGCAGAATCGAGAAGCCTTTACGACCTAGGGGCGATGCTAAAATCCGCTCCTCACTCATCAGCTGAATCGCCAATGCGGTGGACGAAAGCGCGAGGGTTAAGCCTAAAACTAAGGCAAGCGGCAGAGCGAGCAGCATGGCCAAACCGAAACCGATAACAAGCCCGGTGAGCAGTACCTGCGATCCGCCAAGTACCAAGATGTGATTACGCATACTCCACAATTTCTCAGGAGCTAGCTCGAGTCCTATAACAAATAACAGCAGAATAACGCCGTATTCGGCAAAGTGAAGCACCGACTCGGGGTCTTCGATGATGCCTAGTGCATGCGGCCCAAGTACGACGCCTGCAAACAAATAGCCGAGTATCGAGCCTAGTCCGAGGCGCTTGAACAGGGGCACAGCAATCACCGCTGCAAGCAGATAATACAGGGCGTTAATCAGTAGGCTGTCGGTGTGCATCTAAGCTTCCCCGGGCTTTTTGGCCTGTAGTAGACATCTTCAGAAGTGCTGCAAGCGTAGTGTAACTCAGCAAAAGCACGTGACCGGCAGCTTTTGGGTGTTTTACCAATCGGCGATGCCACTTTCTGCAGTATCGGCTGAATGAAAAACGGAATCAGAATTATTTGTTACCAAAATGCTCACATTTTGCAAAAAATGCAGTAGACTCAAGTCAGTGTCTGTTTTCGGCTAGCGGAAGACAACGGCTTTTCATGCCTTAACCAGACAAATTTTTCCATTGGGGGAATGACATTATGAACAAAACTTCTTCATTTGTACTCGCTGCGGCAATTACAGCAGCAAGCGGCACAGCCGCCGCTGGCGAGCGCGTCGGCGACTTCGCACTAATTGATCATAACGGCGCCTTTCAAAGCATGGCATGGCATGACGACGCTGCAGCCATCGCGATCTTACCGCAAGCGGTTGGCGCAACAGACACAGCCTCGCTCGCAGCTATGCAGGCGCTGCAGGCAACATACCAGGAGCAAGGAATAGAGTTCTTCTTGCTCAATCCTGGCCTTCAAACTGACCGAGCCGCAGTCGCTGCGGATATCGGGTCTGTAGACATGCCGGTGCTTATGGACGACGCACAGTTAGTGTCAGAAATGCTTGGCCTCACCCGCCTTGATGAAGCCGTACTCTACAATCCGAGTACGTTCGAGCTTCTCTACCGAGGCCCCGCCGCGGGTATCGAGAGTGCGATAGAGCAGACCCTTGCCGGTGAAAAATTTGACTTAATTAGCAGCGCCACAATGGGCAAGGCTATTGATTACCGCAATGCGTCCGCTCACGCCGACCTGTCCTATGCTAATGACATCGCACCGATCATTGCCGAAAACTGCGCCGAGTGTCACCGCGAGGGCGGAATCGCGCCTTTCGCAATGGACAATAGCCTGGCGGTGCAGGGTTGGTCGCCGATGATCCGCGAAGTGGTAATGACTAAACGTATGCCACCGGGCCAGATTGACAACAAAGTGGGCCACAAGATTAAGAACGAAATGAATCTCAGTGACGACGAGATGCAGATGCTCGTTCATTGGATTAACAACGGCTCGGTCGTCGAAGGCGACAGCGATCCTCTCACTGCGCTCACCTGGCCCAATACGAAGTGGACACTCGGCGAGCCCGACCTCATTGTTAAAGTACCGGCCCAAACTATCCCGCCAACGGGCACAGTCGATTACATGGACATTCCCATCGATCTCGGCCTGACCGAAGACCGCTGGGTTCGCGGTAGCGAAGTAGTGCCGGGCGCACCAAGTGTGCTGCACCACATCATCACGACCGTTGTGCCCCCAGAGGGCGCGCCTGATTTCCAGCAGATCTTGATGGATATTCTAGCCAAACTACCGCCCGAGAAGTCATTAGCAATTCGTACGAAGCTCTTCGCCTCGATAGCTGCCGGCGAGCGCCCCGACATCGACGCGATATTCCGTGAAGCGCCTGAGATAGACGTTAGTGCCTTTATCGGCGGTGGCGGCAGCCCAGATAGCGCAAGCGTCGCGGGCTTCGCGCCAGGCAATGCGGTTGACTTAAACCCAGAGGGCGTCGGCGGACTGCTCAGAGCAGGTTCTACACTCAACCTGCAAATGCACTACACAACCTCGGGTAAAGAGACGACAGATGAAACCGAAATCGGCATCTACTTCTATCCGGAAGGTTATGTTCCCGACGAGCGAATGGGCGGCGGCGTAGGCAATGCTTTTTCCATTAATATCCCTGCGCAAGCTAAAGACCATGAGATGCAGCTCGTTACTTATGTGCCAGAAGAAGCTGAAATTTTCAGCTTGATGCCACATATGCATTTCCGCGGCAAGCGCATGAGCTTCACTGCTCAATACCCTGATGGCGGCGAAGAGCTCCTCTTATCGGTGCCTGCTTATTCGTTTAACTGGCAGTTGAAGCACGAGCTAGCCGAACCACTCAGAGTGCCAGCTGGCACAAAGATCGTCGCTACAGGTGCGTTCGATAACTCTGCACAGAACCCCTACAATCCCGACCCAGCAACGGAAGTGACTTGGGGTGAGCAGAGCTGGGAAGAAATGTTCATGGGCTTCTATACGTGGAAGAACGTAGAGCAAGGCGGCTCTGAGTAGAGAAAACCAATGTTGTGCCTCAAGGCGTTGTCAGTACTCTCTGACAGCGCCATCTAGCTACAACACATAAAAAATGGCGGGCCTTTTTACAAGAGCCCGCCATTTTTTTTGCAGAAGCGCTCTGCAGACAAGGTTTAGCGAGCGGTCATCACATTTGCGATGGAGTCCAGTCGCAATCCTCGCATTCAGATGACATTCCGTTTTCCGCGAGCACCGCGACAATAAAATCACGCCATGTCTCGTTAGGCTGCCACACCGTATTCATATCAGCCTTCGCCTCTGCGATGTCTACTCCTTCGTAAATCACGCGATAGAGAAAACTAAACGCCGTAGCACGGGCATTAACCTGGCAGTGTAGCAGTGTTTTTTTATCGGTATCGCGGCGTAGCGAGTCGGCAAAGGCATAAAAATCCGATGGCAGTGGATTATCCCACGTCACAGGAATATGCATATATTCCATACCTAATCCTTTCACGACCTGATCTGCATCGGGCAAAGCGTTCGTGTTGTTAGTAAACGCGATATAGACAATGCGCTCAAACCCATTTTCTGCAATCGCCGAAAACTGGTCTTTGGTTGGTTGTCCCGAGCTTGCAAAAGTTGCGCTGTACTGACGAAAATTAGTGATGTCGGCGAGCGTCGGATCGGTTGGCTCGACAGCGAACGCGTTAGCGCTCAGCGCGCCAAGAAGCGACGCTGCAGCTATTGCAGAACTAAGCGTTGGATACAGCTTGGGAAACAGACGAGTCATGATTGGAACCTCATAAAGTAATAGTGGGAATTAATATAGCAGATTATGGGGAAGACCTGGTTGCTAGCAAAGTTATCCATGCAGTGAGTTCAAAATGTCCAGCGCTCTGGCGGCGTCAGCGGTTTGTACAAACACATGATCGTGAAAAGCTGCTGCGATAACATTCGCGCTTATTCCAGACTCGCCCAAACGGGTCGCAACCACCGCGGTTAATCCTATCGCATGCAAGCTTGAGTGCACATCGAGAGTAATGCCTGTAAAGCTGCCATCGAAACTCAGTTCAAGCTCGGTCGCGCGCTCAATCGGGAGAAGCAGGCTAAGCCCCTCGCTCTCTCTAAAAGTTGAGAGCGCTTCATCGGCAAGCCGCGGCGTAGCATCAAGCTGCGCAGGCGTAGGCGTGCAAAACGCCCATTCGCCAGAGAGTAAACGCGGAGCAAGTGACTTTAACAATTGCTGTAAATCGGTAACCCCATTCATCACGTCAACTTACTCTCGTTTCGCGCGCAGGCGCCAAGCCATAGGTATATCACTTTCCAAGCTGCCATCTGCATTGAGGATGCGACCACGCATTTCGCCTTCGCGCTCAAATCCTAGACTCTCATAAAACGCGAGCGCGCGTTCGTTGGATTCACGCACGATAAGCTCTACTCGGCTAATATGCGCGCGCTCCGAGGCAACAATCGAGAGGAACTGCTCAAAAAGCGCGCGCCCTATTCCGTCCCCCTGAAAACGAGGATGCACAGCAATGGTAAGGTCTGTGAGTACATGCGAGAAGCAAAAAATCTCTGGCGAATAGGCGTGAATTTCAGCGACAACATCGTCATCGTTGTCGACGGCTACGAAGCCAAGACCGCGCGAGACCGTCGCCTTCAAAAAATTCTCAACATAGTGGCTTGTTATCTCGAAAGGCAGACGTGCCAGTCCGCCCGGTTTCTCTGCAACGTCTCGGTAGAGAGATAGCACCTTCGGCGTGTCCTCGATCTGCGAGAGGCGTATGTTGTGGTGGCTAAACGTCGGCATAAAACCTCTCCATCACCTGCCTGATCTCGTCGCCTTCGACGAGCTTCAATCCTTGTGCAGCAAAGTCGTTTAACTCATCCTGAGTAGGAAAAGTAAAATAGTTGCCTGCGTTCTCGAGTGCTGCTTGATCAATGCCTTCGATCCGTTGGCCCTCACCTAAAGCATTGACCGTTTCAGCCAAAAGCTGACAACCTCCTTCATAAAGGCCCAATACATGCCATAAATAAGACTTCCGGCGATCGACCGCGAACGAGGACATGGCAAGAATGCGACCGGTATCAATACCACTGTCGTCGATAGTGTGTAGCGTCATATTGAGCTCGGCATCACCGTTGAACATTGCTCTAAAAGACGCCATAACGCCTTTGTAGTCTGGAAGGCGGCCAGAGTGGAGATTTATGACGCCAAGAGAGGGAATACCGATTGCCGCTTCGCGCAGAATCACTCCATACCGAATCGACAGTACAAGATCTGGCGTTGTTGCCGCAAACCTTGCTAAGCCAGAGGTATTAATGTCGTTTAACTCCTCGATGGGCCCCGCAAGAAACTTCTCCAACCCCTTAAACGTAAGTAGGCTGGGAGCAGCTCCGCCTAGTCTATCGCAGAGGGGAAAAACGATATCGTTCACTAGCGTCTGCTCATAGAACGTGAGTGTGTCTAGCGACTCTGGGCGACGTTGTTGGCTATCGGACTTGCCGACTAACTTGCCGACTTGAGACGACAAAAAAACAGTCACTCGATGCGCCGACAGCGCGGGCAACAGGTGATTGAGGGCAACGCAGCTCGCCAGGTCACGATTACTCAGAAGCGTAATATTCATATCAAGCGCGCGCCATTTGGCACCTCAGCTGTTGGCATGGTTAACACCACCGCGCCATTGGCGTCATGAAAGCCTGTTACTAGACACTCAGACATAAACGGCCCAATTTGCTTAGGCGGGAAATTGACTACGGCAAGCACTTGGCGTCCCAGTAAAGAAACACGATCGTAGCGTTCGGTGATCTGTGCGCTGGATTTTTTTATGCCAATTTCATCACCAAAATCGACCTGCAATTTATAGGCAGGCCTACGTGCTTCCGGAAACTCTTCAACCGAGATTATTGTGCCAACGCGAAGGTCCACGCGCATGAAATCATCCCACTCGATAGCATTTGAGCCGCCCGGAGCTGGCGCCATCTCTGATTTATCCACGTTCAATTCGCTCAATGTCTATCTCCTTCAATTTTTGTACAGGCGCAGCTTAGTCTAAATACCGCCATGTCGAAATCTTCGCTGCTTGGCCCCGATACACTTCATGCTCGTCAACGACATTCCAGACAACTGCATTGCTTATCTCGAACTTGCGCCCGCTAGCACTGACACGGACTCCGCTATAGTTCTCAATGAATCCATTTCGGGTCACCTCGTCGAGTAGTCGGATGCGATCCTCGTCTCTAGTTTGTCCGGAAGATTTCCGCGAGGGTAGCTGAACGAAGTCCTCAAAGCTTCGCTCGAACAAAGTGAGCGCAAGGTCGTTGCCGAAATTGAAAAGTGGGTCGTCCTCAGTGCCATGCGAAACAAGCGCAAAATCCGCATTGCAGACCTGCTGAACGCTGGGCACATCGACGCCGTCTATAATTGGCCTTCCAAGAAGGGCGCAGTAGCTTTGCGTTAACAGCCTAACGTGCTGCTGAATATTCATTTAAATCTGCCCTTCTGGCGAGCGCGAGTCACGATTTACCTAAATCCCAACCGCCGAGCTATTCGCCTCACGATGGCCCAATAACTGGCGTCTGGTAATTCGAAATCGGATGTTGAAGGTATCCAGAATGGAGTCCTAAAACTCGGCTTATTAGCTCGGCTATTCATTGGCGTATAGTACGCGCAGTCTTCAAAATAATAATGGGTTACTTGTGAATGACGACTGCGCGCAAGATTAGTTTGGGCTGCGCCGCCATGAAGTAGATTCGCGTGCCAAATAAGTGCCTGACCCTGCTTTATTGTGCCAAATGCTGGCATCAATGCCTCAGCCTCTAACACCTCTTGAATGCAAGCCTCGTAATGGCGATAGTTCTCATAGCCGGATTCTAAACCGAAGTCCTGCATCGAATATTCGTGCAGCTTATGGCTGCCTGGATAATATTGTAGTGGGCCATTACTCGTATCGATATCTTCGAGCGCGACCCAGACTCCTGCCATGAATCCCTTTGGTATCGAATTAAAATGAATCGTATCCGAGTGCGTCAACTGGCGTGTGCCTATGGGAAAGTTAAGGGTCTGAAAAGGCAAGGCGGCGCGACCGTAAAGCTGCTCCAATGCAGCGAGCGCAATGGGAGAAACCGCTAATTGACGAACCTCGTCGACTGTTTTCCAGGCATCTTGCAATCGCGCAGGCGCGGTAGGGTTTTGGAGTCTCTCGGCAGGGTACAGAGGCTCTACTCCGGCAAGCAATCTATCGATAAAGCCCGCTTCGAGATCAAGATCGAGTATTAAATAGCCGTTTTGCTCGAAACGAGCAATTTGCTCTTTTGTCAGTGGCGGTGACGACTTACTATAAGGAATCGACAAACCTTTATTGCGCGTCGTTTTCATGCTTTAGCAGTCTCCATACTCGAACCCTACACTGGGGTTAGCCACACAAATGCGCAAGGCTTAGCGAATAAAATATAACACAATGCCGATTAGCCGCCCTAGCCCAATAGCCTTATCGGGCCCCGACAGACACAAGGACTAAGACCACTATGAGAATACTCTGTTTCATGTCCTTAGGG
>Ga0209601_1002872_pt1 | contig 10205 bp, 8 predicted proteins | sample COGITO_mtgs_1104_4_FD_184796 | JGI IMG/M metagenome (GOLD analysis project Ga0209601, IMG submission 184796) | Pelagic marine microbial communities from North Sea - COGITO_mtgs_110426 (SPAdes) (version 2) | ecosystem: Environmental > Aquatic > Marine > Epipelagic ...
CAAATGCGGTAGGCAAAAGCACATCCTGAGCGCTTCGAAATGATGCGCAATCTTTTCGCTAAACTCTGAGCGTAAGAGATTTGGATGTGCAGAATAAACATTTTATATCACCGAAATCAAGTGCAATGATAATTAAATCTACGCTAGTCAGTAAATTTTTTGTTCGCAAAATTCAGGCCCACTTTGACGTGCCTATGTCCAAGCCATTTACGGGGAAACTGGCCAAGTAAGTGGTGGAATAGCTGACGCTCAGTATAATAACGAATCTTTTGGCCGTCTTTACAACTGGAATGCGGTCAATGATCCTCGGTACCTTTGCCCGAGCAACTGGCACATTCCAAGCAAGGATGATTGGCTCAATTTGCTCAATCTTCTCGGAGCGCCAGATGATGACTTTGAAGGAGATTTTTTTTATTCGGTCGGTTATCATCTAAAAAGCTCGCCAAGCGATATACCACCTTGGAATGGTATGAATAGCGCAGGTTTTTCAGGATTACCAGGCGGCAAGAGAAACTATAATGGAATGTTCGATTGGGGTGATGAGCATGGGGTTTATTGGAGTTCGACACCCAACACCTCAAATGATTTGTCTGCATGGAGACTACTGCTTTCCGATTCCGATGGTGATCTCTCCGCAGCATCATTGTTCTTAGTTAACAAACGTAATGGACTATCCGTCCGCTGTACCATGGATTAACGCCTCACAGAAGTATACCCCAATGCTAATGTCACAAATGAATGACTAGGCGTAGTTCAAAACAGCAATTTTGGAGTACTTCTGTACCCCATTTGCACCTCAAATTGCCAATGCACTGAAAATCAACACCAATCACTTTCTGTATCGGAAAGTAACGATTCAAATCAACCCAAGGAATCTTTTACGATTTTCTGGCACGGCCATGATGTAATTGGCTCAAGCGATTCCTTAAAGGTTCAAAAGTCCGTTCAGGATCATACTTCGCCATTGGAACGACGGATTCTTCACTTCACCCCGCTCCACCCCGCTTTGCGGGGGTCGCGCGCTGAAAACAAGAATTTAAAAACCAAAGAACCAAAGGGTCAAAGAATCAACCCCATCCCACAAGCCACCCCTATTCATCCCGAACGCAACGAACTGAAAAACCGCTTCGTAGGTAGCTGTTGTACCGAAGGACTTCAGTGTTACCACCAAGCAGAAGACGGAACCAAGCGTCTGTACCGTAGGCCGAAGCCGACCAGAAACAACCGGAGTAGCCTCCATTGTTGAAGCCCCCATTGAGGTTCCGGTAGCCACCAGCCAAACCTGAAAAACCGCTCGTGTTTGTACCATCCCAAGCTGGATTATCTGAAGGTGATGATTTTATCTGTGTTCCCGCAATTGACGAGCCTCCCAAGAAATCTGTTAGTTCGGTGTACTCTCCATCCGTCGGCACGTGCCAACCGCTTGGACACAAGCCGCGTGCGTCATCCACGGCGTACCAATTGTACAGACGGCCGTAATCAGCCAAGTTCGAGGCATCGTTGCTATAGATGGCTTGTGCGCCAAGGTTGGTGTCGTCAGCATTTTCCCACTCACTATTGCTCAACTCCCCCGGAATCGCATCGCCGTTGGCGTAATGCTCCGTGCGGAGGTTCTCTGCAAACCAGCATTGGTCACCGATCGCCACGAGGTCATACGTGTAGCCGTCGAAAACTACATCAAATGATATGACCACACCGGTCCCATCAGTTTCTCCAGAACACTCCTCACAGGCCGTGGCGTAAGTGCAGTCGGCGGCAGCGGTGGCAGCTGCATTGTAGTTGCAAGCAGCTGCATCCTGGCAACCTGGGATTTCATCCCAATCGCACACTCCATCATCATCTGCGTCACCATCGATTACTGTGCCCGTACCGTCAGAAGAATTGCCTGTGCAAACATCACACTCTGCTGCAAACAGGCATGGGAATAGCTCCTCGTCTGAATCAGTGGCGGCGGCATTGTAATTGCAAGCTGAGCCGTCTTGGCAACCGACCACCTCATCCCAATCGCACACGCCATCATCATCAGCATCGTTATCAATGACCGTGCCCGTGCCATCGGTCTCGCCCGAACACTCCGCACAGGTTTCAGTGGCATAGGTGCATACAGCAGCGTCCGTTGCAGCAGCATTGTAATTGCAAGCTGAGCCGTCTTGGCAACCGACCACCTCATCCCAATCGCACACCTCATCATCATCGGAGTCATTGTCAATGACGACTCCTGTTCCATCCGTCTCACCTGAACACTCCGCACATGTTTCAGTGGCATAGGTGCATGCACCGGCATCTGTTGCAAAGACATTGTAATTGCATGCTGAGCCGTCCTGACAACCTACCAGCTCATCCTCATCACAGACGCCATCGTCATCAGCATCGTTATCTACGACAGTGCCGGTACCATCTGTCTCGCCTGAGCAGGAATCACAGCCCGAAGCGTATAGGCAGCTTCCGTCGTCGACTGTTACAATCGTACTGTAATTGCACGCCGCCTCATCTTGACAACCGACGCATGTGTAGTCGCAACTGCCGTCATCAACAGTAATCGTTGGGTTATAGTTACAGGCTGTCGAATCCGTGCAACCCGGACACGTTCCAAACTCGCATGAAGCGTTGTCTGCAATCGTGGCTTCTGGATCATAGTTGCAAGCGAATTCGTACATGCAGCCTGCACAAGACTCGTAATCGCAGTCCGTCTCATTTTCGATGGTAAAGGCTGGGTCATAATTGCAAGCGATTTCATCCATGCAACCAGCGCAAGTTTCATATTCACACGTGCCATCGTCATCGGTAGCATCCAGAATGTAATTGCACGCCGCACCATCGGTACAACCTAATATTTCAATCTCAGTGCAAATGCCATCTCCATCCGCGTCATTCAAACAGTCCCCTTCACAATCGACATAATCAATTCCGTAAAAATCTATCGGATACGTGCACGTCCCATCTTCCTGTATCGCCTCTGAATCGTAATTACAGGCTTCGGAGTCAGTGCAGCCAGGGCAGTAAAAGTAGCACGTTCCATCGTCAACTGTGGATTCAGGATTATAGTTACACGCGACAGCTATGATACAACCGGGAATCTGACAACTTCCGTCATCTTCCGTAGCTAGTGGATCGTAATTATCGGCCGTATCGATTGTGCAACCCAAAATTTCTACTTCGTCACAAATTCCATCGCCATCTGCGTCATTTAGGCAAGCACCTCCGCAATCAACATAATCCACTCCCCAGACATCAATTGGATAGATGCACGATCCGTCTTCTTCGCAGACATTCTCGTCATAATTGCACGCTTCAGAATCAGTACAACCCGTAATCTCTATCCAATCGCAACCACCGGTACCATCAGTCCACTCATCTCCACAGGCATACCAGCAAAAACAGCCTTCAAAAATGTATTCCCCGTACAAACATGAACCATCATCGAAGACGGCTTCAGAATTAAAATTGCATGCTGACACATCCGTACATCCCCATACCGCATACTCGCAACTGCCATCGTCAGCTTCAGCCGATGGATTAAAGTTCACCGCTTCATCATCCGTGCAGCCTTCAATCAGTGGACAGACGTCCGAATAAGCGCTGAGTAAAATGAGCAAGTCACTTACCGCCACCTGCCCGTCATCATTCAAGTCTGCTGGGCAATTATTTGAAGGCAAACATAGACTCACCGACGCGTCCCAATACGTTCCAGGCCCACAATCATTTTGCGCATTGGCATTCAACACCATCGCAAAGGCAAACAATATGGTAAGTAGCTTCTTCATTATTCAGTGTCTTTGAGGCAGCGGACGGAGAAGCCCCAATTTTGAGGGTAAGTGTATCGCTCAACAGTCGTGCTAGCATCCAAATCTCTGAGCCATGCGCTTTCGAAATATTCCGAAGAAGTCCAAAGAAAACAGTCCACATACCCATAGATAAAATAACTTGTGTTTCCATGGCGCAATCCTCCAGGCAATGCCGAAAAACCACTAGAATTAGAACCATCCCAATTCGGAACGTCATTCACGCTCGATTTCATCTGAGTACCTTGGTCGGTTCCTCGCTCGCCTGTAGAATCCGCTTCAGATCCACTCATTCCCAATTCCATTTCAAGAGTCATGAACTCCCCATCTGTGGGTACATGCCAACCCGTCGGACATAAGCCTCGCGCGTCATCCACCGCGTACCAATTGTACAGGCGGCCGTAATCAGCAAGGTTGGACTCGTCGTTGTTGTAAATGGCTTGTGCCCCTTCCGTTGTGCTGCTCCACTCACCATCGCTCAAACCCCCAGGAATCGCATCGCCGTTGGCGTAGTGCTCCGTGCGGAGGTTTTCGGCAAACCAGCATTGGTCGCCAATCTGCACCGTAGCGTAATCGTAGCCGTGGTAATTAACTGGATCGCCGCACGTCAATTCCATGGAGTTCGTGCCATTTGAACTTTCACATGCTGCCCCAAATGCTGCCAACAACTCCATCAAGTCTGTGACACCGGTTAAGCCGTCTTCGTCAATGTCACTTGGACACAAATCAAGTGGCAAGCACAAGCCAAAGGAATCATTCCATATGGTCCCTTCTCCACAAAGAGCACCGGAGGAAATTGCATCATTTAGCTCAATGAGCTCGATGATGTCACAAATTCCGTTGTCATTGAAATCGGAAAGGCAATCACCATTGCAGTCATAACCAGTCTCGGGCTGCCCCCCTTCACAATCACAATCTCCGTCTGGAATGTCTGTGCAGCCGCAATCATAGATTTGACCGGGGCCATTGCAAACGCCACAGGTATCCAATAAACCCACGCAATCATCCACGTCGTCGCAAATGCCATCTGCGTCGATGTCCGCTTCGCAAGGGCCTCCGCATTCGCCCAAAGCATCCGTGTATAAACATGAACCGTCATCTGTAGTCGCAGATAAATTGTAGTTGCACGCATCTGATTCTGTGCATCCTGGTATATCTGAGGTACTGTGGGTTACTCCCAATTCGTTGTGGGAGCCACCCAAAGCGTCACGCCATTGGATGTTCCAATTGCACGTCACATGACCGGGGTTCCCTCCGGTATCGTCCGCAGCTGTAAACTGCCCCAAGAGCACCATGCCGTCATCGCCCGCATACGCGAGCGGGTTCAAACCCGGAGTGATGTACCAACTTCCGCCAACAGCACCTTCACCTAAAATGAAGCCATTGCCGTTGTTGAACTCGGTAAACGCACCCGACATCCCAATTGCAGTGATGGTCTCATCTTGACTCGTCTCCGAACCGATGGTGAACCAGCTGTCGTGCGTGATATCAGGAAAATATTCGGGTAAAATATCCCAGATTTCGGATGCCAGGTTCGGTGATCCCCCGTTGAACAGCCCCTCCTCCTGCCACTGGTAAAATGACGTGGTTACACCCAATTCAAGGGTAACGGGGTTGTTTTCCAATGTGCCTACAGAGTAGACAGCAACACATTCATCGGTAGCAGAGCCGAATTCCGCATAGATGCGGTACGTGGTGCCAAATTCAGAGGTGGCATGAATTTCTGATGTAAGCCCGAGAAATTGAGCGTTTCCCGAGAAAGAAAAGAACATTAATAGGCACAATGTGAGGTATCGCATCACAATCAATTTGGTTTACTAATATAACCAAATCAGTGCCAAGCACATAGAAAGTGCGGGCACGCCTAGCGATGAGAGGAAGAGTTCAACTCGGACAATTCAGTGGGTAAGGCTAGAACGCTGGGCTTTAAGTCAGAAAAAGCCTTCAGTTTTGTCTATTACATCTAACCTGGCTATTCCTGAGCCTTTTTCGCAGCTCTCTTTGCAGCACGAGCATCACGCTTTGACCACCATTCTCGAAGCTTGGAGTCCAACTCTTCAGCTGTAGATGATTCATTCAATAGCTTATCAAACGATTTCTTAGGAATTGAAAATCCTTTGGCTTGCTTGTGCTCCCAAGGCAGCGGCTTATCTAAAGAATACAGAACGACATCAATCTCTTTATCTATGGGGTCAATCCTTCTGACCCTAGCCTCCAACCTATTCTCTCTACCGGCTTGAGCTAGTTTTCCTGACAGTGTTTTCCAGATGGTGTGTTGGCCATCTTCAGAATGATCGAAAGCATAATTGTAAGCGTGATCTTCTATCTGCACTTTCTTGCCGTAGCCCCAGTAGCTATTGATGTGAATTTTCTCTCCTACCTCGAGCTTATTCTCTGCCTTTTCAAGTCTGCTGAACTTTACGTTCTCGATAAACCAGTTGTCCTTTGCCTCAATTTTTGAAGGCCACCATTCCATCCCGCTTACATCGAATTTCTCAAGGTATGGTAAGATGTTCTCGTCCTTCAAATAATAGCGAATGTCACCAAGGTCTCTTTCGCTCGGGGAGGCAGCTTTGGAATGATTCCCGTTCTTGAGCACATAGAAAATGAATGCGCCGAGGACTAATAGAGTTCCAATGGTCATACCTCGAAATTTATAACAGCCACAAAATAATTATTGCGAAATCGAATGGCCGCTTCAACCAACTAGCCAGCAGCATCTGTAGCCGCTTCCTTCAAGGCTTTAGCAGATTTCACTGTCTCAACAATCGTTACAATTCCTGATACGACGAGGATAGCGCCACCGATAACGGGTTGACCAATCAAGACAGCAACGGTAGAGCCCACACCCCCACCAAGACTCCAGCCCAATGCATTTAGCTTGTGTTGTCCCGCTCTCCACAAAGCAGGACGTTGATTGAACTCGCGCTGCTTATCGGTGAGGTAGGCTTCGTCTGGTGTGTAATTAATCTCAGGGCCTTGCATCCTTTTGAAAGACACCTGAGCATCTTGTCCATATTCATCTCGTGCGAATTCCGTAATTCTCTCGATCAAGTCTTCGTCGGGAACGTTAATCAGGGTTACTTGAACAAGGGGATTTGGCTCTGCCTCTTCAATCATGATGAAGCCCAGGGTATTTGCACGCCCTCGACTCTTTTCATAGAGCGTTTGGTTTTCAATAACGAAGGTTTGGGCGCTCAAACTAAACACAGCCGAACAGGCCACCAATAGAGCAAGGTATTTCATTGAAATTGAGTTTTCTCCCAAAGCTAATCAGAGTTGAAGAGGAATATCAGAGTTGATTGCAATCGGTAAAATTCACATGGTCCTACAGATCCTCAATCTATGTTTAAATAGCATGGAATAACATGGGAAGCCCCTTCGATTTGGAAGATGGAATACCATAAATTCCATTTTAAATAACAGTAAAATACAGGGGAATTGGGTCTGAATAGACCTGGACAATCAAGTGCGAATTGAGGTGTGGTCAATTACCCGTATCAAGCAACAATTGAATTATTCGTATTTTAGAAATTCACTTGATTGCCATGAAACACTTGCTCACCTTGCTTGCGATGCTTTTCTCGCTTGCCTCATTCGCTCAGTCTAACATCTACAACCCTGACTCGGATGACGATGGGTTGATCACTTCAGAAGACCTACTAATCTTCTTGAGCAGCTTCGGGACTAATTTTTCACCGAATCCATGTAACTGTGGCTGCTATGCAAACCCCTACTTCACAGAATATCCAATAGGTGACACGATAAGTGCATATGAGGCTGCGACAAATATTTTCATTGAGCAGCCTGACTCACTAAAATTTGATTTTGTTGTAGCGCCTTATGGTACAGGATCCATGCCTTTCAACAACTCGGACACGTTATTCTACGATACGCTTACATTCACTCAGACCTATCCTTTTAATTATTTAGATAATGATGGAGCTTCGGCTCCGTACAGTAATGCCACTGAAAATTATTCAGGTTATGGCAGCGGCGTAGCATTCATGCAGTATCGTTATCAGGCCGACGGGACTAATGACGGCAGTTATTTCTATTATCAGATTTCGACCGATGCTGTTCATGGTGGTGTGGATATTGTAGATTCGGATTACCCTTTTCATATCGAAGGAGCATCGATCTGTCCTAACATGTTGAATGACGAATTATGGCTCATCGACGAAGATGTTGAGTTTTTTCAGATTGAAGATGGTGTTTACATAAACGTATTTGAGTTGGCCTCAAGCCATATCCCGATTGAACCGAGCGAAGAGTATCCCACGACTTGGTTTATTCACTATCCACTTAACTGGGTTGTGATAACGGAAATCTTCAACGATCCTTCGGAATAATGAAGCATTTACTTACCGCAATCGCGTGCTGCTTGGCAGTGGCTGGAAGTGCGCAGACGCCTTACAATCCTGATAGCGATGGTAACAACCTCATGGGTGCGGAGGACTTGATGAGCTTACTGTCTCTTTATGGCGGAGAATTTTACCCAAATAATGCGCCAGTTTTTCAGACTTGCAATGATGAATATACTGATACTTGCTTCGTCGATGAGGCGACTGATGTCGTTTTTCTTGATGGTGCTGATTTTATTTTTCTACCTGAAGATTCATCATTCAAGAAAATTACATTCATGCCGTATGAATTTATTCCTTACGAGGTCAATCTCCTTATGCCGATTGTTTGGCTTACTTCTTCCGACAGCATTTTGTGGGTAACGTATTGGGCACACGCTGGAAGTATTCTGCGCTCTCCCACTAACAGGTGGTATGCTCAATAGCCAAATCGCGAAGAAAAAACGCGATTATTTGACCATGGTTACTACGGCGATGCTGTAGTGATTGCTGGCGGTTTTCAAAGTGGGCTACCCGTTACTCGTGGTTATTGTGGTTGTCTATCATTTAAGGTCCAAACAATTTCTTGTCTTAGCCCTGGATCAGATGAAAATATGAACTCAGATTGTGGTAGTTGCTTCCGGTTAGATTGCTTGAAGGTGCAGCCAATCAAAGCCAATCACCGGAGAATAAGATGCAAACTTCCGTCTTGTCCGTCGCCACCTGGAGACATGGCGTAAGGAGGAGTATTCGAACATCCACCACCTTGACCACCATTGGAATGAAATTCTCCGCTGAAGTCAATTTGATTCGCACATAACACTGCATTTCCTCCGCCACCGCCACCGGATGCATTGTAACCAAATTGTTCCTGCCAACACCCTTGACCATTTCCACCATTCAACCACAAATGACCCGAAACATCGATCTCGGAGGCAAAAACATACAAGCCACCTGCACCTTGCCCACCTGCTCTCCCAGAACAAGAAAACGATGGATGCCATGAATAGGATGCTCCGCCATCGCCACCGTGTAAATAAGGAAACACCTGCAGAGCACCTTCGAAGTTGTCAAGCGAGCCATTCGTTTGTCCACCCAGACCATCAATGTTAAAAAAGGACTCGGAGGCATACCCCACAACCCCCCCCGATTCAGCCTGAAAATCACAGTTTTGAATCGGGCCATACGCCCCATTGTAACCACCGCCCTTCCCACCTCCACTGGCCATCAAGTGAACCTCGTTACTATAAGGTCCTGAGCCACCGCCTGCGTTCTCGCCACTACCATTTATGGACCCCTCGACTATGAATGAGCCGGTAACTCGAATTACAGAGGTTTGGTGCGGCGTAATTGTTGCCGAAGCACCCACTGGGATGTAAACAGAGCTATAGTTACCCGCTTGCAAGGGAACATTGAGCTGCCCTACCTCTAAGATAAAATCTCCTTCTTCGGCTTCACCTAAATCGAGCATATAGTTCGGTATCGATGTATTCGATGTTGTCTCAGATGATGTCGAGGATGTCTCAGATGATGACTCAAGCATCTCCATTCCGGCCTGTAAAGCCTGAATGATTGAGTCCAACCTCGCATAATTCAAATTCATATATACACCGTTGCCATTAAGTGTGGTATCCATTACCTGCGCTCCAGCGGTCACTGCGACCACGAGCGCCAAAAGCGTCATCAAGTGCTTCATTTGGTTCGATTTGGTTCGATTTGGTCGATAGAAGATAAACCAAATAACCTGATTCCTGAAATTCAGCTATCACTGCGAGGTCTACCCAGATTCAAAAAGGACCAGTTCAAGACCGCTCAAAACAGCCAATTTCGAGCACTTCTGTACCCCATTTGTACCTCATAAATCCAAGCAACTGACAATCAACGTCAATCACTTTCTGCATCGGGAAGTGAACGCTTGATAAAAAGGCACAAGGCACTTGTATTTCATGCAATTGAGTTCTGAGAAGTTACGCTGTATCCAAAAGCAAAAACTCCTCAAATAAGACGACCATTTACGTCACGGCGAGAGCTTCATTGCTATTCTGAATTCTTTAGACAACGAACTGAAAAGCCGCAATTA
>Ga0209601_1002885_pt1 | contig 10173 bp, 10 predicted proteins | sample COGITO_mtgs_1104_4_FD_184796 | JGI IMG/M metagenome (GOLD analysis project Ga0209601, IMG submission 184796) | Pelagic marine microbial communities from North Sea - COGITO_mtgs_110426 (SPAdes) (version 2) | ecosystem: Environmental > Aquatic > Marine > Epipelagic ...
GATTCATCAAACGAGCTCGAACCGTATAGGACTGGTTAAAATAAAGTAGACAGAGCGGATGAATTAAACAGATTGGATAAATTGAAAGGAAGGTTTGTGAAGCCGAGAGTAATGCCGAGAGTAATGAAGAGAGAAATACAGTGCAATCAATCGATGCGCGTTAGCACCAGCAATCCCACGCTTAAGGCCGGCGCGGCATCCAGACGCGCGATGTGGACAGTGGCGATATTCATGTTGTTGTCTGCCTGTGCGTCTCGGCAGCAGGTCGAGTGGCTGCCTGATTTGCCTGACCGCGCGTTCTTCGAAGCGGCATACTCGGAGGATAGCGTTAATCAGACGTTGCAAACGAGGGAAGAATATCTTGGGTGGATTAAGAGTTTCTATACCGGAACGCTGCTCTATCCAACGGGATGGTTTGATGTGCAGGAGCGCGTTCTGTCGACCTCCTCACCAGAAAATGTCGACGCGTTTGGTCCACGGATAGAAGAGATGGGGCGACTCATTGCGGCAGAATGGGCGAAGGAGAACAGCGCTCGCGCGATCGATAATCGTCTCCTTGCGCTCTGGGGTGCAACGCTGCAGTCGGCGACGCCGGGCAATCAGCGCCTCGAAGTATTTGATCTCGTCGCTAGCGACGTTCGGCGTCTGCTAAGCCGAGAGCTCGACAAAGCGGCTATCGCCGATTCGCGTTACGACGAGCTTTTAGGGCTCGATTCGTTTGGCGATTTTTGAACAATCAACCGGGAAACACTGATGGCAGAACAACGCAGCGCGGTTTTACAGGCTGTGCAGGACTGGGTCAGCGAATTTGTTGTCGGTCACAACCTTTGCCCTTTTGCGGGTAAAGAACTGCGAGCGGGGAGAGTTAGATTTGTTGAGACGCCTGCCGCAGACATCGAATCGCTTCTGCATAGCCTGAGTGAGGAGTTAGCGTTGCTTGTAGCCGACTCGAGTATCGAGACGACGCTGCTAGTCCATCCCCACGTGCTCAAAAGTTTCGCTGCCTATAATGACTTTCTAGACCTTGCGGATGGGTTAATAGAAAGCATGGCTCTAGAGGGCGTTGTTCAGGTGGCAAGCTTTCATCCAAGCTATCGTTTCGCGGGTACTTTGCCCGCGGCCCCCGAGAATCTGACGAATCGTTCTCCCTCACCGATGTTACATCTACTGAGGGAGGAGTCGATCGAGGTCGCGGCCGAATCGCATCCCGATATCGGCGCTATTCCCCAGCGCAATATCGAGTATTTAAACGACCTCATGGCGCCGCGCTAACGGACTTTCGGAAAAGCTTTAGAGCGACGGCTTACCGTTGGCTTTTTTCTTGGCTTTGCCCGCCTCTTTGGTTTTCTTAGCCTTTGAGGTAGCCGTTTTGGCCTTGGCTTTCGCCGCGGCTTTCTCGCGTTCGCGCTCGCGGGCTTTCACGCCGGGCTTCGATTTCTTGACAGGCTTGTCGCCTGCATCGCGGCTAGACTTAGGCCCTTTGCCGGGCTTGCTTTCTTCAAAAACGCGACCTCGGTCGTCGTCTGAACGTCGTGCGGGCGAACGCTTCGATGGTGCCTTAGGCGCTTCGCCTTCGCGGCTAATATTTAGCGTCTGGCCAGCAACCCACACTTTCTTTAAGCCGGCGTAGATGTCTTCGGGCATATCAGCAGGCAAATCGATCGTGCTGTGATCGTCGAAAATATTGATACGGCCAATGTTTTGCGCATCGATATTCGCCTCATTGGCGATCGCGCCGACGATATTGCCAGGCATAACCTTGTGGATATGGCCTACCTCGATACGGAAACGTTGCATGCCCTTTTCAGGCGGTGCGTCTTTGCGGATGCGCTGTGGTCTCTCCGAGCGCTCCGAACCCTTACCACGGTCGCGCGTGCGAGGCTGATCATTGCCGCGCGATTCCCATGCCTTGTCGGCGCGTGGGACGGGCTTATGCTGAAGTAAAAGAGGTGAGTCGCCTTGCACGAGTTTGGCTAGCGCAGAGGCAATCTCAATGGCTGGGACATTGTGCTCGTTCTGATACTGCTCGACTAGGTGTTTGAACAGGCCGAGGTCTTCTGTCGCCAAGGTGTCGGCTATTGCCTGTTTAAACTGTGCGATTCGCTTGTCGTTAATGAGTTCGGTTGATGGCAGTTCCATCAACTCGATTTTCTTGCTCGTGGCACGTTCGATTGCGTTAAGCATGCGGCGCTCGCGCGGGGCGACGAATAAGATTGCATCGCCTTCGCGTCCGGCGCGGCCTGTGCGGCCAATGCGGTGGATATAGGCTTCGGTATCGTGCGGTATGTCGTAGTTAACAACATGACTGATGCGCTCGACGTCGAGGCCGCGGGCGGCAACGTCGGTAGCAACGAGAATGTCTAGCTTGCCCTTTTTCAGTTGGTCGACTGTGCGCTCGCGCTGCGCCTGCGGAATATCGCCATTGAGCGCACTCGCAGCGAAACCGCGCGCAGACAGTTTCTCTGCAACCTCGACTGTGGCAATCCGCGTGCGCACGAAGATGATCATGCCGTCGAATGTCTCGGCTTCGAGAATGCGAGTAAGCGCGTCGAGCTTATGCATGCCGCTGACTGGCCAGAAACGCTGGCGGATGAGATTGGCTGTCGCCGTCTTCATCTTAATCGTGATCTCGGCAGGATTGGTAAGGTGGGCCGTTGCGATGCGTCGCACCTGAGTTGGCATCGTGGCCGAGAAAAGCGCGATCTGCCGTGTCTTCGGCGTCTGTTCGAGAATCCATTCGACATCGTCGATGAAGCCCATCCGCAGCATCTCGTCGGCTTCGTCTAAGACAAGTGTCTTGAGGCCGTCTAGATTAAGGGTGCCTTTGCGAATATGGTCCATGACCCGGCCAGGGGTTCCCACGACTGCATGAACGCCGCGCTTGAGCGAGCGAATTTGGCCGCCGTATTCTTGGCCGCCGTAAATGGGTAATACATTAAAGCCTTTGATATGCTTTGCGTATTTGTGAAAGGCCTCGGCGACCTGAATCGCGAGTTCGCGGGTTGGTGCGAGAACAAGAATTTGTGGGTCGCGCTGATTTACATCGATATTCGATAGCGCAGGCAAAGCGAAGGCGGCAGTTTTACCCGTGCCTGTTTGTGCCTGACCCAGCACATCGCGACCGCTAAGCAGCAAGGGAATCGTTTCCGCTTGAATGGGGGACGGAGTTTCGTAACCAACGTCATTCAGCGCCTTTAAGATAGGCTCTGAGAGGGCTAGTTGTTGAAAAGTTAGTTGTTCTGACTCCGACATGATGATCCTTGCTGCCACAGGCGTGGCCAAAAAATTGAGTGCGGAGTTTACGCGAAAAGCGTGCCTTTGTATGCCTTTGTTTTTCCTTATCTTCTTATTTAGGCACCCTTTCCCTCAGATTCCTTGGATTGTTGGATCTAAATGTCCATAACTCGATCGATGTCACGGTCTAGCACCGGTGGTTTGGTGATAAGTGACACGCTGAGGAAGAGGAACAACGACACTACAAACGAGAGCAGGCCACCACTCACGCCGTAGGGAAGGGCAATACCGGCAAGCTGCACGCCGAAATTGATGATCAATGCAGAGACGATTGCGGCGACGGCGCCCGGCACTGTCGCGCCCTTCCAGTTTAGGCCCAATGCGACGACAGGGAATAGCGAGGCGGCGAAGGTCGCCCAGCCGAAGGCGCCCAGAAGTGCTACCAGCGTTGCGTCGGCGTAGTAAGAATAAAGCGCAAAAAGTGCGGCTACGATCGCAAGAATGACCGTCACAATCCGCGCCCACATCAGTTCGTTTTCAATGTTTTTACCCCAAATAGCTTTCGGGATGTCGTGAATAATTGCCGCAGTACCAATATTAAGGAAGGCATCAGAGGTCGACATGATTGCGGCAAAGAGGCCGGCAAAGACGATGCCTGCGAGAAGCGGACTGGTGAAAACCGAGAGGAATACCGAGGCCGCATCGTCTGGCAAGCCCAGCGGAGGGATGACGCCGTCGATTACCGTAGCGCGCATAATAATCCCGATCGACACCCACAGCAGCGCAGCCAGCACATAGCCCATCACAGATAAGGGGAAGATGTGGCGATTGTCTGAAATGTTGCGATTCATCATCATCTTTGTCACCAGATGAGGCTGTCCTGCGAGGCCGAGGCCAAAGACGAAAAACCATCCTAGCGATGCCATTATGCCCGCCGAGCCCCACGGCATAATTGCCTCGGAGTCGTCTTTGAGAATAATTGAGGTGGCCTCTGTCATCCCGCCATCGAACACCGACATGGCGGTGAGTAAGATCAGAACACCGGCGACCATCATGATACCGCCCTGCACGACGTCGGTGTAAACCGAGGCGATTATGCCGCCGGTCACGCAGTAGAAAATCAACACGGTCGACGAAATCGCCACACAGGCGACAAGTCCGATGTCGGCAAACATGGCTGTGCCCGAGAGAATGGCCTGCATGACGACGGCCATCGCAAGAATCTGTGTGGCGAGATAACCCATCACACCGAGCACAATGGTTATGGCGACGAGCAAGCGGACGGCTTCGCTGCCATAGCGCGCGGCGAGAACATCGGGCAGGGAAATGCAGTTGCGTAGTTCGGCAATCATGCGGATGCGCTTAGACACCATGAAAAACCCTAGCGCATAGCCAGCCGTCGAAATGGTGATCATCCAGAAAGAGCTGACACCGATCGAATAAACCAGTCCCGGCCCACCGACGAAGCCAAACCCGCTGAGTGTCGAAGAGAAAAGGGCAAGTGAGATGACGATAGGACCGAGACCGCGTCCGGCAACAAAGAAATCGCTGGCGTCGCTCGTGCGGCGCATGGCCCAGAGCCCTGTAACCACGCAGAACACCATGTAGAGCGCAACGGCGCCGAGTATTATTTCCTGCCTATAGGCTTCCACTAGCGCGCTTCCTCAGGGGTATTGTCAGTCTCTTGCCCTTCGGCAGCAGACTCGGCGACAAGTTTTTCGAACTCTGCTTGGTCTTCATCGGTATAGATAAACTGGCGAAAACCCAAGGTGTAGATCAGCACAAGCGGAATGCCGCCAAGCCAAACGCCGTACATGGCCCACGCTGTCGGTGCGGGGAATCCCATAAAATAGGTCGTCTCGCCCGTGGCTATAAAGCTGAGATGGCTCGACACCATTTGCCATAGAATAAATAGGGTAAAAATAAGCGTCGCAATCATGTAGGCGCGCAGCCTCGGCGTGCGGTGCTTCTCACTCACGCCGAGCGTCGCGAACGCGACAATAAGCGAAAGCAGGAGCGCCTGAAAAGCATAGCCTAGCGATCCGATATGCTCGAGTCTCGCGAGCCCATCTCCGCCGATGCGCATGCCTGCAAAAATCGGATGGGCACTGCCACCGGCATTAGTGACTGGCTCGGCGGTCAAAATCAAAAAAAGAATAATAGTCATTGCTGCGCAGATCGCAGCGATCACGTAAATAAGTTGTCGGCCCATTAAGGAGGCTCCGGCTCACTGGCTAAGGAAGTGAGAATTGGTGTGTTTTTGTACCCGAATAAAAGCGAGGCGTGTTCTTTTCCTCCGGCGGGCATCGACGGCAAAGTTGCCAGCATAAAGCGGGTTCCTGTCTTAGTCTAGGAGAAGTGCCCCTTCCGTGCTTTCACGTCAGATATCTTTTGAGAAATCCTCAGCGTCTTGACAATAAGATCCCTGTAGGTCATTTTTCGTGAGCTAAGCCAACATCGAAAGCGCGCATGAGAAACGTTTGCGTGCGCCGGTTTTAATGGGTAGCCGTTTTATAAAATCAACGAGGTGAGAGATGAAAGAGAACACACTGTTAATGCAGCCAACGAGGGCCATGCTGAAAGCAACGCCAGGTCTGCATGTCGCGCGTCAGGCCGGACTGGCAACGCTTGCGCTTTGTATGCTGTCAGGTGCTGCGTTAGCGCAGCGCGGTGCAGTGCAACCGCCCGAGCATGCAAATCAAGAGCCCGTGAATCATTTGCCTAATCCTTATGAGACGCAGCGCGACTTCGGCACTTTGCCCGACGGCCGCAACTGGGGATCGGTAAGTGCTGTGAATATCGACATCGATGGCGTACACGTATGGGCCGGCGACCGCTGTGGCTCTAATTCCTGTGCGACCTCGAGTGTCGATCCTATCGTTAAGCTCGACCCGCAGGGTAATGTGGTGCAGAGCTTCGGCGCCGATCTTATTATTTGGCCGCATGGCATGGACGTAGATCCCGACGGCAACGTGTGGGTAGTTGATGCCCGAGCCGCGAATGCGCGCGAACTCGAAGAGAACCCTGCAGCGGCTGGCAAAGGCCACACTGTCCTCAAGTTTAGCCCCAACGGCGAATTGCTGATGACACTCGGAACCGGTGGCGAAGCGGGCGATCCGCCTACTCATTTTGATTCGCCGAACGACGTGTTAGTGGCGCCAAATGGTAATATTTTTGTTGCCGACACCCACGGTGCACAGTTTCAAGACGAAGCGGGGCCTACGGCTAAAAGCCGAATTTCTATTTACGCACCCGACGGTAGCTTTATTAAATCGTTCGGTGAGTGGGGCTTCAAAGATGGCCAATTCCGCTCGCCGCATTCACTAGCGATGGATTCTCAGGGTCGACTCTTTGTTGCAGACCGCGGCAACAACCGTATTCAAATTTTCGATCAAGACGGCAATCACCAAGATACGTGGTATCAGTTCAGCCGCATCAGTGGTCTGTTTATTGATAAATCGACTGACATGCTTTACGCAATCGACTCTGAGTCTGATCCCAACTACAACCCAGGCGGCTGGCGTAAGGGTCTTCGTGTAGGTAGCGCGAAGACAGGTGAGGTTATGTACTTCATTCCCGAGCATGTTTCTGAACGCGCCTCAGGTATGGGCGGCACTGGCTCTATGGGCGAAGGCGTGACAGTCGACAGCGACGGCGTGGTCTATGCTGGTGAAGTCGGTCCAATTCAAGGAATGACTAAGTTTATCCCGCGTCTTATTCCTTAAGCCTGATAAGCTAAGCAAACTGCGGCGTTGGTAAACTCACCGCTGAATAAAAAAAGGGTCAACTATTAGTTGACCCTTTTTTTATTCTCGATTTTTTGCAGAGGGTTAGGGGGCTTCGTCGAAGCTTTGCAGTGTGAAGGAATAATTCTTCGCGTCGGTGAGCGTGAAACGGAGATTGGTGTAGGCGACCGCGCCGTTAATCTCTAACTCTGGAATGAGAAGCGTGCCTGAAAAAGCATCGAACGTAGCCATGTCTTCGAGCGTTCTGTCGATAAATAAAGTACTCGAAGGAACTAGAGTTATGACCGTGTCGGGGGAGCTTTGTGCAATGGTGAAATCCACCCAGGCTTGTCCTATAGCGCCTGCGTTCAGAGCGACAGAAAGTTTTCCTGAGCCGAATTTAGCTGAAGTAGACAGGGCGCTCATTGAGACATTCACGAAATCGGCATCAGCGATCGTGGTGCCCGTAAGAGAGAGGTAAGGGACGTCGCTAAATGACATCACGCCAGTGATATTTACCGTTCGCAGCGCGCCTATTGCGTCTACCGCCGTCATACCCGTGCCGAGTACTTTCCCGAATACAGTAAACCCGCCGTTCTGTGAATCTAGATTGGCGCTATTGTCGCCGAGATTAACGAACCATTGGCTCGTCGCACTATTTGGGTCGCCGCCGAGCTTGGCCATAGCGATGGTTCCCCGCGTGTTCGAACGGCTGAATTCATTCACAATGGCGGGCCCAACACTAATTGCAGCAATGTCGCTGCTGGCAGGATCGTAATAGAACCCTCCGCCTTGGATAACAAAATTATTTACTTTTCTATGAATAATAGTGTCTTCATAAGCGCCAGAATTAACATAAGAAAGAAAGTTAGCGACAGTAACCGGCGCGGTGTCGGCATACATCTCAAGGACAAAACTCCCAGAGTCGGTGTCGACACGGACAATGTCCGAGGCCAGGGCGCCGTGAGTTATTACCGAACTGAGCGCTACGATCGCTAAACGGCCTCGGAGCGTTGACAATGCGCTTAGGTTTGCTAATCGTTGAGAGAGCATGGAGTGTAGAATCGAGCGAAACGACATGTCTGACTTCCTTTAAAACGAGGGTAAAGAGGTGAATTGTAACTGGTGTCTCATTGATCAGCTATTGAGAAAAGAGCGTATGTTGAGGTTCAAGTAACCGGCAGTCAGTTGGAAGCTCACAAGGAGTACAGAGTGAAAAATCTACTCAGAGTCATTCTAGGCGGACTCTTAGGTCTTGCTATTGTCCTGCTGTTGACACTCATTCTGCCTACGCCTCAGGGACCTGACTCGGGTGATACACCGCGTTCGGGTTTCTTTGCCGAAGATGCCTCCGAGCGATTCTCCCCCGCGCAGCTCGAAAATCAGTTTCTTTTCGCCGACCTCGATGCCCAGCAGTCGGCTGTCGCCGAGGGGCGGCTGCTCGGCGAAGTAGATTCCGACTACGCGCAGTTTTTTGCGAGACTCGCAGGCGATCAACAGCGAGAAACCGCTATCCGCCAGGCGCTCATTCAGGCGCATCGCGAACTCACCGACTTTCGCCTAGCGCAAAGCATGGGAGGGATCGGGGACAGGCAAAGGCGCTATGAACCAGCATCAAATTACGTTTTGTCGCGCCTAGAATCCTTGCTCAGCGACAGTGAGATTGCAGCACTTGATACTGTGATGAGGCGCAACGCGTGGGAAAAGTTTAAGCCAAGTTTCGGCGCACAAGTAACGCGATTCGCGCGTGAATCTGACCTGCGTTTCGCCGAAGGCGAGATTGACCACCTCGTCGCTATCCACTTCGACAGCAGCTATCTTCTGTTAAACCCTCATGCGCTGGGTGAGTCCTCGCAGCTAGAGCGTCTGAGCCTTCAACGTGAGGCGCTGATACTTACGCGGCGTGAATTGGCCAGAAGTCTTGCGACTTCACAGCGAGCATCGGCGGATGTTTTTATCGATACACAGCTCATCGAATTAGACACGCTAGCCGCGCTATTAGAGTGATGTGTGCGCAGGCGAGCCGACAAATGCAAAACGAGGCCGCGCTGCTCCATCGATCATAACGTCTTCGAAAAACATGGCGAATGGCCGAACCCAAAGCCCCCGGGCGCCGTAAAGCGCACGGTAAAGAACCAGGGGCTCTTGCGTCTCACTGTGGTGGGTTACGTCGATCACTTCGTAATACTGACCTTTATAGTGTTGGTATTTCCCGCGCTGGATTGAGGGAATAACTACGTCTGGTTTGTTGTTGGCTGTCTGTTGATTCATTGCATTCCTTTTACTTACACGAGTCTCTGCGTAAGATTATTGCGGTCTTTGGGTGAGTGGCTGAGGCTCCTCAGGGGATTCAGTGCGGGGTCTGCGCCGATCGCTATCAAAACCCTGTGGCCCTCTCACCTCGGGCCCTCCAAAAGGTCGTCTGGTCACCTCGCTACCCATTGGTGGTCTGCCATCCCGAGGTCCCCGTCGATTGATAAACTCTACTACCTTGCGACGCTCGTCGACACTCAGCTCACTCAATATTTCGGCCGTTTGTAGGTGCGAGAGGCGCTGGTATTCATTGGCAGCGTCTCTTAATGCAGTAAATGCCACAGCGAGGGCCTCCGCATCGAAGGGGTCTGCGGTCATGAGTCTGTTTGATTCGCGCTGTGCTTTAAACATTCGAATCCGGGAAGCGCGCCCTTCCATTCCTCGCTCTTTCAACTTGGCGCGCATCTCCTCTTGGCGCTCGGGCGCGAGATCGCGAACCAGCCAGCTAATGTTCGGAGGCAACGGCCTGCCGGCGTTAGTCTCGGCGTCATTTGAGGAGTGCATTAAATAGAACCGAAAGGCGATTCCACCGATAAAGAAAAGGTTTACCGCAATAGAAATAATCAAGGCCGCGGCGAGGCCGCGGCGTCCATTCATTTTTGTCATCTGGTTTCGCCTTCTGGGGCTTCTAGCGTTTCACCTAGGCTTGTCATGTCGTTAAAGGACAGCATGACCAATTCGTCGTCCCAAGATTCGAAGCTTGGCTCGGTGGTCGCGTTAACGCCGAAATGGAAAAAATTGCCAATCACAATGCCCAAGACCAGCGGGCACAATGCGGCAAGCACTGGCTGCCATAGCGTTTGCCTTTGGGGGCTGACCCAGTCTATTAGGGCGTCAATACCCTTTGTGAGTCCGCTGGGAAAAGAGGGCGCGCCTGCAACAGTCCGCTGGGATTGAGGCG
>Ga0209601_1002907_pt1 | contig 10122 bp, 6 predicted proteins | sample COGITO_mtgs_1104_4_FD_184796 | JGI IMG/M metagenome (GOLD analysis project Ga0209601, IMG submission 184796) | Pelagic marine microbial communities from North Sea - COGITO_mtgs_110426 (SPAdes) (version 2) | ecosystem: Environmental > Aquatic > Marine > Epipelagic ...
TTATCCGAGTTCCCTCATGGGCAGCATCGCTTTGTTGCGCCAAACCTATTGTGATGCAGAATGGTATGCCCAATACGAAGCGCCAGAAGAACGGAACCTCTCATTGGAGGCCTTTTCTGCCTCGGCGGATTTGCCGCACTTTTTTGCTGCGGGCAATTGGTTGGATGTTTTGCGGGCCGACAAGGTGGGCGACGAGTTTGGCGTTCAGTATGCCTTCCTCGGTGGAGGTGAATCATACCGCCGATTGGATGACATCAGTGCCACGGGGGGTGCGTTGATTGTGCCTGTAGATTTTCCCACGGCCATTGATGTGAGTGACCCATACTTAACGCGCCTTGTTTCGCTTTCCGACATGAAGGATTGGGAGTGGGCGCCTTACAACCCTGCCAAGGTGGCGGCTGCGGGCATCCCCATGGCCTTGACCATGCACGGGGTGAATAAGGGCCGCGACTTTCTGGCCAATGTGCGCCAGGCAGTGGCCCATGGACTGGACGCCAATAAGGCCTTGGATGCATTGACCCGAGTGCCTGCCGAAATGATTGGCGCGTCGGACAGGGTGGGTCGATTGGCTCCAGGTTTGGAGGCCAACTTCCTCGTGACAGACGGGCCCATCTTTGAAGAGGGGAGCACGTTGCATTGGAATGTGGTCCAAGGCGATCGCCACGAAATGGAGGCTTTGGAAAGCGTGCAGATTGCTGGTCGATACAGCCTGAATTTGGACGGTCGGGACTTGGTGCTCGAACTCAAGGAAGGGGACAAGGGGCCCAGTGGCCGCTGGTGGCCGGCAGGAACGACAGAGGACAACATCGACTCATTGGCGGGCAAAGCCAAGGTCAGTTTGGATGGTCGCGATTTGGTGTTGCGCTTGATGGATGATGCGCAAGGAACCTACCGCTTGGTGGGCAATGTGTACGAAGGAAGCCGAATCATTGATGGACGCGGAGAACGTCCCGATGGCGTTTGGACAGAATGGGCAGCCCTTCGTCAAGAGGCCAACGGCAATTCTGCTGAATCCGAAAAGCAGGGCGAGGATACCACTGCAGAGGGTGAAGCCGATGATGAGGATTTTGGCCCTGGTCCATTGTTGTACCCGTTCAGCGCTTATGGCCGCACGCAATTGCCCGAGCAGGGCAGTTGGCACTTTGTGGGCGCGACAGTCTGGACCTGCGGTGAGGCAGGCAAAATCGAGGATGGAGAGGTCATGGTGCATAATGGCCGGATTGTGGCGGTTGGAAAGGACCTCGATCCTGCCGAGGTATTTGGCAAAATCGCCCCAACACTGACCCGCATCGATGCCTCCGGAAAGCACATTACGCCGGGCATCCTGGATGAACACACCCACATTGCGGCAAGCCGCGGCATCAACGAAGGAACGCAAGCGTCCAGTGCTGAGGTGAGCATTGGAACGGTGGTCAACAGTGAGGACGTCAACGTATACCGTCACCTTGCGGGTGGCGTGACAGCAGGGCAAATCTTGCATGGTTCGGCCAACCCGATCGGAGGCCAGAGCGGCATCATCAAGTTCCGCTGGGGACAGACACCGGAAGAGATGTTGATTGAAGGGGCTGATCCTTTCATCAAGTTTGCCCTTGGCGAGAACGTCAAGCAATCGAATTGGGGCGATTACCAAACGGTGCGCTTCCCGCAGACCCGAATGGGGGTGGAGCAGGTGTATTATGATCATTTCCACCGCGCTCGGGAGTACGGAGAGGAGTGGGCCCAATACAAGGCCAAGCGGAAGGCAACATCCCGCAGGGTGCTGCGCAAGGGTGGCGGCCCTAAAAAGCCCCGCCGTGACCTCGAGCTTGAAACGCTGTTGCAAATCCTCGAGTCCGAGCGCTTTGTCACTTGTCACAGTTACCGCCAAGACGAGATCAACATGCTGATGCACGTGGCCGACTCCATGGGCTTCACTTTGAACACCTTTACCCACATTTTGGAAGGCTACAAGGTGGCCGATAAGATGGCCGAGCACGGTGCGGGTGGTTCGAGTTTTAGCGATTGGTGGGCGTACAAATTCGAAGTCAAGGATGCCATTCCTTACAACGGAGCGCTGCTGTGGGAGAACGGCGTGGTGACGGCATTCAATTCGGATGACCGCGAGATGGCCCGCCGCCTGAATCAGGAGGCTGCCAAAGCGGTGAAATACGGAGGGGTACCAGAAGAGGAGGCGCTGAAGTTTGTCACGCTTAACCCGGCCAAACTGTTGCATTTGGACGATCGCATGGGCTCTTTGGAAGCCGGAAAGGATGCGGACCTCGTGGTGTGGTCCAGCCACCCGCTTTCGGTCTACGCCCAATGCGAGCAGACGTTTGTGGATGGCCGCCGCTTGTTTGATTTAGAGGAAGACAAAGTGATGCGTCAGGCGATTCGCAGTGAGCGGGCCCGCCTGATTCAGAAAATGTTGGACGCTCCGGGCGCCGACAAACGGAAGCCGATGGAACGGATTCCACCCCACTACCATTGTGACACGATGACCGAGGAGAACCGATGAACTGCATTGCAACACTGAATTTCAAAGTCATGAGAGTTTCAATTCTCCTTACCATTCTCGCCTTTTCCGGTGCAGTCTTGGCCCAACCCAACTTGACACCTGGGGCGTCACAAATGGAGAGCATCCTTGTGGTCGGCGGCACAGCCCACCTCGGAACAGGGGAGTTCATCGACAATGCCGCCATTGGATTTGAGGACGGCATCATCAATTTCGTGGGCACTGCCCGCGAGGTGGATCAGAAGCGTTACAACCGTGTGGTGGATGTGACGGGCATGCAGATTTACCCGGGCTTTATTGCACCCAATAGCACCTTGGGCCTCATGGAAGTTGCCGCAGTTCGCGCCTCTCGCGACTACCAAGAGGTGGGCACTTTTAAGCCCAATGTGCGCAGTGTCATCGCCTACAATGCGGCCTCGGACATCACACCGACGGTTCGGACCAACGGGGTGTTGATGGGGCAGATCACCCCGCGTGGAGGGGTCATTGGCGGCTCGAGTTCAGTGGTCCAATTCGATGCTTGGAATTGGGAAGATGCGGTCATTCGTGCGGATGATGGCATTCACCTGTATTGGCCTTCGTCGCACCACAAGCATTATGAAGATGGGCGGGCGCAACTGCGGAAGCGCAAGACGTACGACCAGAAGTTGCACGAAATCACGGACTTCTTTGACCGCGCCCGTGCCTATGCTGCAGGTCAAACCGACAAGCGCGACTTGCGCATGGAAGCCATGCGTGGATTGTTTGCCGCTGGAGACCGCAGTGCCAAGGGGGCGGCCACCCTGTTTGTCCATGCAAACGACGCCAAGCAAATCGCGGAGGTCATTCGCTTTAAGCGGGCCCAAGACCTTGAGCGGGTGGTGCTGGTCGGCGGTGTGGACAGTTGGATGATGGCCGATCCGTTGCGAGAAAATGACATCGCGGTGATGTTGTTGCGCACCCACTCGGTCCCCCGCTTTGCAGAAGATGACATCGACCTTCCTTACAAGTTGCCCAAGCTCCTTGAAGACGAGGGGGTGGAATATTGTCTGCAGGGAGAGGGGCGCATGCCCGAAATGAATACGCGGAACCTGCCGTTTTATGCGGGCACGGCGGTGGCTTATGGCTTGGAGTACGAGCAGGCTGTGGCCGCCTTGACCTTGTCGACGGCGAAGATTCTGGGCATCGATGCGACCTGCGGTTCCTTGGAGCGGGGCAAGGATGCGACGTTGTTTATCTCCGCTGGAGACGCCCTCGACATGATGGGCAATGATGTGCGCCATGCGTGGATTCAGGGACGCGATGTGGTGCTCGATAACAAGCAGATCCAGCTCTACGAGAAGTACAAGGCCAAGTACGACGCCCAGCGCGCCGCAGGCGACCGTTGAGGTTAGCTTGAGAAGACTACGGCAAGGAAAAGGCCCGCTTTTGGCGGGCCTTTTCTGTGGGCAGTTGGAATCAGTAGAGCAGCATAAACGTGCGCAATGGACTTAGCTGTCCAGTCGAATGGGCGTCTCTTTTGGCGCCTGGACGCTGTACTTGAACCGGAGGTCTTGACGCTGTCCAGGCTTCACAGTGATGTCCCATTCGACCCTTCCGGTGTCCTTGTCAAGTTTTCCGCCTCCGAGCGCTGCGGCTTTGACCTCTACGTCCTCGTCATTGGACAGCGGAAGTTGGTCGTCGATGACGATGCGGATGGGCAGTTTTTTCCGGTTGTCCACCGTGATTTCCCATTCTCGCTCCAGTTCACGTTTCCCGGTGATCACGTTTGTCTTGTTGTTGTGGCCCTCCAGTTTGCGGCGGACTTGAATGGCCGGATCGGGACCGAGGGAAAGGCTGAGGGTGTCAGAGGCGAGGTTGAGGGCCAACGAGCTCTCCCCCACGAAATCGTCCTCAAAGTAGATGCGCAGCCGGCCGCTGATGAGGTCCAGTTCCTCCCAGTCCATGATGTGGGCCATCAGGTACGCTTGGGCGTCCAGTTTCGGCGTGGCTTCGTAGAGGAATTCCGCGGGAACCTCCATGTTCTTGATGCGCACCGACTGGACGATGCCGTCCGAGGCGATGGAGTATTTGGCGTCGATGTCGAACCGCGTCTGTGTAGGAGTGGACTGCACGCTGACCGAGGCGTAATCAAACGCCTGCGCTGCACGTTGGGCCTCTCGTTCTTTGCGGCTTCCAAATAGAGATCCGCGCTCCTCGTCTTCTACTGCGATGCCGTCCGCGAAGTAGGCAACGGACACCTCATCCAGCACCTCCAAGGCAGGCGCGAGTGCGACGTTCATGACGTTGTTGGAAACGGCGATATTCTCGGCGACCATGCCCACACTCTGGTAACTGATGTTGCGCGCATTGCCGGGCACGTCGATCATGTAGAAGCCGTTGACATCCGTGACGGTGGCCCTTCCACCGGGCACGCTCACGGTGGCCCCGATGAGGGGTTGTCCTTGGGCGTCGTAAAGCTGGCCGCGGACCTGCCGCACTGCAGGGTTGTAGGGTTGGGCTTTGAGCCAATTGTTGGCGGCAGCGGCTGTGGCGGCAGCGGCACCGCGTGCCCCGTGGTGGTTGGCGTGGAGAAACCAGGGGGAAAGGTTGGGCTTGGACCGGTTGCGGTTGGGGGTGCCGGTCGATACGCTGAGGTTGACCCGGTCCCAGTCCTCCCCGGTCTGTTGGCGCACCAGGGCGATGCTCTCCAGCTTCAGTGGGTCGGCCACGCTTTCTACGCGGGCATTGTAGGCCGGGTCCCAGCCGGCGTTCTGCATCCAGTAGCCAAAGCTGATGGCGCCGCTCGCCTGGGCCTGGGCTTCCGTATGGATGAGGATTTCGAGGTGGGTTTCGGTGCGGAGTGGTGGCAGTGCGCCCATGGCAAGGTCCAGCTTGGTGAGGGAAGCCTGCATTTCGGCGATGCGCTTGTCGATGGCTTGACGTTCTTGGAGCAATTCAATGCGGCGCTCGCGCATGAAGCGGGTGGCATCGATGAGGCGACTCAGGTCGACACCGCTGTCCTTTACGGAAAACTGCGTGTGGGAGGCGAGGAGTTGTTCCTCCTTGTCCAGGATGGTGTACCAATGCTGCTCCTGTTGCATCCGATGGTAGAGGTCGTTGCGTTCTTTCTGGAGCCGTTCGCGTTCGGCCTGACTCTCGGCCCCACTGAGGGTATCGGTGTGGTACCGGTGGGTCACGGAGAGGATGGTGAAGTCGCCCGTACCCGTGATGCGGACTTCGCTCGGATCGATGGCGGTGGGCAGATCCGGAAAGACGAGGGTGGCGGTTCCCGCTGGAACCACGGTGGAAGTGGTGCGCTTGATTTGGGCGCCCTGCCTGTAGACGGTGACGTGGTCAATGCTGTGTCGGACTTCTTTTTCTTGGTCGTCGTTGGCCCTTCCCCACGGGGTGAGGCAGAGGATGGCGAACAGGGAGAGGGCGGTGCGTAAGAGCATGGGCTTGAGGTTTTGACGTTCTCCCCTCACGATTCAACTCTCGTGCCAAAATTCCCGAACTTGTCGTCATGCGACTTCATGCCCTTTCTCCTTTGCCTCTGCTTTTCCTGTTTTTATTGGCCCTTCAGCCGATGGACGGGACCGCCCAAAAAATCTTTTCGGTAGAGTATGAAAGCCGCGCGGACGTGAAGGTCTTCGTAGTGGATTATGAAAGCCGCGCTGATTTACTCGTCTTCAAGGAGGATTACGTCAGCCAGGCGAACGGCAACGAGGGCCATTGGCATTTCGTGGAGTATGAAAGCCGCGCCGACAAGAAGATCTTCTTTGTGGACTACGAATCCAGGGCGGACCTCAAGGTCTTTTTTGTGGAGTATGAAAGCCGCGCAGGCTGGCGCAATAAATCCAAGCAGCACCTGATGTACTGAAAGGCCAACGCCAGAAGAGTAAGGGGTCAGTAACCCAGGGCTGTCCGAAGGCGGCTCACCGTTGCAGATGCTACAACGCGCGCTTTGTCAGCGCCTTTGGCGAGTTCTGCATCGAGTGCGGGCAAGTCGGCCATATAGCGGTTGAAGGTGTCTCGCTCTTCAGCGAACCCATCGACCAGGGCTTCCAAAAGGTCTTTTTTGGCGTGGCCCCAACCGTACCCGCCTGCACGGAGCTTGGTGGCCATTTCGGCGGCATCAGCGGGCGATGCCACGAGGCTGTAGAGTTGGTGAACCACAGAACTGTTGGGGTCTTTGGGGTCCTCCAGCGGCGTGGCGTCCGTGATGATCTGCTTGTTGATGGCCTTTTTCAGGGTCTTGGCATCTGCAAAAGGGTCAATGGTGTTGCCCTTGGACTTGGACATCTTGGCGCCGTCCGTGCCGGGCACGTACATGGTGGCTTCGTTGGTGCGCGCTTCTGGTTCGATGAGGACCTCACGGCCCACTTTGTGGTTGATACGACCGGCTACATCGCGTGCCATCTCGAGGTGCTGCAATTGGTCTTTGCCTACAGGAACTTCGTTGGCGTCGTAGGCAAGGATGTCGGCGGCCATCAGCATGGGGTAGCTGAACAGGCCTGCGTTGACGTCTTCCAACCGGTCGGCTTTGTCCTTAAAGCTGTGCGCCAATGTCAGGCGGCTGTATGGATAAAAGCAGCTGAGGTACCACGTGAGTTCCGTGCATTGCGGGACATCACTCTGCCGATAAAAGACCGTTTTGTCGGTATCCAAACCACACGCGAGCCAAGCCGCAGCAACCGCATAGGTGTTGGCCCGGAGCTCTGCGCCGTCCTTGATTTGGGTCAGGCTGTGGAGGTCCGCTATGAACAGGAAAGATTCATCATTGGAGTCTTCCGCAAGTTGAATTGCAGGACGGATAGCGCCGAGCACATTTCCCAAATGCGGGGTGCCAGTGCTTTGGATGCCGGTCAAGATGCGTGCCATGGGGCAAAAATACAATGGAGATGAGGCTGGAACGTTTGCAAAAGTGAGGGTCGGTAGTGCTGAATAATTTGGGCCGTGGTGTGACCTTGCAGACCATGCGCCAAACCACCCTTTTCCTGCTCTTGCTCTTGCCCCTGGCTTCTGCTGCCCAGGACCTCGAGATCGATTATCCCTACAACCCCGATTACGACAACACCGGGGACATCGGCATCAATGACCTCCTGCCCATGCTGTCTGTGTTCACGCAGGAGTTCGAGGTGGAGGGCATCATGCTCGATACCCTGACCCTGGAGGACGCCTTTCTCATGATGATGGCCCAAATCATCGAATTGCAAGGCCAAGTGGAGGCTCTTCAGGCCTCGGTTATCCCTGGATTGTCCGACCACGTGAGTGTCGTGAACGATGAGACCGTCCTTTTTTCGGAAGTCAATCTACAGGTGGTGAATGGTCAGGGAACCACGTCGTCAGTCAACGGACTGGGCAACCTTATTGTCGGGTACAATGAATCTGATTCCCTGACCACCGAGCGTGGAGGTTCCCACAACCTGGTCATGGGCCGATGGAATCAGTACAATGCCTACAGCGGCATCGTGCATGGTTTGCGCAATACGGTGATGAACCATGAGTCTGCAGCAATTGCAGGGTCGAACAATGTGGTGAGTGGTGTGCGGAGTGCGGTTCTTGGCGGAGACCAGAACACGGCATCCGGCAACAAGGTGGTGGCCATTGGAGGCCTCGAGAATGAGGCCAAGGGTTCGGTGACGTCCATTCTTGGAGGCAGCAGCAATGTCACAGATGGAACGGCATCGGTGATTTTGGGTGGTGCAGCCAACCAGACTTTGGGCAGTCGGACTGCTGTAGTTGGCGGAGGCTCCAATGTTTCTGACGGTCACGTTGGTGTCGTGGTTGGAGGACAGGGCAATGCCACCCCTGAGCTGGCCAGTGGTTATGCTGCGGTGTTTGGTGGCCGATACAACACGGGAGGGGATTATTGTGGCACCATTCTCGGAGGCTATGAGAACACGACGGCCTTGGGGTTGAATATTTTGCCCGGATATGGCACGCAGACCAAGACCATCGTGGGAGGACGGGGCAACCTGAATGTGGCGGCCTCGCATTCCACCATTCTTGGGGGAGAGTTCCTCGTGTTGGAGCCCCGGGATACAGCTACATTCTACGGCGGGGAGCCTGGATTTTATGGCCCTTCCAATGATGTGGGGATCGGGAATACAGGGAAGGTGTATGTCGGAAACAGCGCCAATCCGAGCATGATCCTGACGGATGGAGATTGAGTTCGCTGAGCGCATTAAAAAAACCCGGTCCTAATTCAGGCCGGGTTTTTTTTGATGCTGGTTTGCGGTCTGCCGATCAGCAGAACTCGTCGTAGGCGGCTTTGAGGTGCTCGGCGAGCATGTCGGCGGACCGCCCTTCGATTGTGATGGCGCTCCACCATGTGGACCAGCTTGCCATCTTTGAAGAGGGCAACCGCTGGACTGCTCGGTGGGTAAGGCAGGGTGTGCTTGCGCACGCGCTCGACAGCTTCTACATCAAAGCCGGCAAAGGCGGTGAGCAGTTTACTCGGGAGCTTGGCGTTCTCGAGTGAGGCTTTGACGCCGGGGCGCATGGAGCCTGCAGCACAGCCACAGACACTGTTGAGGACCACCACCGAGGTGCCCTCCTCTGCGAGGGCGGCATCGACGGCGTTGGCGTCCAAAAGTTCGGAGAAGCCAGCTTCGACGAGCTCGGCTTTCATGGGGTTGACAATCTCAGCGGGATACATGGGGGCAAAGTTATTCCTTCTCCGGGGCGGTAGATGCCAAGAAAAGCTCGTTGTATTGGTCGTCGTGGATGGGACTCGGGGCATCAATCATGACGTCGCGTCCTTGGTTGTTCTTGGGGAACGCGATGAAGTCGCGGATGGTATTCACACCGCCGAGCATGGAGCACAAACGGTCGAAGCCAAGGGCGAGTCCACCGTGCGGCGGCGCTCCGTAGCGGAAGGCATTCATCAAGAACCCAAACTGCGCTTCAGCTTCTTCCGGACTAAACCCGAGCAGGTCAAACATGCGGGCCTGGACGTCTTTGTCGTGAATCCGAATGGAACCGCCGCCGATTTCTACGCCGTTGATGACCATGTCATATGCGTTGGCGCGCACCGCTCCTGGGTCGGAATCGATCAAGTCCATGTGCTCGGGCTTGGGCGAAGTGAAAGGGTGGTGCATGGCGTGGTAGCGCTCGGTCTCCTCGTCCCATTCGAGCAAGGGGAAGTCCACGACCCACAGGGGTTTAAAGTCGAAGGGGTCGCGCAGCCCCATCTCTGAGCCCATGTGCAGGCGCAGCTCTGCAAGTTGCTTGCGGGTGGCGTCGAGGCCTCCACAGAGTACGAGCATCAAGTCACCTGGCTTGGCGCCGGTATGGTCCGCCCATTTTGCCAAGGCGTCTTGGTCGTAGAACTTGTCGACGCTGGACTTGAAGGTGCCGTCTTCGTTGACCTTGCAGTACACGAGTCCACGGGCACCGATTTGGGGTCGCTTGACCCAATCGGTCAGGCCGTCGAGTTGTTTGCGGGTAAATCCAGCGGCGCCAGGAACGACGATCCCCAAGACAGCTTCAGCGCTGTCAAAGACATTGAAGCCTTGATTTTGGGTGACGGAGGCCATGTCTTGGAACTCCATCCCAAAACGGAGGTCCGGCTTGTCGATGCCGTACTTCTCCATGGCGTGGTCATAGGTCATGCGGGGGAAGTCGCCGATCTCCCGGTCGAGTACCGTTTTGAAGAGGTGGCGGAC
>Ga0209601_1002913_pt1 | contig 10109 bp, 9 predicted proteins | sample COGITO_mtgs_1104_4_FD_184796 | JGI IMG/M metagenome (GOLD analysis project Ga0209601, IMG submission 184796) | Pelagic marine microbial communities from North Sea - COGITO_mtgs_110426 (SPAdes) (version 2) | ecosystem: Environmental > Aquatic > Marine > Epipelagic ...
GAGAATGCGCTCGGCGGCGTCAGTAAACACTCGACGATTTTTCGCCTGTCGTAAAGCGTTAGTACCGACTACACGCAGGCGTCTAGGTTCCATATCACTCAGCAGGTTGGCAAACCGTGAAAGGCATGCAAGACCCCGCTCAATCGCGTCCTCACTCAGTTTACCCTGATTGAGCCCGGCTCCCAGACTAACTTTTTCGCCGATTGTTTCAATCGGTGTTAATTCGCCGTGCACAAGACGAGCGATGATTAAGTGAAACGAATGACTGCCAAGGTCGATGGCGGCCAGCAATGATCCCTCAGGCGTAGGATCTTCAATGGGTCGAGTAGATGCTGGCGGCGCTGATGGCTGGGGCACAGTGAGATCCTTACTGCCGGTAGCAACAGCTTAAGGCATACCCGTGTTCGCTGCATTTATTCGTAGAAATAATCGATGTTGCATCGAAAGGCAGCATGCTATGGAGTTTAAGGGTCACCGCTGAGGAGCCTCGGAAGTCGGTTGGGAAGGCGAGTTAGAAGTTCATAGCCAATCGTTTGGGCATGGCTGGCAACACGGTCAACACTGAGCTGATCTCCCCACAGTTGGACAGGCGAACCGACAGTCACCGAGTCATGGTCGGTGACATCGACTGTAATCATATCCATTGATACCCGTCCCACCAGAGGACAGATTACGCCGTTGATGAGGACAGGGGTGCCATCATTTGCTGTGCGTGGATAGCCATCGCCATAGCCTACGGCTACAGTAGCAATAACACTGTCTCGCTGCGCCTTCCAGCGACCACCATAGCCAACCACATCACCTGTCGGTATGTGGCGCAGAGCCATAACCTGCGAGGTGAGAGTCATCACCGGATGAAGCCTTGCCGGTGTAGCCTTGAGGACGGAGCTTCCGCCGTAGAGCATGTAACCCAAGCGATGCCAGTCGCAGTCAGTAGACAGTCGTTGGCTGAAACCCGCAGAATTTAACAGGCTCTTTGGTAATTCTAGTGCGTCTACGAGTGCCTGCCAGGTTTTAACTTGCCCCTGAGTTAACGGATCTGCTGCATCCTCCCCATTGCCGAGATGAGAAATAATCGTCGGCGCAACGATACCGATACGAGCCAAGCGTGTCAGTAACGACGCCACAGCGTTGGGAGCAACCCCCAAGCGGTGCATGCCGGTATCCACTTTGAGCCAAATATTGTTACGTAACTTTTCTTGCCGTGGTCGATCTAAGGACTCGAGTGATGTCAGCTGCTCTTCACTGTGTAAAACGGCCCAACTGTCAGTCGCTATGATGGTCTCCCAATCTTCAAGATCGAAAGGCCCTTCTAGAACCAGAACGGGGCGGTCTAGGGCTAGGGCATGTAATGCCTTGGCCTCCTCGCAAAAAGCGGTGGCGAAAGCATCTACAAATGGTGCGAGAGTCGTTGCACAGACGGCTAGACCGTGACCATAGGCATCAGCTTTGACTGCCGCCATGATTTTTTTACCCTCCGCGCGCTGTCGCGCGAGACGCGCATTGTTTCTCAGTGCCTGAAGATCAATCGTTATTTGTGTCGGGCGTGGCATGTTCAGGACCTAGTAGTGAAAACGATGTTGATCAAACAATGCTTGTGCCTTGCTCCAAACAGGCCCAGGGCGACCATCACCGACTACGTGCCCGTCCACTGTGATAACGGGGGCTATTTCCTTTGTGGAACTGGTTAGCCACACTTCGTCTGCGGCCAATAAGTGTTCGCGGGAAAGGCGAGCCTCAGAGAGCGGCCAATTTGTCTCACCCCGAATCATATCGACTAACATATTGCGCGTAATGCCGGCCAACTTTTGCTGATCGAGAATGGGGGTGGCAATGACCCCGTTGTTGACCGTAAAGACATTGCACGCGGCGGCTTCAGTTAATTCATCGTCATCATTAAACAGCAAAATTTCATCGGCTCCATTATCTACGCCCTCCATCATGTGCAGTACGTTACCGAGCAAAGCAATCGATTTAATATGGCAGCGTTTCCAACGTTGATCTTTTCCTGTTGTCACATGGAAACAGGGGCTTGCATTGGGATCGCCTGCTAGTGGAGCTTCGATAGCAAAGGTGTAGGCAAACACGGTGGGCGTCACGTCGTCAGGAAAACGGTGTGCGCGTTTTTCAACAACGCCCCGAGTTACCTGTAAATAAATCGCTAGATCACCAGCGCCATTTTGTTGAATCAGATCTTTCAGTATGTGCTGCCAATCGGTATCACAATGAGGGTTAGCGATGCCGATGGCCGTTAAACCCTCCCTGAGTCGATCCATGTGTCGACTAAAGCCGACGAATCGACCGTTATAGCTCGGTATCACTTCATAAATACCGTCGCCGAATAGAAAACCCCGATCCATTGGGGATATCCGTGCCGCATCAAGGGGCATAAGGTCGCCGTTAAGGAAGGCGATTGTTTGTCCGTTTGTCATTGCATAGATACTCGTTGGGTCGATGTTTGTGCGCAAAGTTCTTGTATTGTTTCAACAATGAGGGGGCCGGCCGTTGCGTCTAGGCCATCCTCCGTTGGCGTGGTCTGGTGGGTAACACCATCGACAGCGCCCACTTCAATCAGTCGTTCGAGCAGTGGTGTTGGATCGAACTGGCTCAAAACAGTCATATCATTTATGTACTCAGACATAGCGATGAGTCCGTAAGCCCCCCAATTCGACACATCCGCAACGATGAGCTCGTCGCAGCTCGATGTGGCCGGTTTAATATTCAGCGTCGTTAAGATATCGCCTGCTTTTGCCATCCCTATTTCATTACCCCCGTCACCAATGGCGACCACCGGGCAGCTAGCCAATTGTATGTAGGGCTCGGCGGGGCGGCACAACTCGGTAATATCGACACCCCGAATGTTGTAATAGCGTCCATCCGCGGCGGCGCCCGGTCTTTCGATAACAATGATCAACACCGGGGCAATTCCCTCCAGCAAGCGCTCAGCTGCCTCCCGGGCCTCTCGGACATCGAAGGTATTGAGCGTTAGCCCCCGAGCCATACCGCCCAATGCAGCAATGAGCGGCTCACCCGCCAGTAGCCAGGGTCGCAACCCCAGACGCTCACAGTGTTCGTAGAGTGCTAAAGCGCCAGCGGGGCCATCGGTCTCAAAGGTATCCGCGACAGGAAAGCCGGTGCAAATCAATACGTCACCTGACGGATGCGCTAGGAGTTTTGCCGCTCTGTAGAGATAGCCGGGCTCAAGGGCTTCCCTGACACGCGCCATCCCTCGGGGGTTTCTTGCGACCAAACAGGCTTCTAGCTTTACGCTGAGGGCCGTTAGCATGTCATTTTGTCGGTTCAGCGTCATCTACCTCGTTCAGCCAGTCGTAATTCCTGTTCGTAATTACTCGCAAGCCACAGTATGCGGTCTGCCTCGGTCGGGTCTACCGCTTTGAATCGAACTGTCGTCCCCACGGCGGCTTGACACAGTCGGTCGCAATCTACCGAAAGCACCGCACCTATTTTAGGATAGCCCCCCATAGTTTGGCGGTCCGCTAACAGCACAATGGGTTGTCCGTCAGGTGGAATCTGAATGGCACCACAACAGGTGGCTTCTGACCAGAGCTGGGTTATGCCAGTATTGTAAGCACTCCCCGAGAGCCGAATGCCCATGCGATCGCGCTCATTGCTCATTATATAATGGGTATTCTGAAATTGCGCAGAGAATTCAGGGGTCATTTCAGGGGCTTGAAAGCCAGGCAAATAGCGCAAACAGACGATTTTGCTACTGCGCTGCCTTGCCAAATAGCGATAGTACTCAGGGTTAGGGTTGGGCACTCCACACGGGACGCTGTCACCCGCCGTCAAGGCGCTGCCAATACCGTCGCGAAGGACGGTGCTGCGACTGCCGAGAATACGGGAAGTCGCTATGCCACCGGCTACCGACAGGTAACTGTATAAACCGTCCCGGGCCGGACTGATCGAAATCTCGGCCCCGCCAGGCACCGTTAAAGTGTTGTTCATCGGCTGTGGCTGACCGTCAATATGAATATTCACTATGGCCCCAGTGATTGCGATAGTGGAATCGTGAATCAATCGGCAACAGAAGCCGGACATAGCGATTTCAATCGCCGCTGAATTCGCTGGATTGCTCACCAGTCGCTGGCCCAGCCGGTAGGCAAAACCGTCCATCGCCCCGCCTTGGGTTACGCCATAGTCAAGTTGACCGTAGCGCCCCGCATCTTGGATGCTGGCGAGTAATCCCACCCCTAGAACCTCCAAGCGATTGTCCAAGTTATCAGTCAACGTAACCCTGGCTTAGCATCGACTCGACACTCCTGAACGGTGTACATGGGCAGATCTGATGCTGTCTTTTCTCTCATCAAAGATCTCCCCCTAGCCGTTGAAATTCGTCACTATCAATAGGTTGAAACTTGACCCGCTGACCGACACTGATGAGTGTCGGCGGTGTCTGCTGCGGATCAAATAATGGGGTCGGACAGCGACCTATAATATGCCATCCCCCCGGCGAAGCTTTTGGATACACCGCCGTCTGATGATCGGCGATAGCCACGCTCCCGCCAGGAACACGCCGTCTTGGAGTCGATAAGCGCTCAATGGCTATGCGGTGATCAACGTCCCCCAAATAGCTGAAACCGGGCGAAAAACCGTTGGCGTAGGCGAAGTAAATACGCTGACTATGGAGGTCTACGACCTCGTCAACGGAGAGTTGCTTTTGATCAGCAAGGTTTACGAGGTCTGCTGCTACCGCGGGATGGTATAACGTGGGGAGGGTGATAATGGGTAACACGGCGTCGGTAATCACCGGCTCCCCATCGGCCCCTGCCTCAAATTGATCGGCCAGTGGGTTGAGCAGCCGAAGCACATCACTGCGAGGCATGACGCTAAAATTGATGAACACAGTGAGCGTCGTGTAGCCAATTACGGCATCTACCCATGCCTCGGCCAACACTTCTCGGCATCGCTGCCTCATGGCGACCAGCCGTTGTGTGCCGGTAGGGGAAGGCGGCTCATCCAGTACCCATCGCAAGCCGCATTCACCGGCAACGCTCCACGTCATGGTTGGGCTGTGGGTAGGTTTGATAGGGCGCGGCGAATACCGCGAATGATGGTGACCGCGGCGGGCGTGTCACCATGGACGCACAACGTATCGGGTTGTAGCGATAACTTTTTGCCCCTGATACTGCGTAATTCGCCCTGCGCAATTGACAGCGCTTGCTTTACCGCTCGCTCTCCCTCAAGTACTGCACCGGCATTACCACGGGGAATTAAATGACCTGCGCTGCTGTAGGCACGATCAGCAAAAGCTTCAAATCTCAAGCTGAGACCATAGAAGACCCCTAATTCCACCACCTTCTTGTCCTTGGGCGTCGCCAGCACGACCAAATCGACAGCGCGATGCCAAGTAGCGACAGCGCGCATGACATCTGCCAGCAATTCACGGTCGTTCATCATGTCGTTGTATAGCGCACCGTGGGGCTTCACATAATGTATGTTGGTGCCCTCAGTCTGCGCCATACCGTCGAGTGCCGCCATTTGGTAGTGCAGCAAATCGATCAGTGCATTACCTCGAATCGCCATTGAGCGTCGGCCAAAGCCCAGCAGATCGGGATACGACACATGGGCACCAATTTCAACCTGGTATTTTTTTGCGAGTAAGAGAGTGCGCCGAATAACCGAGGGGTCCCCCGCATGATAGCCACAAGCGATATTTGCTGAGTCAATCAGGGGCATAACATCGGCGTCGCACCCCAGCTGCCAGGCGCCATAACTTTCACCGAGATCACAGTTGAGAGTTAAAGACCTTGAAATATGCGCTTGTTTTCCCATAATTAATCGCCCGAAAGCTCCTTATTGGTTTTATCCGTGATCAACATACAGCCGGGACTGTGGGTGAAAGCGAGGGGTAATTTTGCCTGCTCCAGTGCTACTTGAGGGGTGACCCCGCAAGCCCAGAATACAGGAACTTCTCCCTTGTTGACGGTAACACGATCGCCAAAGTCGGGGGTGTCCAGATTAGCAATCCCAATCGCTTGAGGATCACCAAAGTGTATAGGTGCGCCGTGCACCGAGGGAAAGTGCGAACTGATTTGAATGGCTTGAATGGCATCGAGCGGCGACATTGGCCGCATACTGACGACCATCGTAGCAGCGAAAGGTCCTGCGCTATGACAGCGCAGTGACGTCCGATACATGGGCACATTAACATCCTCAGAGAGGTGTCGTATCTCCAGCCCAGCGTTCAATAACGCTTCTTCAAAGGAGAAAGAGCAGCCCAACGCGAAGGCCACATGATCATCCTGCCAGGCATCCATGAGATTATCCGGCTCATTGACAGCGTGGCCCAGTTCCCAGCGCCGGTAGCGCGGTAAGTCCCTACGCACATCAATATCCGCGCCTAGACTTGGCAAGCTCGGATCTCCCGGTGCTAGACTGTGGGCTAACAGCGGACAGGGTTTCGGATTTTGCTCACAAAACGATTGGAAGTCGGCGGCGAATTGGGCGGGGACTACCACGAGATTACACTGGACATAGCCCGGGGCCATGCCACTGGTATTGCTGCTAATGTCACCTTGTCTAATCCGTTGCCGGAGATGGTGTGGAAGCTGTTGCTCAGTCGTTGGTTTCATTTTCCATCCATATCTAGTCAGCGAAGCGCTGTTGCTTTAACGTAGGCACCGCTGCGACATTATTGATACACGGAGTATGACATGCCTCATCTTTCAGTGACTGCTCGAGAAACCCCGGCCAAACCAGCTTATATTATGGCCAACTCCGGCGATGTCATCACCTACGGTGAGCTCGATGCCCGCAGTAATCAGATTGCGCAGTTATTCCGTTTGTGCGGTTTGAAAAAGGGTGACCACATCGCCATTATGTTAGTGAATTGCCCCGAATTTCTCCAAATAGTCTCCGCGGCCATGCGTACAGGCCTCATTTTTACCCCGATTAGCACCCATTTAAAAGGTGATGAGACGGCCTATATTCTCAAAAACAGCGGTGCCAAACTGTTAGTTGCTTCTGCTTCACTCGCCGATACGGCTGCTACCCTGGCCAATAAATCTCTCGACGTACAGCGATTCTACATGGTCGGTGGTATTCGCGAAGGCTTCGAATCATGGGAAGAAGCCATAGACAGCATGCCCGCTGACGCTGTGGGCGATCAGACTATGGGTGTGCCCATGCTTTATTCATCGGGCACCACGGGGCAACCCAAAGGTGTTTTTGTTCCCCCCAGAACAGAGCAGTTCGATGCCCCGGGGGACCTAACTCGATTATTGGCGCCGGCCTTTGGTTTTGGGTCAGAAACCATCTATTTATCGCCAGCGCCGCTCTACCACGCAGCACCGCTCCACTACAATTTGATGGTGCTCGAGACGGGCGGTACGTCTATCGTCATGGAAAAATTTGACCCTGAACGAGCGTTAGCACTCATTGAACAACATCAGGTAACCCACAGCCAATGGGTGCCCATTATGTTTGTACGCATGCTTAAATTGGCGGCATCTGTTCGAGCACAATACGAACTCAGTTCGATGCAAGTCGCCATCCACGCTGCAGCGCCGTGCCCCATCGACGTCAAGGAACAAATGATTGAGTGGTGGGGCCCCGTCATGGTCGAATATTACTCATCAAGTGAGGCGGCTGGATTCACCATCATTGACTCTGCCACATGGCTTACCCATAAGGGATCGGTAGGTAAACCATTATTTGGCGTGCCCCATATCGTCGACGACGCAGGCGTTGAATTGGCTCCTGGCGAAATAGGAACGGTGTATTTTTCGGATCTACAGAACAAGTTTGAGTACCACGATGAGCCGGCAAAAACAGCCGAGGCGTACAACGACAAGGGCTGGTCCACCTGTGGCGACATGGGGTACCTCGACGAAGAGGGATTTTTGTATCTTACCGACCGCAAGAATTTTACCATCATCACCGGTGGGGTTAACGTCTATCCCGCAGAAATAGAAAATCTGCTAATTGGGCATGATAAAGTAGCGGATGTGGCGGTGTTTGGTGTGCCGGATGACGAGTTTGGTGAGATCGTTCAAGCGGTTGTGCAGCCCACGAACTGGGTCGATGCGACCGATGAAACGGCCTTTGAGCTATTGGCTTGGCTACGGGAGCGTCTGTCGTCCATTAAAGTGCCAAAGAACCTCGATTTTAATGAGCAATTGCCGCGAATGGATAATGGCAAGCTCTATAAGCGCCATTTAATGGAGGCTTATAGAAACCGGGGATCCTGAGCGATTCGTGCGCCTCGTTGTGTATCGTTACTGTTGGAAAAAAACGAGCCTGCGCGGGCAAAGGGTGTCGTCACTCCAATGGCTGGGGTAAGCTGCAGGCATTCACTAGCCCATAAGAGGTAGGGTAATGGGTAGAAGCAACAAACGGCTAAAGTCCCTTGAGCACGCGATGGCAGCGGCTCAAAGCTACGACCAATGGCGCACATTAGCCACTGAGCACGATGATCTATCCGGCATGTCTGAATGGCGAGACGTTGAGCAGACAGATCTCTACGATTATGCCCAAATACGACTGCGCCTTGATCGCTTGAAATCCCTGAGAGCGCGCAATGACTACCAAGGATTACTCTTTGCGCTCAATGAGGGTATCCACGGCAATATGGGTGGCATGGGTAAAAGCGTTCTATACCGAATGGCAAAATTCGGCACCAAGCGACTCATCGAGGATTACATTGCCGAGATCGATAGCTCGCTTCGGGTCATTGCCGAACTCGACGACGACATTATTTCTGCACAAAAAAAATGGGAGTTTTTTTACCGCTGTAACGTGTGCTTTGGGCGTTCGGCCCTGATGCTGAGCGGGGGCGGCATGTTGGGTTTCCTTCACCTTGGGGTCATCAATGTGCTCGTGGAGCAACAGTTGTTACCTCGCGTTATATCTGGCTCGAGCGCGGGTGCACTGGTCGCAGGGGTACTGGCCTGTCACTCTGACAAAGAGTTGGGGCACTTCCGTGATCCGGTCATGATGCGCGCCGAGGCTGCGGAAGACGTCGGTTTTTTTCGACGACTTATCCTTGGATCAGGTCCGCGCTTGAGTCTCGAGGATCTCGAACAACTGATTGAGCGTTTTGTGCCCAATATGACCTTTGAAGAGGCCTACGCCAAAACCGGTCGGCAGGTCAGCATAACGGTGGCACCCTCGGAGCCTCATCAGCGCTCCCGATTACTCAATGCCGTCACTTCACCCAATGTGTATATTCGCGCCGCGGTAAGAGCGTCTTGCGCGGTTCCTGGCGTATTTCCGCCAGTTATGCTGATGGCAAAGAATGTCCGCGGGGAACCTCAGCCCTATCTTCCCGGACGACGCTGGGTTGACGGTTCGGTGGCGGACGAGTTACCCGCTAAACGACTATCAAGGCTGTTCAGCACTAACCACTACATCGTGAGCATGGTCAATCCGATTGCCACGGCTTTCATAGCGAATGAGGAAGAAAAGAATGTGGTGAAACGTTCTATCAGCGGTTTGACCTTAGGCGTAGGTCGGGAAATGCTCAATTTCTATCGTGGCATTGCGCAAAAACGGGGTGCTAACTGGCCTCGCTTTAACATGGCCCTGCACGGTTTGCATGCCCTAGTGGATCAAGAGTACACCGGGGACATCAACATTGTTCCCAGTTTCCGCCTCGCCAATCCACTGCGACTGTTATCTCATCTTGATGAATCTGAGTTGCTGGCAATTGTTCAGCATGGTGAGCAGGCATGTTTTAGCAAGATCGAGGCCATCCGAAGCTGCACGATGATCTCTAGAACATTGGAGGATATTCTCTATCGCTTTGAATCCGGTGCCATGAAACCTGACTCTCCAAAGATCAATCGGCCACGCTCATCGCGACGCCGATCGCCACCGACCAACCCACAGTTGGGGACTATTAACAAAGGAGGCACCGATAAACGCCAAGCTCAAAAGGCGAGCAAGCGGGCTAAAACCAGCCGTCCAGCGACTGTATTGACCCACTAACGGCGCTGGGATGGCGCTAGAGGCCAGCCAAATTCAATTCTCGCATCACTATCGCGATACCCCTGATCGTGGCAGCACGAATGCTAGCGCCCCTTAATGGCGTTAACGCCCATGTTAACGAGGGGCTCTACTAGATCTCCTTGGCTGGCCGCATCGGCGTT
>Ga0209601_1002929_pt1 | contig 10079 bp, 8 predicted proteins | sample COGITO_mtgs_1104_4_FD_184796 | JGI IMG/M metagenome (GOLD analysis project Ga0209601, IMG submission 184796) | Pelagic marine microbial communities from North Sea - COGITO_mtgs_110426 (SPAdes) (version 2) | ecosystem: Environmental > Aquatic > Marine > Epipelagic ...
CTACAGTTGGCCAAGCAGCAGATACAGATACTTTGGTTGCCTCAGCAAATGCTTATATTAATGCACTAAATAAGATGATTATTAAACGAGATAAAACAGCTCCAATGGAGCAAGAAAACCAAAAGATGAGAGGTATATAACATGGGGATATTTAGCAGAATAAAGAAAATTTGGAGCCAGGATATGGCAATTGACCTTGGAACAGCAAACACACTAGTTGTTTTAAAAGGTCAAGGTGTTGTTTTAAATGAACCATCAGTAGTTGCAATTGTTGATCAAGGCGGGAAAAAAAATGTTTTAGCAGTTGGTGATGAAGCAAAAACAATGCTTGGAAGAACTCCAGGAAATATAAGTGCTATTAGACCCTTAAGAGATGGGGTGATTGCAGATTTTATAGTAACTGAAGAAATGATTAAACACTTTATTAGAAAAGTTCATAAAGGAAGCACATTTGCAAATCCTAGAATTTTAATTTGTGTGCCAACAGGATCAACACCAGTTGAGAGAAAAGCTATTCAAGATAGTGCGCTTGCAGCGGGAGCAAGAAGAGTTCAATTAATTGAAGAGCCAATAGCTGCTGCTATTGGAGCAGGCTTACCAATTTCTGAAGCAACAGGATCGATGATCATTGATATTGGTGGTGGTACAAGTGAGATCGCTGTGATGTCATTAGGAGGATTAGTTTATTCAAAATCTTTGAGAGTTGCAGGTGATGCAATGGATACAGCAATAGTTAATTATATGAGAAAAGAATACAATCTTTTAATTGGAGACAGTACTGCAGAAAAAATAAAAAAAGAAATGGGTACAGCTTTAGCAACAGGTAAAAACACATATCCTGTTAAAGGTAGAGATTTAAGATCAGGTACTCCTAAAGAAGTAAATATTACAGAGGAAGATACCGCAGAAGCACTAAATGATATAATGAAAGAAATGATTAGTGCAATTAAACAAGCATTAGAAAACACCCCTCCAGAATTATCAGCTGATTTAGTTGATATGGGACTAACTTTAACTGGGGGTGGGGCCTTATTAAAAAATATTGATAAAAGATTTTCAAAAGAAACAGGTTTACCAGTTCATGTTGCAGACGATCCATTATCTTGTGTTGCTATTGGCACTGGAAAAGCATTGGATCAAGAAGAAACATTCTCTACTATGCTTACTGAGTATTAAGAGTAATGGCATCAAGCAGAGATGATTTTGTAATAGCAATCCGATCTGCTTTTTTAAAAAAAAGCTATCAACAAAAATTTTCATTACTAACATACATATTTTTATCAGTCATTATAGTAATATTAGGGAGTTTTAATTTTAAACCTGTTCAATATGTTAAAATAGGTATTAATGAAATCGTTTATCGTTCATCATTTATTATTTCAATTCCAGAGAATTATCTTAAAAATTTAACCATTAAATTAGAAGCGCATTTAAGCCTTTATGATCAATTTAAAAAAAATCAGACTGAATTAAAAAATTTAAAAGAAAAAAAATTAAATAATGATTTTTTAATTTTAGAGAATAAAAAACTAAGAGAGCTAATTAATGAAACACTTCAGTCAGATGATTTGTATGCAAAAGTCTTAGTTGATAAAGATAGTCCTTATCTAAAATCAATTATTTTAAATAAGGGCTCAAAAAATAATGTCAAAATTGGTATGGCAGTAGTAGATAATAGCTACTTAGTAGGTAAAATAATTGAGGTAAATTACACTAATTCAAGGGCATTATTGCTATCTGATTTAAATAGCAAAATTCCAGTTTTATTAGAACCGATAGATATTCACGCTGTGGTATCTGGCACAGGTAAAAATCATGGAGTAATTGAATACACAAAAGATGATTATGATCAAAAAATAAAAGACCAAAAAATTATTGTTTATACCTCTGGTTATGGTGGTTTATTTAAACCTGGTTTGCCTGTGGGTAAAATAATCAATGATAAAAAAACAAATGAAAATATTGTAACTTTTTTTTCTGATTTCAGACAACTAGATTATGTAAAAATTGTTTCTTATGAAATTGGGAGTGGGAATTAATGTCATCACTTAACAAAAACTCTCTTATAAAAGCACTATTATTTTATATACCTATATTTTTTTTATTTACATCTGTATTAAATGAAATTGATTTTAATTATTTAGAAATTGAATATTTTTCATTTAACTTTGCTTATATTTTAATATTTTATTGGACATTAAAAAATCCAAGATATTTAAGTTACGGTTCAATATTTTTAGCAGGTCTAATAAATGATGTAGTAGTTGGTCTGCCAATTGGTATCAGTAGTTTTTGCTATCTATTAATCTGTGCTGTTACAGCGTATTTAAGAAATATAACGATTACGCCAAACTTTATAAATGATTGGATATCATTATTATTTACAATTTTATTAATTAATTCTATTCAAGTTGTAAGTTTAGATTTTATATTTTCAATCGAAGTTAATTATATGAGATATCTAATTAATTCAGGGTTCACTTTTCTTTTTTACCCAATATTTTTATCTTTATTTAACATCTTAGAAAAAAAAATCAAAATTCAAAAAAATGATTAAAAGAAATTTTATAATAAGAAAATCAGATATCATAAACCGACGAATGTTTGTCATTGGCACGGCAAAATTAATTATTTTTGGTGGATTAATTGCTCGATTATTTTCACTTCAAATAAATGACAATAAAAAATATTTAACTTTATCCGATAAAAATAGAATTAGAGAGTGGAAACTGCCTCCTACAAGAGGGAATATAACCGATTATTTTGGAAATATAATTGCAGGAAATCTAAAAGTATATCAACTACATATTATTCCTGAGCAAGTTGAAAACTTTAATTATTTACTCTCAAGATTAAAAGTTATTTTAAATTTGAGTATAAAAAGAATTGAAAAGATTAAAAATAAGAGAAAACAATTAAAACCATGGGAAAGTTTAATTGTTTCAGAAAATTTAAGTTGGGATCAATTTTCAACAATTAATAATTATTTATATGAATTAGTAGGCGTCAAGCCTGTTATGACCATTTCAAGAGATTATCCATTTAGTGATATTTATACCCATGTATTAGGATATGTTAGTCAACCTAATGAAGACGACATTTTAGCAAATGAAATTATTCAAGAAAAATTTGTTCCAGGAATAAAAATTGGAAAGTTAGGATTAGAGAAAACTTTAGAAAATGACTTAATTGGCGTAAACGATATTCAAAGATATGAGGTTAACGCTTATGGCAAAAGAATTAACCAACTTGAATATCAAAAAGGTAAACAAGGTTCAAAAATAAGGATAACGCTTGATACAGAAGTTCAAAAATTATCTGCAGAATTACTAGAAGGCAAAGCTGGATCAATAAGTGTAATGGATATTTATACAGGTGAGGTGATTGCTATGTATTCTTCTCCATCTTATAACCCAAATTCATTTTTATTTGGTATAAGTAAAGATGAGTGGCAATTAATTAGAAACAATCCATTAAAACCATTAATCAACAAAACCCTTTCTGGACTTTATTCTCCAGGATCAACTATTAAACCAATTGTAGCTTTGTCAGCTTTAGAAAATGGAATTATCGACACAAAATTTAAAGTTCAATGCAAAGGCAAAATAGAATTACATGGCCAAACTTTTCACTGTTGGAAAGAAAAAGGACACGGATATGTTAGTTTAAATAATGCGATGAAACAATCTTGTGACACTTATTTTTATGAAGTTGCAAGAAAACTTGGTGTAGATCGACTAAAAATTACTGCGGATAAGTTTGGTTTAGGAAAAAAAGTTCTTGGTGAATATTTTGAAAATGAAAAAGCAGGACAGTTTCCAGATACTAAATGGAAAATAAATAATCTTGGCAAAGGTTGGGTGTTAGGAGAAACTTTAATTACTGGAATTGGACAAGGATATACTCAAACGACCCCTATACAACTTTGTTTAATGACAGCGCAAATTGCAAATGGTGGTTATAAAATTCAACCTAAAATTTTAACAGATGACAATGAATTAACATCCAAACAAGTTAAAAAAGCAATGCAGGATAGTAAAATAAATAATTCTTACGAACCATTATATGATGATCAAAAAAATATTAGAATAGTTCAAGAAGCAATGTTTAGTTCTACTAATGAGATAATGGGAACTTCTTATAAATCAAGAATTGATGATCCAAAATATCAGTTTGCAGGCAAAACTGGAACTGCTCAAGTAAAGCGTATTAGTAAAAGAGAACGAGAACTCGATCTTGAAACTTTTCAAATACCTTATGAAGAAAGAGATCATGCTTTATATGTTGCCTATGGGCCATATAGCAACCCAAGATATGCGGTAAGTATTATTGTTGAACATGGTGGCTCAGGTAGTTCAGCTGCAGCGCCAATGGCTACTAAATTATTTAAATTAATAGTGGATCGACATCAATATAGAAAAAAACTTTCAGATTATAAAGAATTTAGTATTTAGATGTATCATTATAAAAGATTAAATTCAGACCAAAGTTTTTTGCAAAAAATTAAAAACTTAGATTATATTTTATTAATTTGTATCCTTATTTTATCGATATTAAGTGTTTTTATAATGTATTCCACAGATGGAGGTGAATTTCTTTATCATACTAAAAGTCATTTAACTAAATTAGTCGTTTTTTTTGTTTTGATGCTAACGATTTCTTTTTTTAATATAAAATTTTGGCATTTCTGCTCTTATTTTTTATATGGGGTTATTATTTTATTATTAATTTGGGTATCTATTTATGGAATAAAAGTTTCAGGCTCACAAAGATGGATGAATTTATATTTTTTAGCTCTTCAACCATCAGAATTAATGAAAATAGGAATTATTCTGTGCCTTGCTAAATACTATCATCGTGCAAGTATTGAAAAAGTAAATTCATTTTTGAGTATTTCATTTGTTTTATCTATAATTTTACTTCCAATTATTTTGGTGATATCTCAACCAGATCTAGGAACATCTATATTAATCGCATTGAGTGGATTAATAATATTATGGTTAGGAGGAGTTAAAATTAAGTATTTTTTTCTCTCTTTTATAACCTTTTTAATATCATTACCTTTTATTATTTCAAATTTACAACCTTATCAAAAGCTAAGAATTTTAACTTTTTTAGATCCTGATAGAGATCCATTAGGAGCTGGATATCAAATTATTCAATCTAAAATTGCTATTGGTTCGGGAGGATTTTCTGGTAAGGGTTTTCTTCAAGGTACTCAAAGCTATCTAGATTTTCTTCCAGAAAAACATACTGATTTTATTTTTACTTTATTTTCTGAAGAGTTTGGGTTTATTGGTTCGGTTGGACTTTTGTTATTGTATACAATTATTATTTTAAGAATTGTACAAATAGGCGCAATTTCTAGAAGTATCTTTGCAAGACTATTTTGTTTTGGTTTTGCTTTTGCTATTTTTATCTACATTACTGTTAATTTATCTATGGTATTAGGATTGTTACCAATAGTTGGTTCACCACTTCCAATAATGTCTTATGGAGGATCTTCAATGTTAGCGACAATGATTGGTTTTGGTATTGTAATGAGCGCCAAAGTTCACAATCAACAAACTATAGTTTAAAATAATTCCAATATTCATTATGTATAATTTGTCACTTCTAAATAATCTAATTTAATCTATATAAATGTATCGTGAATAAAAATATTAAAGTAGGTATAATTGGTGCTGGAATACAAGGTGTTTCTAACGCTTTGTTTTTACAAAAAAAAGGATTTAACGTAACTATATTTGATAGAGATAATCCTGGGGCCCAAGCAGCATCTTATGGTAATGCGGGTCACTTTTCACCTTATGCATCTGTACCTTTAAATAGACCAGATGTTTTAGCAGATGTGCCTGCAATGCTATTAAGCTCTTCAGGACCACTTGCTTTAAAATGGAATTATGTTCCAAAAATGATTCCTTGGTTTGTAAAATTTATTATGAATTCAACTACAAAAAAAATGATGCACACAGCTAAAAATATGCATCAGATTTTAGATTTAGCCTTACCAGCTTATGATGAGCTGTTTGATGAAATTGATTTAGAAGGCTTGGTTGAAAATAAAGGAATTCTTTATATCTGGAATGATAAGGATTTAAAAAGTAGAGAATTAGAAATTAAAATTCGAGATGAATTAGGTGTATCTCAACAGCTAGTTAATAAATCTGAAATTCATGATTTAGAACCACATATAAAACCTATCTATCATGCTGGTGTTTATTATCCCTATGCAAGACACGCAAGAAATCCTAAAAAAATTCTTTTAAAACTTTTTGATTTATTTTTAAAAAAAGGTGGAAAGTTTAATAAAGTGAATATTAAAGATATAAATTTTGATGAAGAAAAACCTATATTTAAAACTGAAAATCAAAGTTTTATATTTGATAAAGCTGTAATTGCTTGTGGAGCTTTTTCAAAAAAATTAACTGATAATTTTGGTGAAAATATACCGCTAGACACTGAAAGAGGTTATCACGTTCATTTTAAAAACTGTGATCATTTATTAAGTAGACCTGTGATATTTTCTAACCGTGGATTTGGTATAACTCCAATGGAACAAGGTTTAAGAGTGGTTGGAACTGTGGAATTTGGAGGGTTAAATAATCCATTATCAAAATCTAGAGTAAAAAACTTAATTAATAACGCAAAATATATGCTAGGAGATTTACCTGAACATGAGGATGAATGGTTAGGTTTTAGACCATCTTTACCTGACTTTCTTCCAGTAATGGGACCTTCTAAAAACCATAAAAATATTTTTTACTGTTTTGGTCACCATCACTTAGGTTGGACCTTAGGACCTATATCTGGAAAAATTATCTCTGGAATGATTGCAAATGACAATACCAACTTAGACCTTAAACCTTATAGCTCTCTAAGATTTTCTTAAAAAATTATTTACTATCTACAACTACAATTGTTAAATCATCTTTTTGTATATATTTAGAATTAAGAACGTTATCGATGATCAATTTTAATCTTTCATTATTTGGTCTATCTTTGAATCTAGTAATATAATTTTCAAAACCTTTTGAGCCAAGCTCATTACCTTCAGGGTTTTTTATTTCTGTGATACCGTCGGTGAAAATATACATTGAACTTTTTTCAAAATTTATTTTGTACTCTTTATATTCTGTTTTTTTAACAATTCCTAAGGGAGGACCAGCTTCTTCAAAATTTGAAAAATTACCATCTTGATCCATTATAATTGGTGGTTCATGTCCCGCATTAGCTAATAAGAGTTCATTAGAATTACTGTCATAAATTCCAATTAACATGGTTACAAACATTCCTCTAGATATTGTCTCACATATCTCATTATTTAATTGAATTAGTAAGCTTGCGGGAGAAAAATTAGTTTTACTTAAACAACTATATAAACTTGAAGCCTTAGACATTAGTAGTGATGATTTTATTCCTTTACCCGATACATCGGCTACACCAAATCCATATTTCCCATCACCCAAGTCATTAAAATTATAAAAATCTCCTGAAACTACTTTTGCTGGAATATTAATGCCAGCTAATGGAAACGGCTCTTTTTTATTTGAAGACAAAAGTGATTTTTGAATTTCTCCAACAATTTCGACTTCTTTTTGAATTTTATTTTGTTCGATCATATCTTTAGCCATTTTAGCATTTCTAATTGCTAAAGCTGCAGGAGTTGACAAAAGCTCTAAAAGTTTTCGATCGTCTTCAACGAATAGTTTGTCACTTGTTTTCTTATTTAAACAGTGAATTACTCCTATACATTCATTGGCAGCAATTAATGGCGAACATAAAACAGAAAAAGTTGTAAAGTTAGTTTTATTATCAAGATCAAAATAAAATTCTGCAATATCTCTAACATCTTTTCTAACATCACCAACTCTTATACATTTTCTAAGTTCAACAGCTTTACCCATTACACCATCTTTTAAATCAAGCTCATAATCTTCTAGGTAATCTTGATGAAGAGAGGCAATACATTCAAATTTTTTTTTCTTATCATTAATTAAAAAGATATTTGCAGCTTGAGCATTAAGTCTTGCAATAATAAGTTCCAAAGCTGTTTTTAAAGTTTCATTTAAATCAAGAGAGACTGCAAACTCTTGATTCATTTTATTAATTATTTGAAGATCAATATTATCCTGAGATTTTTTTTCAGGTTCACTATCAGTAGTTTTTTTTGTATTAAAAAACATTATTTTATTAACTAGTATTTTAACTCTTTTTTGTTAAATTTATCAAATATGGAAATCATATTCTATAGTCCAAATTTATATGTACATTTACATGATGCAGTCTTAGTAGTCCAACTGCTAATTAATGGTTTTGCTGAATTTGCAGGACAATTTAAACTTTAATTTTATATTTTTTATTTGTGGATTTTTTTCTTATTATTTTAATCGGATCTCTTTTTGGTAGTTTTGCAAATGTCTGCATATATCGTCTACCTTTGGAAAAAAGTGTAGTAGGTGGTAGATCTTATTGTCCAAGTTGTAAAAAAAAAATTGTTTGGTACGATAATATTCCAATCATATCTTATTTGTTAATTAGTGGTAAATGTCGAAAGTGTAAAAAGTCAATTTCAACTCAATATCCAATTGTTGAATTTTTACACATTATATCTTTTATCATTATTTATTTTTTATTTGGTGTCACGACCACATCATTATTATTAATGATTTTGGCACTAATCTTTATCATAATTTTTTTTATAGACTTAAAACATTATATTATTCCCAATATCTTAACTTTTCCTTTAATGGCTTTAGGGTTTATAAAATCATTTGACCCAAATTTAAATTCATTATTTCCTAATTATATTAATTCACTAGCTGGAGGAATATTTGGTTATGGAATTATTTGGTCAATTATATTTTTTTACAAACAAGTAAAAAATAAAGAGGGCATGGGCTTGGGTGATGCAAAACTATTAGCTGTAATTGGTTTTTGGTTTGGTTGGATTGCAATACCATTTGTTATATTTAGTTCATCTATAGTTGCTTTAATTTTAGTGATTCCAAGTTTATTAAATAAGACTAGGAAATTTTCATCACAAATTCCTTTTGGTCCTTATATTGTTATTGGATGTATCTTATATGTGATATTTATAGATCAATATAAAAACTTATTATTTGGATGAAAAATAAAAAACTAATATCTTTAGCTCTTCTATTAATTTTCTTTATAACTCTAAAGGTTATTAACCCATCTATAGTTCAAAAGATCTCATTTATTAATTACGATTTTTATCAAAAAGTTTTTAATAGAGGTGAAGTTACAGATGTTACAATTATTGATATTGATGAAAAAAGTATAGCGAAGATTGGACAGTTTCCGTGGCGTAGAGATATTTATTCAAAAATTTTATATAATTTAAATCAGCATAATCCTTCTGCGATAGCATTTGATATCGTCTTTAGTGAAGAGGACAAACAAAATCCAAAAGATTTACTTATTCAACTTCAAAAAGAGACTGATAAATTAATTGATATAGAAGTCACAAATACTAATCAAATTTTTATTGATAGTTTATCAAAGTCAAAAGTAATCTTACCCATTCTTGGTGAGCCAAACGATAGCTTTGTTAAAAATAATTCCAGACCAAAACTAAGAGTTCTTGCAAAAGGTAATGATCCTCGGGACTATATTTATAAATATAAAAATAAAATTACTTCATTAGAAGAAATAAATAATGCAGCAAGTGGAATAGGCTCAATTTCATTAATACCAAGTATTGATGGAATTATTAGAAAAATCCCTATTTTATATAATATTGATAATTTGATTTGGCCATCATTAGCACTAGAGTCGGTCAGAGTTGCAACTCAACAAAAAAATATATTAGTTAAAACTAGTGATTATGGAATTGAGTTAATAAAAACTAGAAAAAATATAATCCCAAGTGATCAAAATGCTGTAATCAATATTAAGTTCAGGGATTTTAATAAAGATAACTATATCTCAGCTATAGACGTTATTAACGATGATTTTGATAAAAAAAGAATTGAAAATAAAATAGTTCTAATAGGATCTTCTGCTCAAGCACTGTTTGATATTGTTAAAACTGCAGATGGAAAAGTAGTTCCGGG
>Ga0209601_1002933_pt1 | contig 10051 bp, 23 predicted proteins | sample COGITO_mtgs_1104_4_FD_184796 | JGI IMG/M metagenome (GOLD analysis project Ga0209601, IMG submission 184796) | Pelagic marine microbial communities from North Sea - COGITO_mtgs_110426 (SPAdes) (version 2) | ecosystem: Environmental > Aquatic > Marine > Epipelagic ...
TTCATTTTATGTTTTTAAATATGTGAGCTATTACGTCTACTGTCCATCCATTTCCAAGCATTCTATACCTTTGAGTATTGCTAACCCCCTCAGTGTATCCTTTTGGTACTGTCTGTAGTGCTTCACAGTCTTCTGGAGTATATCTATACACATCTCCAAATATGGACTTACAGAAAGATGTAACCTGACCTTTATACATCGTGGCTGTTAAGCACCTTGCTGTTTGGTCAACGGTCCTCAAGAGGTCTTTCCTTTTTGTTCCTGAGAATTCCATATCTAAATAATTTGGATAGTCATCACTGAACTTTGGATTTATAACGCTTGCAATAACTAAATTCTTACTCTTAGGCAACGCAACATTTGGTATGTTTGTCCAATACAGCCTGGGTCTGTTTTGAGCAGAAAATATATCGCTGTTTATCTTAATTGGATCACATCCAACAAGTTCTGATATTTTGTCTTGCCATTCTTTCTTCATGACAACATTTTCTAAAAGAAAATACTTAGGCTTAACTTCATTGAGTATCCTAATAAACTCAAAGAACAATTTACTTTTACCATCAAACCCAGATCCATCACCTATATTACTGAAGCTTTGACACGGACTTCCACCCATTAATAAATCTATTTTTGGAAACCCAAGGCCATTTACCTTGGCTACGTCTCCAATTTGTATTGTGTCCCGGTAATTTTTCTGAGTAATTTTTATTGCATACTCATCAATCTCGCTAGCAAAGTAATTTTTTACTTTTATACCAGCTCTTTCTAGCGCTATCTGACCACAGGACATGCCATCAAATAGGCTTAAAACATTTATTCCTTCCATTCTTATTTTATTAATTAAATATAGCTATGCTATTATACTGCATATATAATTTTCAGTATTTATATCTTTTAAAGATAATTCCCTGCTGATGACACTTCCCTCTGCGACCTCTTCTTATGTATTCACTCTTATTGAGTTAGGCATTTTGGTTTACTTGTTTTCCTTTCGGTATGCAGTGCCTGTTGTTTAGCATTTTAACAGAGCAGGACTTATAACAAATATTCATCAAGAGACGTTGTTTTTTTAAAGATGATCAACGGCATACATCACCAAATAAAAAACCCTCAGCTCCACCACAGACAGCCAAGGGTTTATTCATCAAATTTAAAATCAACAAAAAAATGATGAGTATAAAATATTTTCCTGTGGTGAACTACAAACTTATAACATTTAATTTAAAATTCCTAATACTTTTTCTTTAAGCTCAGGTGTTATGCTTTCTACCGAGTCTGCTCCTTCAATCTTAAACCTTATACAGAGTCCAGCATTTGCTAGATTCATTATGTGAACAGATCCATCTGCATAAAACATCGTGTCCTCCTTGTAATCTATATCTATAGGGATAAAAGGAAGATCACCAAGCTCTATTAAGAACAAGTGTACTTCGTTCCAAAAATCATAGCCTTCATTCGATAACTCCCATGGAAACAAGGACATAAGCTCAGACTCTATTGGCATGAAGTGAGAAGAATTAATCTGCTCCGGATCATCCATATTATCTAAAATAAGTTCCACGTATCTATACGGAAGTTTTTCTTTTAGTGAATTAATTAGACTCATATTGTTTTCTTTCATACTAATTTAACATTTTTATTAATTAATAAATTAGAGCTTTCAACAATGAAAACGCTGCTATTATTATCAGAAAAATGCAAAAAATATAAAACGCAAACATGTAGTAGAAAAATAAGTCATTTTTATTTTTTCTTTGCGACATATATTATGTTTTTATCATTATATACTTTCCTGAATTCTTCCAATGCTTTTATGTAGCTGTTGGCTATTATGTTATAGCCAGTACATAGGTTGTTGGATACCTCATAGCAAATGTGATACTGTTTCATATTTCAATTATTAATTTAACATCTTGTTCTTGTCCTATGTCATACTGAATTTCTTCTGTGATATCGTATATATAGAACTCTGGCTCTTCGTCATATAAAAAGTGATAGTCGAACTTCCTATCAAACATTACGAATCCGCCCCACTCATCAATCTCATCGTAAAGAAACTCTTGAACTTCTTCGTTCATATTCTTTGTTCCTTTAATTCTTATCTCTCGAAAGAATGGCTTTATTACTACTTCAAATTTAATCATTGTACATAGATTTTTGTTTTGTTTATAATCACCTTCTTAAACTCTTTAAGGTCTAGATCTACCTCTAACCCTGGAACTCTTATTTTATATGTCCAAAATGGAACTTCTCTTGGGTTGTAAGAAATCTCTACCATACCAGATACATCGAACTCTGTTGTTTGTACTTTGGCTGAACCTTTAATTTCTAGCCATGCACATACGTCTTTATTAGCTCCCTCGTATATTTTTTGAGCCACATTTCTTTTGTTGTATAGTTTTACGTTTTTTAATATAAAACTAGTGTCTTCAGGATCAAAGTATACTGGTTCTTTTTTCATTCCTTTTAGCTGCCAATGTCTATAGTTTTTACCTCTAGCTAAATGAAACCTAAGTCTTTTTATCTTTTTCATATATTTCTTTTTCTGATTTACTTAACGACTCGTAGTCATACACTTTTACCTTGAGCATTTCTTCTTCCGTTTCATAGTACGGCTGTGTTTTACTGCCCAATTTTTTAACTGCTGTTCCTACTTTCCATTTCTTATCTTTCTGATACGTCTTATGTTTCATAGGTTCTTACCATGATGCTTGATAGTAGAAACTAGGAGCTGTAGCACCATCTGGTATTTTCTCTTCAAGTATACCCTCTATAGCTTCAACTGTCAACACAGTGTCTTCCCAATAAAAGTCATCAACCTCCTTGCTTCCAAAAAAGAACCCTCCAGTGATCGGGAGCAAGTCAGTATTTTTTGTTTCTAAAACCTTTTTGCATAGGTCTTTTAACTCAATTAAGTCATCAAGTCCAACGTGAGACTCTTGACATTCATCAATACCCCCTTGTATGTTCTCGACAAACCAACCATGTATATGATTTGCTTTTCTCCAATACATCACTTCTTCTACTACCTCAGAAATTCTTTCTGGTTTTATGTCTAGCCGATCTTCACCATCGTACTTTACATCTACTTCGTGATTTTTCTTTTGATGACTCCATTGTTTAACATAGCTTTTCTTGCTTAAATACATATCTAATCCCATAATCTAATCGTTTAACATTTTATTTAATTGAGCGCATATTTCTTCTTTCTTATCCATGTTCTTTAACCCGCACTCAAGGGTTGACATGACTGTTATTCTGTAAACGTGCTTACAAAGGTCGTATGTTATCTTGTCGTTTAGCCCATTAAAACTTACTGGCTCTTCTTCCCATACTTCTTGTTCTTCTATCTGAACGTTACATGTTTCATTACCTAATCCGAACTCAACTATTCCATCGGATACATCTAATATTTCTATTTTATCAATCATATCGTATATATTATTTCGTAATTGTCTTTACCTGGTACATCTTCGTATATCACAGCTCCTCCATCATTGCCCTCGTCATCCATTTGTGGAATTAACATTGAGCCATCAGTGAACTCTATAATTAATGGTCGCTTGTACCAGCCGAAGTCTTCTGCATCTTTTTCTGTCATGTAAGAACAACGCGAGATTGTCTTACCAATTAAAAGTTTCTGAAACCTCTCATTGTGTGCTTTATCTTTACTCATTTTTGTTTTATAAATCCTAATACATTATACTTTATATCATCTTGCATACTTTCTGGTAGATTGGAAACTAGCCACTCTATTTCATCTATTGGATCGTTACATCCGCTTAAAACCCATTCGGCATATTCTCTTACTTGATTTTCATTCATCTGCTTATTACTTTTTGAATTACCTCAGTTCCTGAGTTAATCATCCTGATTACATCATTCCAATGATTTTCATCGGCTTTCCATTCTATTTGATATGGTTCAATTCCACCCTCTCTGTATCCGAACTGCCAATTTGATAAACTGAATCCCATTCCACTCATTTTAAATTCACTATTATTATTCTTTCTAAATCTTATAGTGTGCCTGTTATCACACATAACAGATATAGTTGTAAATATCACCTCTTTAGAATCCTTTTTAATGTCCAGGACTGGTGGTGATTTTCTTAACTCTGCGTACTTGCTTGTTCTACTCATTGGTTAATTAATTTTTGTGACGGAAAGTAGACATACACTTGCTTCCCTTTGTCGGTTTCTATTTCTTTTCTTTCGTATGCCTCGGACTCATACCTATCTACTAAAGGTATTTCCGTTTCGTCTATCTCTAGCACCTTGCCATAGACGATGCCACGTTCAAACTCTACTAATCTCGGATACCCAAAGAAATCATTTAATGTGACATAGCCGCTAAGACTGTCCACCTCTGTGTTAAGTATCTGACCAAATAGCATCAATTGAATGTGGTCTTCTTGTAATGTTCCGTATGAGAATAAATATGCTTTCATTTCTTAATTTTAATTTTTGTTCTAGGAAAAATTTCATTGGTGTAGCAGTCGTCTACCGCACAAAATATCTCTACACATTGTTCGCAGTCGTCAGTGTGCATCAACTCAAATGTTTCGCAACCTAATGAATCGTTATCTTCATCTCCTATTAAGATTTGAAGTTCTCTTTCCTTGTTTTCAATCTTGTTTAGTTCTGCTATTAATTCTCTTACTTTCATCTCTATTTGTTTTTATTGTCCATCGAATGATACTTCCTCAACGAATGACGATTCTTTGATGATACCATTACCTAATTCATTTTGTAAATCATCAAGGTCTAACCCCTGAAATATTTGCTCTGCTTCTTCTTTGGTTTTAGCTTCTACTATAACCTCTTGTCTAAATGTAATTCTAAATTCCTTCATGTCTATTTGTTTTTATTGGTTATTAAATCTATCTTTAAAGAATTCTATAATGCCTTCTATTTCTTTGTCATCAAAATAGTTTACAAATAGTTCTTCTACTATTGTATCATCCTTTACATCCTTTAGAACTTCATTTAATTGGTCTATCAATTTTGAGTCGTGACCATTGTAATACGTTCCTATTCTAGCCCATTTTCTTTTTCTCATGTCTATTTGTTTTTAATTCGCGAATCGCAAATTTCATAGTACTCGTTCTAACTCATTCGTCTTAGGATTGAAGAACCTTTCGGTTGTCCCTACCTGTTTACCTCCGTTTATCATTGGTGCAGTGATCAGGTATCTGCCATCATCTTGTTTGTAAACTTTAAACGAAGACATTCTTTGCCCAAAGAACTTCATACTTTTCTTACTGAAAAAGTAAGGAGAAGTTTTTGAGGTAAGTTCCTCTATTTCGTAAATTGTTGGTTTTCTTGACATAACTTTTCTTTTTTGTTTTATGTTGTTTGTACTTACTTCGATCAGGTTGAATTTGACTAAAGCCTTTCATTGTATATAGATTGTCTATTGCGTGCCAAACAGAGTAGCCACACACCCTCTCGATGTGTGACTCCCCATTTGGTAAATCAACCAACACAAAAAACCATTCTAATTTTTCTTCCATGTGCAACGTGACTATGCTCCTAGCTCTCCGTTAAGAGCATCCATACACTCGTCACATATATGAGCATCCCACTCTTGTTTATACTCTCCATCGTGCCAATTACAAGAGTCACACATAGCTTCTCTCTCTTTCTTCATCTTCTTCTCATCTTTCTCGTACCTGTCACAAAAATCACATGTGCCTCTATCTGCCTCATTCATGCCATACAGTCTTGTATCACAGTCTTTACATATAAGGTCGCTACCATAATCATCATCCCAAGATAAGCCTTCCTTTGTTGTATCTAATGTAGCTGTTCCGTAACCATCATTATAGGCAGAATCAGAGTAGAAGTCTGAATGATTATATTGAGGAGAGAATCCTACACGAGAGCCTTTTTTCTGCTTCTTAACACCACCGAAGTCATACCAATTATTGACTTGCTTGTATGAATCATTTGAGAACCAACAACCTAGATTCCAGTGCCCAGCTGTCTCATTGACAATAGACCATTCATTTTCTTTATTAAGAAACACTAGCTTGTTTCCCGTACCTATAAGCTCCATTAAGAAGTCTAGAACATCATCATCTTGATCGAATCCAGGCTTAAGCTTCTGAAGTAATGTACGGTTAAGCATATTAGTGTCTGAATACTGAGCACTACCTGGGACACTAGATATCATGCCATTATGTATGAATCCTACATTGTCATCTACAATGAATGGATGACAATTGTCTCTATTTATAACCCCGTGTGTTGATATACGGAAGTGCAATAAGATATTACGCTTACCAAAGGTTTGCTTTATACTGATATAGTTCTCATAGAACTCGTCAAAACTGTCAAGAGTCTTGAATGTTTGTAATTGGTTATAGTTGTCGATATACAATATACCTGCTCCATCTCCATTGTTTTCCCAACAATTATTGAGAAGTTGTTTCTTAAGGGTCGTACCCTTAGTGTTTAAAATTGCTATACACATGTTGATTTATTTTTGTGTGGTTTATATTATGCACCTAATTCGTTGGTGCTGTCGTTATTATTATGTAATGACTCTTTGAACTTATTAAGTAGTTCGGTTAAGTCTGGCATCGTAATTACCTTGTGGTTGTATGTTTTTGAGTGTGACACATATAGGCTTATCTTATTTACCATTCTTTGTACATTATATACTTTAATAAGGTGTCTGAATAGTTTAGACTTTGGATTCATAAGTAGTCTTAAAACATCTTTCTCTGACTTCCCAAAGTTTTCAACCATAATTCTCACAAGGTCTCTTCTCCATAAAAGATTCTTTACATCAATTACTGCCGAGAATATTCTCATTTCAAAAGCTCCAAATGTTTTGTGGTCTGCTTCAGCCACAGATCTGTTTCCTCTTGAGTTTATAGCATCTCTTCCTCCCCCTTGATGATATTGCCATTTCTCTTTTGGTCTAGAATAATCGCATTCAGTTCTGCCATCGTACAACGCGTAAAGCAGAGGGAAGAACGCTGATAAACCTTCAAGCATTTCGTGTGCAGAATACAAGGATGAAGACACCGTTATATGTCCTCCACAACTAGTTGACTTGGCTGCATTTATTAACCTTTTAAGATCAGGAAAATTTTCTAAATCTTTTTCTAAGTCATCAGTATGTAGGTCAAAAGCTGGAGAAACTAATTCATACCCAGATTCGTCACATAGGGATGAGTCATCCTCTTTAGCCCAACCACTATCGGAATACAATTCATCATAAGGTATTTCTACACAGTCGTAATCTTCTTTCTCTACCTCAAACCCTATTCCGAATGTCGTATTTGGAGTTAGTTTGAATTTTCTATTCAGCTCTCTATACCCTGCATTTTGAGATTCGGGTCTATTCGTGTATTCTTGTATTCTCTCACACCACCTTACATTGTCTACGTCAAGGGCAATATCATGGCTTGCATAGTATGAATCTGTATCTTCACAGTATACATAATCATCCTCGTAAAAGTGTTCCTTATCTCCATCAGAACTGACGTATCCATAATATACACAATCATCCTCGTAATCTACAAACCCATCATTCCATTCTGAGTAACGAACACAATCTGGTTGTGAATCATTATGAAAATATAAGCCACTACTAACGACTTCTGAAGCATCAGTTTTGTGAATGTAACTGTTATGGTAGTCTGAGAAAATACACTCATTGCTCAATGCATACGGATGATCAGGATACAACTCATCATTAAGCTCCTCGCATTCTTTAAAGTATTCGATGTCACCGAAGTGTGTCCTAACAAGAATTTCTGCATGTAAACCAATAGATTCTGTTGTAACTGATGACGCACCATTAGGCAAATCTTTGAATTCTATTACATCGAAAAACATAATAGTCTTTCCAGTTTCCTCGTCTACCCTTGAATCAAATAGGACTGCAATACTTTCTAGTTCGACTAAACCTTTGTCCCAATTTTCATCTTTGCATAGGTTAATTGTTACAGCGTTTAGGTCAACGTGACCTCCCGGTAATTGCTCAAAGTTGTCCTTGATGTATATCAATACATCTTTTACAAGGCTTTTTCTAGTGTTCCCATTTACTAGGACTGCTTTTGCTAGATCCTCTTCTCGTGGGATCCACCACTTTTTGTTTAATGAATTATTCATTTGTGTTGATTTTTATATTGCCTACTCTTAAAGGTTTTCGGCTTCCCCTATATCTTTATCTCTTTAAGTGAACATACTTTTTCTAATTGCCACCAATGATGGTCTTCCAACTTCATATCCGTACCCATCTAATTTCACATTTCTTTCTCCATAGTCTACTATAAAGCAACATACTTTACTTAACTCTGTTTCGTAGAACTGAGGCTCGTATTCTTCTGGCTCTTGACCATAGTATTGATTGTAGTAATTTACCTCATAGTCACCTGTGTCACGCCACACCCATCTACCATTTCCATCTGAAAAACAGTCACGCTTTTCTCTCACTGAAAGGAGTTTATTAAACTCACCATTTGATGGATCATCCCATTCCATTTGAACATCGAAAAGATTTTTTGTTGTCCCCTCTTCTTTTCCTCCCATTGCTTTTACTTCATAGTCTTTTCCGTTATCATCAATGAGGTGTCCATTCTCTATTAAACTGTTGATATTGTTGTTTTCGCTAATCATTACAATATATGCTTCTTCCTTCTTTGATACTGACTTTAACAGTGAATCAAATTCTTTGTCGTCTAACTCTAAAAACTTATTGTCCATTGTTCTTATGTTTTACTTTACGATAATACTTCTTCTTATTCCTTTGAACCCTATACTTCATAGCGTCCTGAATTTCCTGCTGGGTAACGCGAGTCTTTTCCATTACAAGTCTTTTAACTTGTTCTTTAACTGCTCTACCTCCATGATGATGAATCCCTCCGTCATTAAAGGGTTCTTACCACTACGCTCTATTTCTCTGATAGACTTACATTGCTGATCCTGGTACATCTTTAGTGCTTCACTAATAACGTGCATCTCAAAGCCATTCAAGGCTCTTTTTTTCTTATTAGGCATATCTATTTATTTAAAATTTTAGCACCATCATCCATATACATTTGCAACTGCATACTTCAAATGGTCTAGCCGACAACTCCTAAGTGTATACTTAGTCTCCCCTCTCGAATGTCATATCAAGGGTACACTTGGCAAGGTTATACATCATCAGAGACTCCGATGATGCTTTCCCAAACTGCACACCTATAATCGGTGTAACAGAATATGTCTTTTAAACACTTGCCTTTCTTTTGTCTTATCAGCGTTCTCTCAAATCGTATAAGCATTTCTGCTTTACCCTACTGCGTCAACAAGGTCATAGGTTTGACCTATTTTCTTTATATTTTCCAAAGCATTATCGTGCCTGGGTCGTTCCATTCTGCGTACCAACCAACCTGATCCATAGCTTTCTCGAATGACTTAAGCACTCCTATGTCATAGTTCTTATGGTCTACTGAATAGTAATCGAATATATCCCTAGATTGATATTGCTCTCCATTTTCTGCACTTAACCATATCCCACCTTGTGAGCCGTTAAAGTCTTCGGTTGAGCCTACTGCCTTTATACCGAACTTGCTTTCTAGATATTCTACCAACTCAATGTCGGTCATTACTTTACTTCTAGTTTCCATTAGTGTGGGTGTGTTATTACCATTGTTATAACTGTTACCACTACTGCTATCGCAAATGTTAATGCGATTACTTGTCCTAACTTAATTGATGAATTTTTCATACTTTTTTTTTGTGCAACGCAATGTTGCGCTATTTGTATTTTATTAATTACTTGACCTTGCACTTTCTATTGTGTACGCTCCATAGAATAACAAGAACGTGAATCCTGAAACTGCCATACCTATGGCGAATATTTCCCATTGACTTGTTATGTATGCTATCGTGAATGATGACACGAATCCACCTAACAAGAACCCTACTATCGCATTAGCGAATATCTTACCTTTTGTGCTTAACTTTCTCATGCTATTGATCTATTAGAATTACTATATTTTCTTCTTCGTTTTCTTTCGCCTTTCAATACTCCATTTAGAAAAGTTCCA
>Ga0209601_1002937_pt1 | contig 10033 bp, 9 predicted proteins | sample COGITO_mtgs_1104_4_FD_184796 | JGI IMG/M metagenome (GOLD analysis project Ga0209601, IMG submission 184796) | Pelagic marine microbial communities from North Sea - COGITO_mtgs_110426 (SPAdes) (version 2) | ecosystem: Environmental > Aquatic > Marine > Epipelagic ...
CTCATCATTAGACATTTGCTTAAGATGCAAACGAATAATGTTATTATCCACTGAACTTTCATTGAATAAAATGTAAGATTTTTTCATCTGATTAGCAATCATTCCAGTCATAATTTCTTTTTCAGAGCCCTCCATTTTCATGGCAGTTTTTATCATTGTAGGGATCGTATTTCCGTAATATGAGAAACGAATTTTATTGCTAGGATAGGTCATTGGCTCTGGTTTTTCTTCTAACTTTTCAGCCTCTGGTTTAGGGTAAGGTGATTTTATATCAAGTTTAAAATCAGACATTATATGCAAGTGATCCCAAAGCTTATGAGTAAATTCCTTTACATCTCGCAAGTGAGGATTCATTTGTCCCATAAATGCAATGATTGCATCTACACATTTTTGTTGTTCTACTTTATCAGTTAAGCTAGTAGCGTGATTAATCATTTTATGAACATGCCTTCCGTATTCAGGTATCGTTAGATGATCTCTCTCAGTATTGTATTCCATGAAAATATATTTGTAGCAAAAGTAATAAAAAAAGCCCACCAAATTGGTGAGCTTTTGTCTAATCTCTAACATCTATATGCTAGTATCTATTTCTAAAATCCTAAAGTAAGCCCTAAAAGATAATTTCTTGTTGCTTCAGGAAAATAAGCAGCCATATTGTAGCCTCTTTCGCTATCAGTATTTACATAATGATCGTATTCTCTAGGGTCATAACCATCAGAAACAAAACGATACACCCATGCATTGCTTACATATTCGTTATCTAATAAGTTGTTTACTTGTAAGGTAAGTTTTGCAGTTTTAAATATTTTACTGTCCCATTCATAAGCTAATCTTAAATTATTTACTAAATAATCATCTAATTTTCTATCATCAGAAGAAGTGTTATCTATAAATTGCTCACCAACATATTTGCTTATAAAATCAATACTGATATTTTTATCTACTTTATAATTGAAAATTGAAGCCCAAATAGCTGTTGGAGAAAAAGCTAAATCAGTGTTTTCATAATCTATTTTTTCTTGCCCCCCAGTATCCCAATTGTCAACATATTCACTGTGGCTTATTATTTTGTTTTCTGATAGCGTCATGTTTCCTGCCCAAGTCATTTTATCAGACAACTTGTAAGTAGCTTCAAACTCAATTCCTTTTCTGTACGACTCATCAATATTTGCTCTTCTATTTGCGCCTACATCATTAATTTGTCCAGTAAGTACTAACTGGTTTTTGTATTTCATGTGGTAAAGATTTACACCTAATGAAAATTTCCCTCCACTTTGTTTGTACCCAACTTCAGTATCGTAAAGTGTTTCATGTGATGGATATTCATCAGCTTTATTTTCTACATAATCATTTCTGTTCGGTTCTTTATTGGCTACTGCAAATGACACATAAATGGATTGGCTCTGCGTTAAATCATGAAAAAGCCCGATTTTTGGATTGAAAAATGCATGAGATACTTCTTGTTGGGATGGCACCCCATTTCTGTCATATCCTTCAAATATATAATCTACCCTTCTTCTTTGCAAATCTAAATAAAGGTTAGTAGCATCAGAATATTTATAATTTGCTTTTGCATAAAAGTTATGATCTAATTTTTCAGCTTTGTTCCAGTAATACTGATGATTGATTGCTCCATTACTTGCGTACTCAGCCCAGATAATATTGCCGTAATGTTGTCCAGAATAATTGTTGCTAGCACCACCTAAAACTAAATCAAGATTACCCATTTTATGATTAAGAGAGTAAGTAAATCCCCCAAAATCATTGTTTAACCATTTCCTTCTGATAAGGTTAGTTGAAGAAATTGTATCATCAGATAAAATGATATTTTCCAGACCATAATCTGCAAAATCTTCTCCAATTTTTTCTTGCTCATAATATCCTTCACCATGCGTAAAATGTGCAGCAATATTTACAGTGGTTTCAGTACTTAATTGCTTGCTGTAATGTAATTGATAATGTGTTTGTCCGTAATTATCAACTTCATTTTTATAAGTGTAAGAGTTGAATGTTCTATTTGAGTCTAAATAATTTAAAGGCACCCCATTCCAGGCTTGATAAGTGCGTTCATTTCCTGTAAAAACCAATGCTTTTATAACTGAGCTTGTTCCAAAATATGTTCCTTGTAGGTAAAGAGATTTTAAGTTAGAAGTTGCTCTATCTATATAACCATCAGATGAAATTTTAGATACACGCCCATCAAAAGCAAATTTATTATTTATAAGTCCAGTTCCGAATTCTATATTATTTTTTAAAGTCCCAAAACTTCCCATAGAATTGCTAGTTGTAAAATAAGGATTTTTCTTTAAACCATCAGTTTTCAAATTTACTGACGCCCCAAAAGCAGAAGCTCCATTAGTTGAAGTTCCTACACCTCTTTGAATTTGAATGTTTTCAATTGAAGATGAGAAATCGGGCATATTTACCCACCAAACTCCTTGGCTCTCAGAATCATTTAATGGAATTCCATTAACTGTAACATTTATTCTTGTTGGATCAGAACCTCTTACTCTAAAGCCAGTATAACCTACTCCAGCTCCTGCATCAGAAGTAGTAACTACTGAGGGAGTAAGCGAAATGATATAAGGTAAATCCTGTCCCAGATTTCCTTTTTCAATTTCAGCTTTACTAATATTGGTAAATGCTACTGGTGTTTTTTCTCCAGCTCTTAGCGCATTTACATTTACTTCATTTAACACTTTTTGAAATGAAATAGTGTCATTTGGCTGTTGTGCAAAACCAATAAATGGTAGAGCAAGCAGAGCGGCCATGCAGTTTTTTTTGTTAAACATTTTAATTATTTTTTGTTAACATTAGCAGATAAAATAGGGTTATTATCTGTTCTATTTAATGTTGACTCATTTTCCTATGATGAATTACCAACTCAGGTTCAATGGGTGTAATCTCAGCCTTTCGGCACCCCTTTTAAGATGGGGTAAAAGTATGAAAAAAGTTTATAGTTGACTAAAAATTAGTTGATAGAATTTCAATTGCCTGCTCATTTCTATCCTCACCTTTAATTATTAAAAATTTGTGGCCTAAGTTTTCTAGTTCTTGTTTGTAGATTTCAAGAAGTTCATTTCTGTCTGTAGGGTTTTCTCTTAATGGGTCGTAATTCCATTTTATGTCTGGCTTACATAAAAGATAAAATCTATTCTCAACTTTTTGTTTTTCAATTTGCTCTAAAATCCAATTGTTGCAGTTACCATATTTATAGTCGCTCCATATTTTAAGGGTAATAAGATCAGTATCATGTAGAGATATTTGTTGGTTGTTAGTAATAAGTTGCTCGTTTCTCAATTGCCCTTTAGCAATTTCTAATAAATCTTCTTGTAAGTAATTTTTGCCTAAATCAGTTAGATATTCTCTTGCAAACTCTTTTGTAAAATGAAGGTTGTAATATTCAGAAAGGGTTTTGCAAAGAGATGTTTTCCCACTACTTTCAGGACCTGTAACTATGATTTTAAGCATCAGAAGTAGTTTGTTTTAGCCAGGCAAAATACCCAAACACAGCAATAATAGTGTAAGCGATAAAAAGCAGAGAGGTAAGGTGTAAATCTCTGCTGAAATACAAATAAATTGAAACGGCATCAATCACTATCCAATAAAGCCAATTAGAAAGCACTTTTTTGGCAATCATATATGTTGCAATAATTGAAAATACTGTAGTAAATGAATCAACAATTGGCATTTTTGCACTTGTAAAAGTGGCAAAATAAAAGCCCATTAAAAAAGTAACAATTGCACCTATCAAAATAAGTAGTAAATGTTTTCCTATTGTCCATTTGGCTATTTCTAGTTCCCCATTTTTTTTATTCCATTGAAAATAACCATAAAAAGCCATCAATAAATAAAAAATTTGCAAACCAGTTTCAGGATATAATTGTGCAGTAAAACAAATGTAAATATAAAGAACTACACTAATTCCAGCGGCAGCCCAGCACCAAATGTTTTGTTTAGTAGCAAGTATTACATAAAGTACAGAAAGAACTACCGCTATAGTTTCAATAATACTCCAATTGAAATCTAAGCTGCTAAAAAATAAAATTATTTCATTCATATTAATGAGTCAAAAATACGAATTTGTATAAGTTTGCAAGCGAAAAGAGAGTTTTTAGTCCATAGTTACTAGTTTAAAAACAAATTTAAATCAAAATGAAAAAAATCTTAGTTGTTACTTTACTTTATTATTCAATAGCAACTTTGTCTTTTGGACAAGAAAAAGCACATCAAATTTACAATAAAGATGGGAATAAAATTTCCTATAAAACTATGTTTTTCAAAATAAAAAATGCGGATGTGGTTTTGTTTGGTGAAAATCATAATGATCCGATTTCACACTGGTTACAACTGGAACTTACAAAGAGCTTGCACGAAAAACATGGAGAAAATTTAATGCTCGGAGCAGAAATGTTAGAGGCTGATAATCAAGTTGTGTTAGATGAGTATTTGCTAGGTTTTAGTAGAGAAAAAGATTTTGAAAAAGAAGCGAAAATATGGCCAAATCATAAAACAGATTACCGTCCACTTTTAAGATTTGCAAAAGAGAATGATTTGCATTTTGTAGCTACAAATATACCAAGAAGGTTTGCAAATATGGTGTATCGTTTTGGTGTTGATACCCTAGCTTATTTGCCAGAAGCATCAAAACAATTTATCGCACCTCTTCCTATGGCTTACGATACTTCATTGCATTGCTATAAAGAAATTTCTATTATGGCTGGAGGGCATGGAGGTGAAAATTTACCGAAATCACAAGCAATAAAAGATGCAACTATGGCTCATTTCATACACGCAAATATGAAAGAAGACACTAAGTTTATACATTATCATGGTTCGTACCACTCAAAATATTATGAGTCGATCATGTGGTATTTATTACAGCTAAATGCCGATTTAAATATTAAAACTATCGAGGTCGTGGAGCAAGCTGATGTTTCAGAGTTCGATAAAGAACTAATCGGTAATGCTGATTTCTTTATAGTTGTTGATGAAGATATGTGTAAAACACATTAATAATTATGCACTGCATTTGCAATTTCAGAAATTAGATTTTCGTCCTTTTCAATTGCATTCCCAACTACTATAATATCAGCTCCAGCTTTGCAATTAGCAATTGCTTTTTCGCCACTACTTATTCCTCCACCTATAATTAAAGGAACATCAACTGATTTACTTACGGTTGCAATCATTTTTTCAGAAATTGGGTTTAGAGCACCACTTCCACCATCCATAAATATGAGTTTAAGCCCTAGCATTTCTCCAGCCATTGCTGTACAAGCTGCAACAGCATTTTTTTCATATGGAATAGGAGTTGTGTTACTCATATAAGAAACTGTAGTAGGTCTTCCGCTATCAATTAGCATATAGCCTGTGGATAAAACTTCTACTGATGATTGTTTTAAAATAGGAGCTGTAAACAACTTGTTTCCCAATTAACATATCAGCATTTCTACCTGATATTAATGATAAAAATAAAATTCCATCTGCTTTATCATTTACTTGCATGGCATCTCCAGGAAATAATACAACAGAAATATCAGAGTTTTCTTTTAATGTTGACAGGCAAGAGTTTAAACTATCATTTGTAAGTAAACTTCCTCCCACAAAAAAGTAATCGGTATTTGCTTTCTCTGCTTTTTCAATAATTGTAAGTAGTTGAGTTTTATCTTGCTTATCTGGGTCAATTAAAAGTGCAAATGATTTTTTATTTGCTTTTTTGTTTTGAAGTATAATTTTGTAGATATCCATAAGTAATTTTCTATTTGCAAACATACACTAAATAGTGCGTATCTATTTTTGTATAATACAATGTGTGTTTTGTTTTATTAAAGTGTGTTTCTATTTTACCTTTCTCTTTCATAATAAATGGAGATATCAGGATATCTTTTTTAAAATCAATACTTCCTTTTTGATGCCATTTAAAAACTGCTTCCTTGCAACACCATATTAATGTTGCTTTTTCTTTTGTTAAATCTTGATGACTATTGTCTGTAATAAATTTAGGTGAGAGTCTTAGTGGTTTTTCAGAGATGTGCTCAATATCTAATCCTACTTTTTTGTCGCTTATAATTATTGCGACTAAATTTTTAGAATGAGAAATTGAAATGTGCTTCCCATTTGAAATTTCAGGAGCACCATTTGAATTATATGAAATTTGTTGATTTGGTTCTAGTTCATTTAAGAGTAATCTGCTTACTAAAAAGTCTTTTTTTCTTTTTTCAGTTTTGAAGTTTGATGAGTCAAAACGCGCTCCAAGTTTTAAAAGTTCTGTTAAGCTCTCATTCAGGTCACAAATAGCAATTTGACAATTATTTTCAGTGTATTTTTTAATGATTCCCATCTCTCAGTTTATTGGTTGCGAATGTAATAATTATCATTATCTTTGCCATCCTTTAAAATTAAAAAAATGGAAACGGAAACTATGAATTATAAAGTAAAAGACATCTCCTTAGCAGAATGGGGGAGAAAAGAAATCACTTTGGCAGAAGCAGAAATGCCAGGATTAATGGCTACAAGAGAAGAGTATGGAGATAGTAAGCCATTAGCTGGAGCAAGAATTGCAGGCTGTTTGCATATGACAATTCAGACTGCAGTTTTAATTGAAACATTAGTTCATTTAGGTGCTGAGGTTACTTGGTCATCTTGTAATATTTTCTCTACACAAGACCAAGCAGCAGCTGCAATTGCTGCAACAGGAGTTCCTGTATTTGCCTGGAAAGGACTTTCGGAAGAAGAGTTTGATTGGTGTATTTTGCAAACACTAACTGCATTTGAAGGTGGTAAATCTTTAAACATGATATTAGATGATGGTGGTGATTTAACTAATATGGTTTTTGATAGATTTCCTGAAATGGTAGAAGATATTAAAGGCCTTTCTGAAGAAACTACCACTGGAGTACATAGATTGTACGAAAGAATGGAGAAGGGGACGCTTTTAACTCCTGCTATCAATATTAATGATTCAGTTACTAAGTCAAAATTTGATAATAAGTACGGTTGTAAAGAATCGTTAGTAGATGCAATTAGAAGAGCAACTGATGTAATGATGGCTGGTAAAGTTGCTGTTGTTGCTGGTTATGGTGATGTTGGAAAAGGTTCTGCAGCTTCATTAAGAGGTGCTGGAGCAAGAGTTATTGTTACTGAAATTGATCCTATTTGTGCTTTACAAGCTGCAATGGATGGTTTTGCAGTAAAAAGAATGGATGATGCGTGTAAAAATGCAGATATCATTGTGACAACTACTGGAAATAAAGATATTATTCAAGCGCGTCATTTTGAGAGTATGAAAGACAAAACGATTGTTTGTAATATTGGTCATTTTGATAATGAAATTGATGTTTCTTGGTTGAATGAAAAATGGGGGCATACAAAAGATACGGTAAAGCCACAGGTTGATATGTATACTATTGATGGAAAAGAAATTATTTTATTAGCAGAAGGTAGATTAGTGAATTTAGGTTGCGCAACAGGACATCCTTCATTTGTCATGTCAAATTCATTTACAAATCAAGTATTGGCTCAGTTAGAACTTTGGAATAACACAGATGCGTATGGTAAAGAAGTTTACATGTTACCCAAGCATTTAGATGAAAAAGTAGCTAGACTACACCTTGCTAAAATTGGAGTTGATTTAGAAACGTTAAGGCCAGACCAAGCAGAATATATTGGAGTAACGGTTGAAGGGCCTTATAAACCAGAATATTATAGATACTAAATATTTATATTGTATATTAAAATTAAATTCCCTAGAAATAGGGGCTTTTTTTATGCTCTCAAATCTGCCATTTTATTAAGTTTAAAAAAATACCTTAATATTGTAGCTTAAAATAAAAGTATCGACACTATGAAAAGATTTTTTGCTATTATATTTTTTAGTTTGTTTACTGCAGTTTTTGTAAACGCACAATGTTCTATTGATTATACTTATTATCCTGTAGGAGTAAACTATGGATTGCATCCTGATACTTTGCCTGATGGAGTTGTCGGTCAATTCTATAATCAAGATTTAACTTTTTACTTGCCTCTTGATACTGTTTCTGGTGGTGTTTTTGTAGAGTTTACAGATTTTCATATTACATCAATTTCCCTTCCTTTAGGGCTTATTTGGGAATGTAATAATAGTTCTAATGCGTGTCATTATGACCCTTTGGTTAGTCAATACGGCTGTGTAAATGTTTCTGGGACTCCTTTGGTAGCTGGAAATTATGATGTTGATGTTAATTTAGTAGCTACTCATAGTTTGTCTGCTTTAGTAGGAACAGAGAGTATTTCTTTTTCACTTCCAATGACGATTATTAACGACACATCTACATCCTCTAATGTTGGCTTTGCAATGACTAATTCAAGTGGTTGCTCACCAATTGTAGTTGAGTTTGCAAATAATAACACTGGAATGTTATCATACAATTGGGATTTTGGAAATGGTAATAGCAGCGTTTCTTCTCAGCCAGTTGATCAGATATATTCTCAGCCAGGTCAATATATTGTACAATATTCAGCTGCACAAACAAATGCTACATATTTTTTAGAGAGCATTGAAGTTGTTTCAGGCTTATGTTCAGATAATTTTGCAACTGGAGATGTTGACTTATTTTATACTGTTAGCACTCCTGCTGGTGTTTTAGAAGAGGCTAGTAGCGGAAATTATATTACACAGCCATTCCCTTTAACTATAAATAGTTTTAACCCTTTACAATTAACAGGTCAGTCCGTTGATATTGCCGTGTATGATAATGATGATATTTTCTGGACTATTACAGAGGATTGTGGTTCGTTTTCTTTTACTCCAATGCAACAGGCTGGTATATTTTCAGCAAATGGAGGAGGGTTATCAATAAATTATACGGTTATGGAGATTCCTGCAAATACAATTTCAGTGACTGATACAGTTTTTGTTTATGGCTATCCTGATACAGCAAATGTAATTTATGATACCATTAATACTATCATGTACACGACAACAAATGCTTTTGCTATGCAATGGTATTATTATAACAGCCCGATTCCTAATGCTACTGATACTTTTTATGAGCCAACAACATCTGGTTTATATTCTGTAGTTACTTTTAATGAGTATGGTTGTGCAACTCTTTCTGAAAATGTATTAGTTGTAATTTGCGATACAGCTTATCAGCCAATTGTTTCAGCTAACGGAATGACTATTTTAATGGAGGATTCAGCATTATTTAGTAATACACAATGGTTTGATGCGAGTGGAATAATTGCTGGAGCAATTGATCCCTTTTATGAAATTTCAACTGAAGGGTCTTACTATATCAATGCAATAGATTCTTTTGGTTGTTCTTACTTTTCTGAGGCCTTAGATGTTACGATAGATGTTCAAGAATCCTGTAACGAATTCACTTGGGTTGATGGGATAACTTATGCAACAAGTAATAATACTGCTACCTATGTTATAACAAACACTTCAGGGTATGATAGTGTTTTGATTTTGAATTTAATAATCAATGTTAGCCCATCAGTAACGATAACTCAAAACGGCACTGTATTGTCTGCAACTTCATCTGCTTCTTATCTATGGAGTACAGGAGAGGTAACACAAAATATAACTCCAACAGTTACAGGTTGGCATTGGTGTATCGTTACAGATGCAAATGGTTGTGAAAGTGAACAGGCATTCTATGAGGTTTTACATCTTTCAACTTCAGTAAATGATATGCTGGCTGAACAAATAGCGATTTACCCAAATCCAACAAAAGGATTTTTAGTTATTGATACTGATTATCTGATAGAAAAAGTAAGAATTTTTAATGTCCATGGTAGTGTAGTTGAATCTCAATTGAAAGAAAATGCCATTGATGTTAGTAATGTTTCAAATGGAATTTATTTCATAGAAATACATACTGATAAAGGGCTTGTAAGGAAAAAGTTTATTAAGAATTAACTAATTATGAATATGCATAACATTGCTTTCATTCAAGCTCCAATTGTAAGTTTTTAACGGAAGTAAGGCTGGTGCATTTAATGCTTCACCTGTGTTGCTTATTAAGAATGCTGAGGTGCAACAACC
>Ga0209601_1002949_pt1 | contig 10001 bp, 11 predicted proteins | sample COGITO_mtgs_1104_4_FD_184796 | JGI IMG/M metagenome (GOLD analysis project Ga0209601, IMG submission 184796) | Pelagic marine microbial communities from North Sea - COGITO_mtgs_110426 (SPAdes) (version 2) | ecosystem: Environmental > Aquatic > Marine > Epipelagic ...
AATTCAGATAATGCTTTTGTTAACCTTGAAATTTCTTCTGCAGACATAAAACTTCTCGTATCACCAGGTGTTTTTTTGTAACCTTGTGGCAAACAGTAGGAGCACTTATAATTACAGACGTCTGTGATCGATAGTCTTATGTAGGGAAATTTTCTTCCAAAAGTATCACTTAGTAATTTCATCTTATATTTATTATATTATATTATAATAATAATATATGAGCAAAATTATTACCAAATCGGAACTGGATCTATTTAAAAAAGACGGAGCTGTCTTAATCAAAGGTAAATTTGATAACGCATGGATTGAAAAGTTAAAAAAAGGAATCAAAAAAGGTAAAGAAAGTCCTAGTCCAAGATTTGTAAATCATACAAAAGATCAAAAATTACCAGGATATTATGAGGATTTTTGGACCTGGAATTTACATGAAGAATTCAAAGATTTTATATTTAATTCACCAACTCCAAAAATTGCAGCAGAACTTTTAGAAGCACAAAAGATTAACTTAGTGATGGATAATTGGTTTTTCAGGGAAGCTGGGTCGAAGTCATCACCACCTTTTCATCATGATATATCATATTTCGATTTTGAAGGATCTATGTGTGTATTGTGGATACCGCTTGAGTCAGTTAAAAAAGAAGATGGTATAGCTTGGGTTAAAGGATCTCATTTATGGGATAAGTTATTTTTAAGAACAAGATTTAATGATGGTCATGAAGTTGATGGCAATGTAGGAGTTGTTAATGGAAAAAAATATGAATTAACTCCTAACATATTAGAAAATAAAGATGATTATGAATTTCTGCAATGGGACCTAGAAGTTGGTGACTGTATTTATTTTGATATTAGAACACTCCATGGAGGATTAAACACGGTTACACCTAAAAAAGATATTCATAGATACACATTGAGAATGGCTAAAGAAAACTCTAAAATTATTTATAGAGGAGATTGGGCTAGAGAAGAGAGAGCTATTATGGAAAATAATGGTTATAAAAATGGGGATGATTTATCTGGTAAAATGTTTCCCACCTTACTGGATATAAATTAAAGCTGTACAGAGTCTTTTGTAAATTTTTCTATATAATCCATTAAATTATCTGATTGTTGCTGTGCTAATTTAATATTACCAACAGATATTGCGTCACAAACTTTAGAGTGTAATTTTGCCATAGTTGGTAAATCATCTAGTATCCCTTTATTTCTGTAGAACCAAAATCTTCTTGATAGACCACCTACAATTCTAATAGATCTTCTTACAAACTCATTATCACAAGATTGCGATAATAGTTCATTCATTTCTCTATCTAATTTCATAAATTTTGTATTATCAGTTTTTTTGCACGATCTCATAGAGAGTGATATTTCTTTAAATCTTTTTTTTTGAGCAAATGATGAATTTTTAGCAGATAATTTTGCCATTAATCTTTCAATTTCTCTTCTAACTTGAATCAAATTTAGCTGATCATTAATATTAATTTCTGTAACTAAAAGACCTTTTCTTGGTAATACTTTTACCAAACCTTCTCTTGATAGTCTTTGTATAGCTTCTCTAATTGGAGTTCTTCCACACTTCAAATCTTTTTCTAAAAAACTTTCAGTTAAGAAAGTTCCAGGTTTAAACTCCAATTTAACAATTTTTTCTTCAATAATTGAGTAAAGTTTTTCAGCTAATGTTTTGGTCATATATAATTAATTTATAATTTTTATACCTATCATGAAAAGATACAATATATTTGACAATTTAATCAATGGATTATTACTTGACAAAATGTCATTAAAATAATTTTATATACTAAATAGAAATATATTACTCATATATCAATATGACAGACTTTAAAAAAGAAAAGAGAACTATTCAAGAAATAAAAAACTCTAAAATATCTGGAGAAAAAATGGTTTATACTTCTGTACCAGACTATACTTCAGCTAGTTGGGCGGAAGCTGCGGGAGCCGATGTTTGTGTGGTAGGAGATTCATTAGCAATGGTAGCTCACGGTCATAAAAGCACGATACCAGCAACTATGGAAATGATGGTTATGCATGCATTAGCAGTAAGAAAGGGTGCTCCAAATACTTTTGTTTTAGGGTGCATGCCTTATCAAAGTTATAATACGGTAAATACTGCATTAAAAAATGCAACAAGATTTATGCAGGAAGCTGATTGTGATGCCGTAAAACCTCAAGGTGGTAAAGCACAAGCACATATTTTAAAAGCATTAGTTGATGCTGGTATACCAACAGCATCTCATATTGGTTTAACACCTCATACGATTGCAATGTTTGGTGGATTTAAGTTACAGGGTAAAACGGCAAAAGGGGCAATGAAAATTTTAGAAGATGCATTAGCAATTCAAGATGCTGGATGTTTTATGTTAGAGTTTGAGGCGGTACCTGGAAAAATTGCTAAAGTAATTTCTGAACAGTTAGAAATACCAACTATTGGAATTGGTGCTGGTAATGGCACAGATGGACAAATACTTCTATCTTATGATTTATTAGGAGTATTTACTGATTTTAAACCAAAATTCACTAAAAGATATGCCAACCTAACCGAAGTTGCCGTTGAAGGTTTAAAGAAATATGTGGACGAAGTTAAAAGTGGTAAATTTCCAGATGATGATCACACTTATTCTGTTACAGATAAAGAGTACGAAGAGTTTCTATCCCAAGTAGAAAAAAGAAAACAACTTTAACTATTTTCACATATATCTCTGATATATCAGTTGTTGACTCAATTTTTTTTAAAGTGCATACTTATGTCATTAAACAAACAGAGAGAGGAGTAATAATGATAAACACAATCAAAAAAATATTATTGGGAGCTATTACACTATCATTAGTTTTTGCCACAAACACTTTTGCTGCTGACAAGCACAAATTTAAGATGGCAGCTAGTTGGGGTGGTGGACCATTAATGGAGATTGGTGCAAAAGCATTTGCAAACAATGTATCTAAACTTTCAAATGGAAGAATCCAAATTGAAGTATTTCCTGCAGGCACCTTGGGACCTGGACTAAAAGTTTCAGAAACTGTTAAAAATGGTGTGGCTGACATGGGCCATACATGGATGGGATACGACTGGGGAAAAGACAAAACTGCAGTTTTATTTGGTGGTTATGCGGGGTCAAGTGATACAGAAAAGATGCTTCACTGGCTATACAGAGGAGGTGGAATTGAACTTCAAGCTGAATTTAGAGATCAAAAATTTGGTTTAATATCAATGCCTTTATTTGTTAGAACTGCTGAAGTATTTCTACACTCAAGAAAACCAGTTAGAACTTTAAAAGATCTAGAGGGACTTAAGTTAAGAACTGCTGGTGCATGGCTTGAAATATCTAAAGGTATGGGAGCTTCACCTGTTACAATGCCAGGCGGTGAAGTATACACAGCATTAGAAAGAGGCACGATTGATGCAACAGAGTGGGGAACACTTTGGGAAAATATGTCACCAGGATTTGATAAAGTTACTAAATATGTAATAATTCCAGGCGTACATCAACCTACTGCTCCATTTGAGTTGGTTATTAACAAAAAAGCATGGGGAAAACTATCTGATACAGATAAGCAGATAGTCAAAGATGCTGCGTTTATAACAACAATGGACTCTTGGTTAACTATTGGTGATGAGGATGCAAAAGCTTTAGAATATTTCAAATCAAAGGGAAATGAAATAATAGAGCTTGATGCAGAAGTTCAATATGCTGGTAGAGAAGCGGGCTTAAAGTGGGCAGAAGATGTTGCTAAAGATAATGCATATTTCAAGAAAATTCTTGATCATCAAAATGCTTATTTTGCTAGATGGAAAGATTCTGGCAAATACAGAAATGTTAAAGTTCGTTAATTTTAAAGCAATATAACAGCTATACAACTCTCATCCTAAATATTAAAATTAGGGTGGGAGTTTAATTTTATAATGTAGTGAAAAAAATCATAAAATATTTAGAGATTATAACTTGTATGCCAGGTTATATAGCATCAGGCTTAGTAATACCTTTAATTTTAGCAACTTGTTACGAAGTTTTTGCAAGATATTTATTTAATAGCCCAACAATATGGGCATATGAATTTGGATATTTGCTGATGGGATTTCATTTTTTGTTGGGAGGAGCCCTAACGCTAAAGAAAAAATCACATATCAGAATTGATATATTTTATAATAAAATGTCTACGAGAAATAAATCTATGGTGGATCTTACTTTTTATTTATTTCTTATAATACCTTGTTTAAGTGTTTTATCTCTTAAACTTTTTGGCCACACACAAAATTCTTTTTTAGGCAATGAGACTACTGGAAATTCTGCATGGAACCCTCAGATTTGGCCTATGCATTTTATAATATTTTTAAGTTTTTTTATTTTATTTTTACAAGTAATTGCAGAATGTATTAAATCTATAATTTCAATTAAAGAAAATATTTGATGATTTCTCTTTGGATGTTTCCAACATTATTTTTATTAATTTTTCTTGGTTTTCCTGTTGCATTTTCACTTATAGGAATTGCTTTTGCTTTTGGAATTTTTACATTTGGAGATGCTGTTTTTTTTCAATTTATATCTAAAATCGAGGGAATAGCCTCTAATTTTATTTTAGCTGCTGTTCCTTTATTTGTATTTATGGGATCTATGCTTGAAAGGTCAGGTATTGCCCAACAACTTTTTAGTGCAATTCACATGTGGACAAGAAAACTACCTGGTGGTCTTGCAATTGGAGCTATAATTATGTGTATAATATTTGCTGCATCAACTGGAGTAATAGGTGCAACCGAATCTGTAGTCGGTTTATTAGCTATACCAGCCATGTTAAAACATAAATATTCTCACTCATTAATTTCAGGAACAATTTGTGCTGGTGGATCACTTGGAACAATTATTCCTCCGTCTGTTGTTGTTGTTGTGCTAGGTCCCATTGCTGATGTTTCTATTGGTGACTTAATGGTTGGTATGATATTCCCAGGGCTGATATTAGCTTTTTTATATATAATTTATATATTGATTTTGTGCACAATAAGACCAGAGAACGGCCCAACAATAACGGAAGAGGATGAAATAGATAAATTATCTTTTAATCAAAAGATATATATAACTTTTAAGGCATTGGTACCGCCACTTTTGATGATATTTGCGGTACTAGGATCGATAATGTTTGGTTGGGCAGCTCCAACTGAAGCGGCAGCTTTAGGGGCAGGTGGATCATTAATTCTAAGCTTTGCTTATAAAAAATTTTCAATCAAAACATTTAAAGAAGCGTTAATAAAAACTATTACAGTAACTTCAATGATTATGTTTATATTAATGGCTGGTAGTTTATTTACAGGAGTTTTTGCTGCAACAGGCGGAATGTCTTTAATGAAGGATTTGGTAAATTCATTTAATCTGTCTCCATGGGCTCTTCTGTTTGCATTTTTAATAATAATTTTTATTGCTGGTTTTTTCTTAGAATGGATTTCAATATTATTGATATTTATTCCAATTTTCACACCTATAATTGTTTACTTAGGTTTTAATCCTGTATGGTTTTGTGTTTTAGTTTTAATTATGATTCAAACTAGTTATTTAACGCCACCTATGGCGCCTGCAATTTTTTATTTAAGAGGTGTTTCACCTCCCGAAATGTCTCTCACTTCAATGTATAAAGGAGTGATACCTTTCGTTTTGATTCAAATTTTAGCTCTAGGTATAGTTGTAATTTTTCCTGAAACTGTCACATGGCTTCCGGATAAATTACTTGGATTTGAGAATCAGTGATATATCAGATATTGACTTTATATAATTTTAGATGCAGTATTATTAATAAAATTTAAACATATGTTAAAAGAAAAAATATTAGAAACGCCTACAAAAATTCTAACACAAGAACAAAGAAAAGAATATTTTGAAGATGGTGGAATAGGTATTTCGGAAGTTTTAAGTAAACAATGGCTTCAAAAAGCTAATCAATCAGTAGAAGAATTTATTAAAGAAAGTAGAAATCTCTCTGTTTCAAATAATATTTTTGATATTCAAAAAGATCACACGTCTCAAAATCCAAAGTTACGAAGAGTTTCAAGTCCTTGCGATTACAGTGATAATTTATGGAAATTACTTTTAGAAGGACCTGTTGGAGACATAGCAGAAGACCTTTTGGGACCAAATGTTAGATTTTACCAGTCTAAGTTAAATTTTAAAAACCCTAAAGGTGGAACAGAAGTAAAGTGGCATCAAGATAAGCCTTTTTTCCCACATTCCAATGACTCAGTTCTAACTTTAGGTGTTTATCTAGAGGACTGTGATGATTTACAAGGTCCTCTCGAAATTATTCGTGGGTCGCATAAAAAAGATATTTTTTCACATTATAAAAATTCTGATTGGACTGGAAATATAAATGATGAAGATTTAACTAAGATAAACTTACAAAAAAGAAAAGTATTAAAAGGGAAGGCTGGATCAATTACAGTCCATAATTATAGAACAATTCATGGTTCTAAGCCAAATAACTCTCAATTACCAAGACCATTAATGTTATATGTGTTAAGTTCTGGAGACTCTGTTCCATTCACGCCTCAGCCATTAAAATCAAAGTATGAACAGGTAATAGTTCGAGGAAAATATGACAATAAAATACATTGTGACGCAGGAGATTATCAAGTGCCACCTAATTGGAATAATGGATATTCATCAATTTTTGCAATCCAACAAAAAGAAAAAAATTAATAAGTATTGACTTAAATAAAGAATCAGTGATATATTAGTGATATATTAAAGGAGTATAAATGAGTGCAGAAAAATTAAATGATAACCTAGAGTTAAAAACTGGAAATTTTTACGATGGTCAAAAAGAATTTAGAAAAAAATATAGAGATAATTTAAAAGGTTGGTACAATGGCTTTGTCCATCTAGCAATGATATTTTCAATTGGTGTGGCTGCAATATATTATTTTAAATCGCACATATCTAATGTAATTTGGTGGGAGTGGTTTATTGTACCTGTTACAATAATTGGTTCAAATTTATTTGAATGGTGGATACATAGATTTGTAATGCACAAGCCTAGACCTTTTCCAGGAGCAAAAGCCATTTATTCAAGACACACTTTACAACATCATCAATTTTTTACTGAACAAGAAATGAGATTTGCTGGACAGCATGATTGGAGAGTTACTTTATTTCCTCCTTATGCCTTAGCTATTTTTATAGCTGTATTGTCTGCACCAGGTGTTTTGTTTTTAAGTTGGATGGTATCACCAAATGTTGGTTGGCTATTTATCTGTTCAACTACATCGTTTTACTTACTCTATGAAGTTATGCATTTCTTCTGCCATGTTAAGGATAATGTGATTGTAAGAAATATGCCTTTTATTAATACAATTAGAAGACATCATGCAGCACACCATAATAAAGGAATTATGATGGGCCTAAATATGAATTTAACCTTTCCTTTTGGAGATTGGTTATTTGGAACTTCTGATCTAAATAGGGGTCTTATAGGACACTTCTTTAATGGATACAGCACAAAATATGTGAAAGAAGAAGTGTTAAAGGCTAAACATAAAAGTTAATTAATTTTTTAAGGCATAATTAAAAAGGTAAAATGCCAATTAAGATAAAAATCTCTCTAACAATTTATATTATAATTGTTGCTACATCTGTAATGTTTTATGAGAAAATATTAGGACAATCCAATTTAATATATACACTAATTTTTGTAACAATATTAATGATTATAGGTATTTGGATATTCCCAGAGGTAGTTACAAAAAAAACTACTGCAGAGATTGAGGAAAATCAAAGTGAAAAAGAAGAAAGCAATAATTAACCTACTGGTTTGTAGCCAGCCATAGCTTTAGTGGCTAGTTCAGCAGCTTTGTTAATGTCTATTTTTTCAAGGATAGTAAAGTTTGTTATTGTTCCAGTTGACTCAACAGCTAACTTAACAGCTGCAGTTACCTCAAAACCTACATCCCCAGTTATCACACCAACAAAGTCATATGTTCTTCTAACGATATCAAAAGATTCCATTTTACCACCAACAGCTTCTGATAATTGAGTTACAGCAGCTGCTCTATCTTGAGAAGGGTCTTTCATAAAACTCTGAAATGTTTTTGCCGTATAATTGCTCATTACAATATATTTTTTAATATGTTCCTCCTTATTAATTTGTAAGATTAAAACATATTTGCTAAAAATCTAAATAATTATTTTTAAAATCAACTTAGAGTTTAGTAAATTATGTACGAAAAATTTGGACAATTTATCGATGGTAACTGGTCTCCGTCATCAAATAAAGAAACTTATGAGGTTATCAATCCTGCAACAGAAGAAGTTTTAGGACATGCATCAAAAGCTACACCTGAAGATGTTGATAGAGCCTTAAAATCTGCTGAAAAAGGATTGGCTGTTTGGAAAAAAATAACCCCATGGGAAAGATCTTATATTTTAAGACGTATAGCAGATAAACTTCGAGAAAAAAAAGATGTGTTAGCTAAATGGATGACTTTAGAAAATGGAAAACCTTTAGCAGAAGGTGTTGGTGAAACAAATGGAGCGGCAGATATTTTTGAATGGAATGCTGAAGAAACAAAAAGAATTTTTGGTCAAACTATTGAAAGTAGGTTTGAAGACACAAGAGTACATGTTTACTATCAACCAGTTGGAGTTGTAGCAGCGTTATCACCTTGGAACTTTCCACTTATTTTAGCAGCTAGAAAAATATCAACTGCACTTGCAGCCGGTTGTTCAGTTATTATTAAACCAGATACAATTACACCTGGTGTAGTAATGGAGTTAGTAGATATTTGTAGAGAATGCGGTGTTCCACCGGGAGCGGTTAATCTTTTATCAGGTGACCCTCCAGCTATAGCTTCTCAATTAATTCAATCAGATATAATAAAAAAGATTTCGATTACTGGATCTTTGAGAGTTGGGAAATTAATTTTAAAACAAGCTGCAGATAAAGTCCAAAGAGTAACAATGGAATTAAGTGGTCATTCTCCTTTTATAGTTTTTGATGATGCTGATGTTAAAAAAGCAGCTGATATGGCTATTGCTGCAAAATTTAGAAATAATGGACAAGTGTGTATTTCTCCTAATAGATTTTATATTCATGAAAATAAAAAAGAAGAATTTATAAATTTATTTATTGAGAGAACTAAAAAGTTAAAAATTGGAAATGGAATGGATCCCGATACTCAATTAGGTCCACTTACAACTCAAAAAAGATTAAATGAAGTTGAGGAATTAGTTGAAAAAACTAAACAAGAAGGAGCTAAAGTTTTATTAGGTGGAAAAAGACCAGCAGGCTTTAATAAAGGTTTTTATTATGAACCAACAATTTTTGATGATGTGAAAGATGATTTTACCATTATGAAACAAGAACCATTTGGACCCTTAGTTCCGATGTTATCATTTAAATCTTTTGATGAAGTTATTGAAAGAGCTAATGATAATGATCTTGGTTTATGTAGTTATGTTTGTACTAATTCTATGGAAACAGCCCATCTTGCATCCGAAAAATTAGAAACAGGATCTGTAGCAGTTAATACAGGTGTTGTTGCAATTGCCGAAGCACCATTTGGTGGAATTAAACAAAGTGGATACGGTAGAGAAGGTGGATCAATGGCAATTAAAGATTACCTTAATGTCAAGTACACTCATATGGGTATCAAAGGTTAAGTTACTTCAAAAATTAAAAATGAAAAATATTGGGTTTATCGGAATTGGTCTTATGGGTTTTCCCATGGCAAAAAACCTTCTTAAATCTGGTTACAATTTAAAAGCCTACAATAGATCTCAAGATAAAGCAGACAGACTAAAAGAATTTGGTGCAGAAATATCTCTATCCATTAAAGACGTTGTTACAAATTCAGATACAATTATTACGATGCTTACTGATGATACTGCTGTAGAAAAAGTGATGGGTAGCTACGAATTTATATCCAACATTAAGGAAGGAGCTACAGTAATTGATATGAGCTCTGTCAATCCTGTCATTACAAAAAAATATGCTGAAATTTTAAAACAAAA
>Ga0209601_1002965_pt1 | contig 9963 bp, 7 predicted proteins | sample COGITO_mtgs_1104_4_FD_184796 | JGI IMG/M metagenome (GOLD analysis project Ga0209601, IMG submission 184796) | Pelagic marine microbial communities from North Sea - COGITO_mtgs_110426 (SPAdes) (version 2) | ecosystem: Environmental > Aquatic > Marine > Epipelagic ...
CGTATTCGAAAAATTTTCACCCGTAGGGTCTAGATGCTCGTTCATAGGTTCTACAAAATACCACAAAAAATCCCCTTACCTAAAGGCAAGGGGATTTGAATTTTAAAAAAGCTCGAATGGCCTAGTGACCGCTCTCTTCACCTTCTGCAAGTGGCACGTTCTGTGGCACAAAGTCTTCATCGTACCCTGGCTTAGAATAATCGTAAGCCCAACGGTAAACTATCGGCACATCACCTGGCCAGTTGCCGTGCAGGTGCTCTACAGGGGTTGTCCATTCTAATGAGTTGGCTCGCCACGGGTTTTGCGAAGCTTTAGGACCTCTCCAAATGCTGTAGAAGAAGTTGAAAATAAAGATCAATTGGGCAATACCTCCAATAATCGCGAAGTATGTGATCAAAACATTAATGTCCGCCAAATTATCGAACATTGGGAATGCCGTATTGCTGTAGTAACGACGTGGTAATCCTGCCATACCTAGGAAGTGCATGGGGAAGAATACTCCGTACGCCGTAATAAACGTCAACCAGAAGTGCGCGTAGCCCATAGATTTGTTCATCATGCGGCCGTACATCTTGGGGAACCAGTGGTATACCCCAGCGAACATACCAAAGATGGCGCTGAGCCCCATTACAATGTGGAAGTGCGCAACTACGAAGTAGGTATCGTGAACGTTTATATCTAACGCTGAATCACCAAGAATAACCCCAGTTAAACCTCCCGTTACGAAAGTACTTACAAGACCTATTGAAAATAACATCGCAGGTGTATACTGGATATTTCCTTTCCACAAGGTTGTGATATAATTAAACGCCTTTACCGCAGAAGGAATGGCGATCAACAACGTAGTAAACGTAAATACAGAACCAAGGAATGGGTTCATCCCAGTCACAAACATGTGGTGACCCCAAACGATAAAGCTTAAGAATGCAATGGCTAAAATTGAACCAACCATCGCGCGGTAGCCAAAGATTGGCTTACGTGAATTGGTAGCTATAACCTCTGATGAAATACCTAGCGCTGGTAATAAGATAATATACACCTCTGGGTGCCCTAAGAACCAGAACAAATGCTGGTACAATACTGGTGAACCACCGCTATAGCTTAATACCTCGCCACCAATGAAAATATCACTTAAGTAAAAAGAGGTACCGATCAAACGGTCCATCATTAGCAATAATGCTGCACTCAATAATACGGGGAAGGAAAGCACACCCAATACCGCCGTTACGAAGAATGCCCATATGGTTAAAGGCAATCTTGTCATGCTCATCCCTTTAGTACGCATATTTATCACCGTAACGATGTAATTAAGCGATCCCAACAAAGAACCAACGATAAAGAATGTCATAGAAATCAACCAGAGCGTCATACCCGTTCCAGAACCTGGCATGGCCTGAGGCAACGCAGATAAAGGAGGATAAACCGTCCAACCGCCTGAAGCAGGTCCTGACTCAACAAATAATGAAGCGATCATGACGACTGAACTCAAGAAGAAGAACCAGTACGAAAGTGCATTCATGAAACCTGAAGCCATATCACGTGCACCAATCTGCAATGGGATAAGTAGATTGGAAAATGTACCTGAAAGACCTGCCGTTAGGACAAAGAATACCATGATGGTACCATGAATGGTAACCAGTGCTAAGTACATATTAGGATCCATCACACCATCTGGTGCCCATTTACCCAAGAAGAATTCTAAGATGGGGAAACTCTGTTCTGGATAAGCGAGTTCTAATCGGAAGAGCATGGACATCATAACACCCACAATTCCCATGATCATACCGGTAATCAAAAACTGCTTACCAATCATTTTATGGTCCATCGTAAAGATGTACTTCGTGAAGAAATTCTCCTTATGATGGTGCTCCATCAAATGATCCTGAAAGTGCTCGTTTTTTGTCGAAGTAGTTGACATAGCTTTTTTAATTACGTCTTAATTACAAAGTCTCAGCGACCGTTTTTTGTTCCTTGATCCATGCATTGAATTCATCTTCTGTTTCAACGATGATTTCCATTTGCATGTTGTAATGAGCTGCACCACAGATTTTGTTACACAACAATACGTAGTTAAACTCCCAGACGTCTTCACCTTTTGCCAAGCGAATTTCATTCACTTCAGCAACGTGATTTTTCACGTCTTTATCTTGGCGGATTTCAGCGGTGGTTTTGGTGGGTGTGAACTGGAAATAGGTTTTTGAACCCGGTACACAGTTCATTTGCGCCCTAAAATGCGGGAAAAATGCAGAGTGAATGACATCTTGTGATCGGAATTCAAATTTAATTGGCTTTCCAACCGGCAAGTGCAACTCTTTCGTAATGATATCATCCGAAGAGTAAGCATCTTTCGTATCCACACCAACGATATTAGCGCCGGCTATTTCATGCACTGTTGCATAACCTAATTGGTTATCTCCTCCACTATAACGCGCGGTCCAATTAAATTGTTGAGCGTAAAGTTCAATAACTATAGGTTCTTCTTCATTTTCGGGCATCATTAATCCACTCCATACATTAAGACCCCAAATGATAAGAACTGCAAGGAAGAGCGCTGGAACAACAGTCCAAAAAAGCTCTAGCTTATTGTTGTGCTCGTAATACACAGCTTTAGTGCCTTTTTTTCCTCTGTATTTATATCCGAAGTAAAATAGAATGGGCTGAACGATAAAGAACACAACATTAATAATGAGCATGCTCAAGTTCCACAAACTATCAATTTCTGATCCGTGCTCCGATGAAGGTGCAGGGAGACTATGGTAGCCCCAAGCCCAATACATAACCAACACACTAATAACAAAGCCCATCCCTACTAATAAGAGTAGCTTACCCTGTGTGTCATTATCTTTTTCGCTGACCTGATTATCCTTACCACCTTGAATAGATGAGGAAATCTCAGAGATGCGCATCACCTGAACAATAGTCAGGACGGCGAGTACGATTAATACGATGATGGAAACTGTATTCATTATCTAAGTCTCTTTTTCGAATTATTGTTGGAAGTACTTTGACTCCGTTATCATTGGGTGATTCTTGTGTAATAAAGGTGCCTTCGCTAGACTGCTCAGAACAACGATAATAAACAATCCTGTGAAGAATAAGATAGCACCCAACTCTAGTAAACCGAATCCGTAATGATCGCCTACCGTTCCTGGCATTATCATTACATAGTGATCCATGTAGTGTCCAACAAGCACGAAGAATGCTGCCATAACTACTGTTCCTGGAACCCGCTTAGCAGGACGGCTTAATACAGCCAAAACTGGCAGTAAGAAGTTCAACGTAAGCATGGTGAAGAAAGGCACTTTATATTGATCAAAACGTTGCATGTAGTACGTAACCTCTTCCGGGATATCCGCATACCAGATCAACATAAACTGAGAGAACCATAAGTAGGTCCAGAATACCGAGAATGCGAACATGAACTTACCTAGATCATGCATGTGGTTCTCATTAATCCACTCCATGTGTCCTTTGCCCTTGAGATAGAGCGTAATAAGAATTAATGCAGCGAAAGAGCTAACGAACATTCCCGCAAATGTGTACCAACCAAAGAGGGTTGAGAACCAGTGCGTATCAATGCTCATGATGAAATCCCAAGCAGAAGTTGAAGAAGTAACTGCATAGAATACTGTAAAGGCTGCAGCGACTCCGCGGTTTTTCTTCCACATCGCTACACCGTCACCAGAATCGGACAACAATGAATTTTTACGAAGCATTTTTGCGGCCCAGATCCAACCTACAGTGTAGACTATGGCGCGTATACTAAAAAATAAAGGGCTTAAGAAGCCTGTCTTTTCGGCTATAATTGCATCATAATTTGGGTGTCCTTGTACATCGATACCTTCTACCATCCAGTGGAACATATGATGAACATGTCCAAATCCAAGAAACGAAATGATTAAGATTACAATCAATGGAATCACGATGGCAAATGCCTGTGCTTCCATGACTCTTAACAATCCTGCTGACCATCCAGCCTGCGCCACATATTGAATACCCAAGAAGAACAACTGACCCAATCCTAAACCAAGGAAGAAGATAGCTGCCACATACAATGCACTCCAAGGACGATTCGCAATTTGATGCGCCTCATGTGCTGCATGCGCATCGTGTTCCAGTGCAGACTCAATCATTGCGGCATGTGCTTCACCTGGGTAATCATCGTTACCTGCATGGCCATGATCATCGTGCGATGCATCAGCGTGGTCATCGTGACCTGCATCAGCGTGGTCATCGTGGCCTGCATCAGCGTGGTGCTCAGTAGCATGACTGCTGTGCCCATGATCCGCTTCGTTAGAAGAAGATCCATTCAAGGCAAATCCAACGATCCAAAGGATAGCACCTACTACCGTAAGTGCGATTGCCAACTGTTTTGTTTTTGAACTAAACTCAAACATTCTCTTCAGCGGTTTTTATTCTTGATCTTCTCTAAGCTTCACAACGTAACGAACAATCTTCCAACGCTCGTCATACGTCAACTGGGATGCGTGCGATCCCATAATTCCTTTACCGTGCATGATCACATGGTACATAGAACCAGGTGTGATGTCGCGGTCTTTGTATGCTGGTACACCAAGGATTTTTTCCTGCTGCACCAAATTTCCATTACCGTCGCCCTTTTCGCCGTGGCAATTCACGCAGAAAGTGGTGTACAACTCCTTTCCTTCTTTCAATACATCCTCAGAAAGAAAAGACTCGGGCATCAATAACCCAGCTTTAGCAGCATCGTAACCTTCATTTGTGTTACTGTATTCGTAAGGATGGTAGCCACGCGGTACTGTTCCTTCCACTGGGAGCTGAGCACTCAATCCATTTGCGAACTGGTACGCAGGCTCGTAAGTCTCTAATGAAGGACTGGTGTACATATCGTCCATGTACGTATATCCAGGGGTCGTCTTATCAGCATTACAGCTTGCTAAAAACGCAGCTGAAGCTAAGAGTAGTAGTGTAGATAAACGCTTCATTATTAGTCTTCTAATTTTGAAATTTCCAATGCACCCAATTCCTGAAGTTTTGCAGTTAAAGCAGCCTCGTCGCCTTCCAACTCAACTTCCATTAAGAAGTGATCGTCAGTCGTACGAGGATCAGGATTTTGTGCTTTGGCGCCCGGATATAATCCGTTTACAGCGAAATAGGACCAACACATCAAGTGTGCAGCAAAGAATACCGTCAATTCGAACATAATAGGCACAAACGAGGGCATGTTTATAAACCAATATGCGTTTGGTTTACCACCAATATTTTGTGGCCAATCGGCAATCATTGTGTAATACGTCAACCAAGAAGCAAAAGACAAACCGATTAAGCCGTAGAAAAATGCCGCTGTACTCAAACGCGTTCTTTTTAGGCCTAAAGCTTCATCCAAACCGTGAATTGGGAATGGTGAGTACACTTCGCTGACGCTAAAACCGTTTGCACGGAGATCTTTAACCGCATCTAAAACGACATCGTCGTCGTTAAATAGTGCGCGTACGATAGGATTATGTTTAGTGTGCCCCATGTTCGTCGTGGTGTTTTTTAAAGTTTTCGCCAGAAGATTTTAGAATCGTCTTTAATTCTGCCTGTGCAATTACAGGGAACGTTCTAGCGTACAAAAGGAACAAGACAAAGAAGAAACCGATGGTTCCTACGAAAATACCAATGTCAACAAACGTAGGAGAGAACATTGACCAAGATGATGGCAAGTAATCTCTATGTAAGGAGGTAACAATAATCACGAAACGCTCGAACCACATACCAATATTCACAACGATGGAAATGATAAAGGTGAATACGAGATTGGTTCTTAATTTCTTCGACCACATGAACTGAGGAGAGAATACGTTACACGACATCATTGCCCAATACGCCCACCAGTAAGGTCCAGTAGCCCTATTCAAGAAGGCATATTGCTCATATTCGACACCTGAATACCAAGCGATGAAGAGCTCTGTGATGTAAGCCACACCCACAATAGAACCTGTAACCATGATAACGATATTCATCATCTCGATGTGCTCTATGTTGATGTAATCCTCCATTTTGAAGATTTTACGTACGATCAAAAGAAGTGTCTGTACCATGGCAAAACCTGAGAAAATTGCACCTGCTACGAAATACGGTGGGAAGATGGTCGTGTGCCATCCAGGAATTACTGAAGTAGCAAAGTCCATCGATACGATCGTGTGTACTGACAATACAAGCGGAGTTGCAAGACCAGCCAACACAAGAGATACCTCTTCAAAACGTTGCCAATGCTTTGCTTTACCACCCCAACCAAATGAGAGTAGTTTATAAATGTGCTTTTGGATAGGGTTGATTGCACGGTCGCGAATCATTGCGAAATCCGGTATCAAACCTACATACCAGAATACAGTACTTACTGTTAGATAGGTAGAAATCGCGAACACGTCCCATAAAAGAGGCGAGTTGAAGTTGACCCATAGCGTACCGTACTGGTTTGGAATTGGCATTACCCAATACGCCATCCAGATACGACCCATGTGAATCAACGGGAATAAACCCGCCTGGATTACAGAGAAGATGGTCATCGCTTCCGCAGAGCGGTTGATGGCCATTCTCCATTTTTGACGGAAGAGTAAGAGTACTGCAGAAATCAATGTCCCTGCGTGACCGATACCTACCCACCATACAAAGTTGGTAATATCCCAAGCCCAATCAATGGTCTTGTTCAGTCCCCAAACACCAATACCGGTGCCGATGGTATATAGGATACATCCTACACCCCAAAGGAACATGACAAATGCGATAGAGAAGGCAATCCACCATGAACGTGGTGCTTTGGACTCTACCGGTTTAGCTATATCGTTCGTGATGTCTGAATAAGACTTGTCACCGAGGATAAGCGGATTTCTAACAGGCGATTCGTAATGCATGTCGCTTTCTTAATTTATTAGGCTCTGTTTCTAACTTTAGTCTGGTAGAAGATGCTAGGCTGTGTGCCTACTTCCTCAAGAAGGTGGTAAGCGCGTTCCTCTTGCTTGAGGTGACTTACTTCACTCTTAGGGTTATTTACATCTCCGAAAACAATGGCTCCAGATCCACAAGCCTGAGCACAAGCTGTAGTGAATTCACCGTCGGTTAATTGTCTTCCGTCTTTCTTTGCTTCTAGCTTACCCAATTGGATACGCTGAATACACAATGAACACTTTTCAATGACACCACGAGCACGAACCGTTACGTCCGGGTTCAATACCATTCTACCGTAGTCGTCTTGTGACGGGTTCACGTCTGTAAATTTGTCGTTCACCTGATAGTTAAACCAGTTGAAACGACGTACTTTATAAGGACAGTTGTTCGCACAGTAACGTGTTCCAATACATCTGTTGTAAGCCATATGGTTCAATCCCTCACGTGAGTGTACCGTTGCACCTACAGGACAAACTGTCTCACAAGGTGCGTGATTACAATGCTGGCACATTACCGGCTGGAATACTACTGATGGACTCTCAGAAGGAACTTCCATTTTCGCGTATTTCTCGATCGCGCCTACACCTTCTTCCTCTGCAACCTCTTTGGTCATATCAGAAGAGTAGTAGCGGTCGATACGCAACCAGTGCATATCACGGTGACGACGTACTTCATCCTTACCCACCACAGGAACGTTGTTTTCCAGTGAACAGGCAACGACACAAGCACCACAACCTGTACATGAGTTCAAGTCAATAGACATGTTCCACATGTGCGAAGTTTCGTGATCTTGATCGTCCCACAAATTCGCCTCAAAAGAAGTAAGTGGGCCTTTGTACGATTCAAAAGTTGGCTTTTCATTCCATTCTTTCGCATTACCAGATAAGAACGTAGGTAAGTTGATTTCATTCACAATCTTACGTCCCATCATGGTGTGGGCCAATTGGACCGAAGCGAAACCGTGCTCAACTTCAGTAGCAACTACTGTAGCCTCCGCGTAACTTACTGCTGGCGCCAGAAGTGAATTTGCATTCACACCGACATTGTTACCAACTTTACCCGCTTCCGTTCTACCAAAACCTACGGCAAGACCAATACTACCTTGCGTCTGACCGGGCTGAATCCAAACCGGTACATTTTCAAGTGTTGTGCCATCTACAGTAATGTTGATGGTATTACCATTCATTGAACCGTTGGATTGCGCTTTTACCTCTACTCCATAGGCGACTGCATCAGCTGCGCTCATCACCACGTAGTTGTCCCACGACAAACGAGTTACCGGATCAGGTAATTCGTACGTCCATGGGTTATTCGCATTTGATCCAGCACCCATACCTGCTTTGGTATACGTGTAGAATTCTAATCCTTTTAATGGCGCACTTACAGCAACATCACTCATATCCAGTGTGCCAGTAGCAACTTCTTCTATGGCGACGTCGGCAAAACCATCGTGCAGCAAGGCATTCCAAGCTTTCGATGCGTTTGCAGAAGTAGCACTTGCTTTTATGAGTTCAACAGCGCTTTCTGAACCACCTGCGAGTGTATTTACAATCTCGACTGCACTCTTGCTATCGAAAAGTGGGCTAATGGTAGGCTGACCAACTGCATAGATACCACTAGCTGGTGCTGCATCTGTCCAAGCCTCTAGATAGTGGCTCATTGGTAATGCAACTGCAGCTTTAGAAGCTGTTTCGTCCAATCGATCTGCAATACTAACCAAGCTTACTTTTTCTGCCAAAGACGCCATTGCTGAACTGAAGTGCAGCACATTCGTATCCAAGGTTACCACGCTCGTTACGTCACCCGATTTGATATCTTCAAGTAACGCTGCAAAATCGGTATCGGAACCTGATGCAGTGAAATCTAACCTTGAAGTGTTAAACGCTTCAGAAGCTAATAATTCATTTGTCTTTGCGGCCAATTTCTCAGCTGTTGCTGAATTCAAACCGTTCAATACTAATGAACCAGAACCCGCGGCAATTAATTCATTCGCGACACCTTCTACTGAAAGCTTGATGTCTTCACGCAATGCTGGAGCAGATACTGTAGCAACTCCTACTGCATTAGCGACCTTATTATATACATGAGCCAATACTGATTCGTATTCGCTCACTTTTGCTTTAATTCGTACATCTGCATTTGCGCCAGATAAAGACAATCCAGACTCTGCTTGAATGTGGCGCAACATATCACTACCCGGCTTACGAGCAGCGGCATAAGCGCTGTTTAAATTTTCACCGCCCCAATCTCCTAAGAAATCAGCGCCTACTGCAAAAACAAGACGTGCCTTAGCCAATTCAACTGTAGGCAAACCACGAACACCCGTTAGCGCTTCGTAAACATCGGCTCTATTGCTTTGGCTTACTGCATCAACACTAACATGACGTAATCCCAGTTTCGCAATAGCACTCTTTAATGCTGGAGAAATTACCGTTCTCGTTAGTAGTACACTATTTTCTGTCAGTAAAGACTGTGCTTTAGTGATGGCTTCCTTCCAAGAAGTGGCTGCCCCATCCATCATAGGACTGTGCATGCGTGCACCATCATATAAGCTCAAAACAGATGCCTGAACGCGCGCGTTTGTCGCACCGTTAAAGATGGCATCGTTGTTCGGTTCAATTTTTATCGGGCGGCCTTCGCGAGTTTTTACCAAAACAGAGGCGAAATCGTATCCGTCGTAAAATGACGAGGCATAGTAGTTCGCAATACCTGGCGTTAAGCTATCAGGCTTAACCACGTAAGGAATACTTTCTACGATTGGCGCCTCACAAGCTGCGAGCGTTGCTGCTGCAGTTGAGAAACCCATGAATTTCAAAAAGTCACGACGGGACGTGCTGCTTTCAGCAAGCTCGTCATTACCTAAGAAGTCCGCCTGCGAAATCTCATTAGAGAATTCGTTTTGCGCGAGCTTTTCTGATAGTTCAGGGTTGGATTGATCCTCAATTCCTCTCCAATATTTGTTGTTCTCAGTCATTGCTGTGCTTCTATTAGTAGTGACACTTACCACACTCTAAACCACCGATTTTTGCTGCAGTGATTTTTTCGCCGTGGTAC
>Ga0209601_1002985_pt1 | contig 9910 bp, 11 predicted proteins | sample COGITO_mtgs_1104_4_FD_184796 | JGI IMG/M metagenome (GOLD analysis project Ga0209601, IMG submission 184796) | Pelagic marine microbial communities from North Sea - COGITO_mtgs_110426 (SPAdes) (version 2) | ecosystem: Environmental > Aquatic > Marine > Epipelagic ...
AAAATTTAGACAATCTATCTGGATCAATAGCTCTTTAAAAGTTGGCGATATTTTAACAGAAGATAATATTAAAATTTGTCGTCCAAATGTTGGTTTATCGCCGAATGCATATTATGATATCCTTGGGAAAAAAATTAATCAAAATGTTGAAGCCGGTGTTCCTGTAACAGAAAACTTAATTGCATCTTAAACAAGATAGTTTCATAAACATCCTATAATTAATAAAAATCCCTCATATCAATTTAAATGTCCTATGAGGGATTTTTATTATTTTTCGTAGCATTCGTTAGTTTTTTTGATCTTTGCGGTCTTGTGGTGTGTTTAAATGCGTATTACAGCATATTAAGATGTATTCCTATGCTTTATTTGTACTATTCCCCCAAAATCTAGTTTTTTCATTCCTTGTTTTTAAGTTTAAATAAAAATGTGTGGGGGTATTAATAATAGCTTGACCTGCTATTATAAGACATGGTAATTTTACGTCCGAATCGAATTAATAATAATATTTGGGTTAAGGTCGTTTTCTTTGTTATTTTTATAATAATATTTAAAACATTAAAGGCTTTAACCCTTATTAATTCCTACTCCATATTTTTATTCCCTCAAAACCGCAACGCTTTGCACTATTTTTGTAAATTACGTATATAATCTTGATACTTAAGATTACGTTTTAGATCGGCATGAACCCATCATCTTTGATCTGATTGCTGCTATCTGTATGTTTCAAAAATAGTGTGCATCCATGATTGATAATTTATAAAAAGTTTCTACTCTAGTTAGATGTATACCTGCATGACTATCGAAAAGTTATCCACAGCTTATCCACAGGCTGGCGTTTTTCGTCGTGAGTGTTATTAAATCTGTTAGATTAGTGTTAGTGTAGTGTTACGCATCAAAAAACACGCTTTAAGACCTTGTCACCAAAGGGTTTTTTTTCATAAGGTGTACCTAAAACAACGAGCGTATGTACCTAAAACAACGAGCGTAACGTACCTAAAACAACGAGCGTAACGTACCTAAAACAACGAGCATCTATTTTTTCTTGTGTACCTAAAACAACGAAGCTATCATCTGTAAAATATTTCTAAAAAGACGAATCATTATGGCCCTTTTAAAAGACAAACATCCACAACGCGATTTATTCATTCCCGATATATTCGATAATATTGGCACCATTTTCAAAGATGATATGGCAAGCATGGAACATCCCATATTTACCCTATCAAAAAAAACAGATATGAGACGCCTCGAATATAAATATAACGATGTGTCCGTTTCTATTATTCCGAGTATGCTTGGATTACCAAATATTTTTGATAAAGATATATTGCTTTATTGTATTTCTCTTTTAATGACAGAAGTGAATGCAGGCAGAACGCCACCAAGGACATTACATATATCTTGTCATGATTTATTAGTATCAACAAACAGACGGACAGATGGTCATGCTTATACACGATTGAAAGATGCCCTAGATCGGCTGACGGGTGTTTTAATTAAAACCAATATTAAAACCAATAAACGTGAGCAAACAAGCGCATTTGGTATATTAGAAAGTTATGATGTTGTTGAAAGTAATAAAGTTAAAAATCGGATGGTTCGCCTTGAAATTACGCTTTCTGAATGGCTGTATAATTCGGTTATTGGCAAAGAAGTATTAAGCATTAGCCGTGATTATTTCAGGCTTGGCAAGCCGATGGAGCGCCGTCTTTATGAAATTGTGCGTAAACATTGCGGCAGGTCAGCACAATGGGAAATTGGGCTTGAGAAACTTATGATAAAAGTCGGTTCAACAGATAATCTACGAAAATTCCGCTCACGCCTTAAAGAAATGGCAGCCGATAATCATTTGCCCGATTATCGCTTTGCCCTTGAACCCAATGACAAAGTTGTATTTTGGCAAAAGCATGAAAACAAATATAGCGAAAAAAATGCACTGCCTGCACGTCACAAATTCGATGTTTTCGAGATTCAGGCCGATACTTTTAACAAGGCCCAAAAACTAGTCTCTGAAGCAGGCACAGGCTGGGACTTTAAGGCAATCCTTGATCAGTGGGTTATTTATACAGAGAAAACAACTCCAGCAAAAAACAAAAATGCGGCTTTTATCGGCTTCGTCAAAAAGAAAATCCAATCCGAACCCTAGCAGTTTATTGATTGAAATTGCTTGATAGCTATTGAGAAACACTAGGAATGTTGATTTCTTAATATTATTGGTTAGCTTCTCAAGTATCAAGCGGAGAATATACAAGCAAGAATGAGACTTTAAACGATCTTATCCGCCGTGAAAGACGCAAAGAAGAAGCAAGTCAAAATATCCGCAAAGAGTTAATAGCGGGCGAGAAAAGCGTTTTTACGGATTAACGTTTTAACGTTTTTACGGATTAACGTTTTAACGTTTTTACGGATTAACGTTTTAACGTTTTTACGGATTAACGTTTTAACGTTTTTACGGATTAACGTTAAAATATGTCAACTTATTTCAGGACGTGGCAAGGGAGGACATGAGCGATAGAAAAGAATTGACTTGAAAAAAGGTAACATATATGTTACTATAATGATTGACATTAAAGAATATTTAGACAGTGACGGAAAAAGCCCTTTTTCAAAATGGTTTGATGAACTGGACACAAGAGCGGCGTTAAAGGTGAACACCTATGTTACACGCATCGGACAAGGGAATTTTTCCCGTGTTGAAGGTGTAGGCGATGGGGTTTATGAATGCAAAATCGACTGGGGCGCAGGGTTTCGGGTGTATTTTGGTAAGGACGGCGATAAATTGGTTATCTTGCTTGGTGGCGGTACGAAGAAGCGACAGAGCAAGGATATTGAGCGGGCAAAAGCCTTTTGGCAAGCCTATAAGAAACAGAAGAAGGAGTCTTGAAAATGGCGATTACACGTGATTTTAAAGAAACAATACAAGCACGAGCATTGAAAGACCCTGAATTTAGAAAAGGGCTTTTATCTGAAAGCGTTGAAAATATGCTTGAGGGTGATATTGAAACAGGTAAAAGCCTAATGCGTGATTATATCAATGCAACATTAGGCTTTGAAAAACTGGCATCTATGACGGATAAGTCACCCAAAAGCCTTATGCGTATGTTTAGTAGCAAAGGCAACCCGACCGCACAAAATCTTTTTGTGGTGTTGCGTACCTTGACACAGCAAGAGAATGTGCAGTTTCAAGTGAATACGCTTTAAATCTTGGATTTTGGGGCTTTTTGTGTATCTAACAACCCTGATAATGCTTTTACAATCGGTTTAAAGTGTCCGCTTGGCAGTTGCCCTATTTTATGCGTCATACTCTTGCTATCATAAAGCCTTAAATGGGTTAGCATTGCAGTTAAAAACAATTTTAATGACTATGTTATGATTATGTATTAATATGATACACGATCACAACACAAGGTTTAATATGCACGTTAAATTACCTGAACAGCTTGAAGAATATTTACAAGATATCGTTGCCACGGGATTATATGGCTCAACATCTGAATTTATCAGGGATTTGATTAGAAAGCACATGGAAGAAAAGCAGAAATTACACAATACCGCTTTTTATAATGCCGTCCGTGCAGGCGATGAAGAAATAGCACTTGGAAAGACAACGCCTTTTACCCCTGAATTAATGGACGGTATTAAAAAACGAGCAAGAAATAATATTCAAAACGGTACATTAACCAACAGCCCCGAGGCTTTGCCCGAATGAGGTATAATTTATCGCTATCATCATTAGCACAAAATGATTTAACGGCGATTGTCGAATATACGATTCAGCAATGGAGCGAAAAGCAAGCAGATAAATATCTTGAACAAATAGAAAGTGGTTTATCAAAGATACAAGATAATCCAAATATTGGACGTGTCAGAACGGATATTTCCGACAGACACCGCAGTATTTTAGTTGAAAAACATATTGTTGTTTATATCGTACAAGACAGATATATTCTTATTTCTCGTATTCTGCACCAGTCACGAGATATTAAAACCACTTTGGTTTATTAGGCTATATAGTCATAAATAATGATGTGGTAGAATGGAGGGTAACTCGATTTTATTCATGGTGATACATAGAAAAGTAAATAAAATAAGGTTTATTAGTGAGTGAAATTGAAAATACTGTTCGACAGTATGTCTCTAAAATGACATCTGATGGAAATTTATACCATCGTGAAAGTAATACGCTAGAGTATAAAGAAAGCTTTGGGCATAAAAGTTGGGCAACATATTTAAAATGTATTGCTTCATTTGCAAATAATAAGGGCGGGACTATAGTTTTTGGCGTTAAAGATAAGCCTAATACACCAATAGGAATTAAACAATCTATAATTCAAGACATTGACCCAGCTACTGTAACGAAACATTTACAGGATCATTTCGACCCTGAAATAAATTATGAAATAGGATTGATTGAAGCAGATGGCAAATGGTTTGGTTTTTTTCATATTGAAGAAGCACAAAATAAACCAGTAATTTGTAAAAAAAATGCAGGAAAAGAAATAAATGAAGGTGATATTTATTATCGTTACCGTGGTAGATCAGAAAAGATAAAATTTGGTGAACTTCGTACTATTCTTGATGATATAAACAATAAAAAAGAAAATGATTGGTTTCATTTATTAAGATCAATATCTCAAGCGGGTACCCAAAATGTACAAATTTTGGATTTAAAAAATGGAAAGATCGGTGACAATGTTTTCATTGATGAGGATACCATGGGGAAAATTCGTTTTATTAAAGAAGGACAATTTTCTGAAAAAGAAGGAGCACCTACATTAAAACTCATAGGAGAAATTAAAGGTGATGATACAAAAGCTGGTATTATCAAAGAAAAAGAAGTTAAAGTTTATGAAGATATTGATAAAACACATCCCTATGTAATTAGTCAAATATTTACTGAACTATCACAAGAATTTACATATATAAAGCAATACTACCTTGATCCATTTGTTAAAACAGAAGAAATAAAAAGCGATAATACCTTGTGTCGTTCTTTGTCGCAAGGAAAGAGGGTGTTTTACCGATATTCAGAAAAACTTAAAGAGCAAATAAGAGAAAAGATATTATCTGATTACCCAGATGCCCAATCTCTACTGGATCTACAAAAAAAGTATAAAAAACAAAAGAATTCTGTGTGATAACACACATTACGACAATTAAAATGGGTGCTATGATACCCCGTTTTAAATACTAACCCCACAGGTGCGGGACTATCTCAATCTTTTACTTGTTATTACTGCATTTTGAATACTGCAAAGCGGGGAATAATTACTTGCTTTGAAACACCTTTTGGCGATCGGGTACAGCTTATTAGAACATATAGTCATAGAGTTAGATATCTACTAACTCTGCGATTTTTTTTGCAACAGCTTCCATTGAATCCTCAGAAGTATCTAAGCCAGTTCTAGAGGCTAGCATGGGACTCACATTTCGTAGAGCTTTATAAGAGGTGTTGTGCACGATAGGAATAAGTTGATTATTTGCTAATAGTGTTGAAAGTTCTTTATCGGCAACACTTTCTTTTGGTAAGCGTTCCAGCATCGCAGGGGTCACCAATACAAGTCCTATTCGAGATTTTGCTAAACCTTTATCTATGGCACGCATCATTGGCTCGCCAAGCCCAAGATCTTCTTCGCTGAACCAAACTTTGACACCAGCATCCTTAAGTAAATCATACAGCTCTTTAGCTGATTCTTTACGGTCGCCCCAAGCATGACATAAGAAAACATCACGAAGATCAGGTTCTTGTTCTGCTCGAGTTTCAACGGCTTTTCGGATTGGCGTGAGAGACTGAATTTGAGCAGGTGTATATGATACAGATGAACCTGATTTCGACCAGTGTGGCTTTGCACTGCGGCTTGACCCGCCGCCACTGCTCCCGCTGCTTTGGTACGGGGAGTAAGATGGAGCTGAATATGAGCTATAACCTCTACCTCCATAACTACTGTTTCCACTACATGCGGGGCAATTGGCTGCGGCGCTCGGTGAACGATGCCCTTTTGATGGTGCTGTGCATTGTGCCATTTAATTTCCTATTATATTTAGAATCGAGATATAGGATATTATGATATATTTCAAGTGTTTCGGTGTAAAAAATTAAGAATTTTTTAACTAAAATATTCACGTCCTAAATAGCTTAATCAAGTTCGAAAAGATAATTGTTCGCTTTCTCTAATCCCCATTGATCAAAAGAGTATCGCCATATTTTTTTAAAATAAATCTGTAATGGTTGCCATAGATAAAAACATGCGACCACGACCATCAGGCAGTAAAATAAAACCATATTTTGCATAAAAAGAGTGTGCGCTTTGATCGATTGGATCAACAATAACAGCTATAGACCCTAGATGAGATTTAGATATTTGCCAGCTTCTCCTTAAGGCATCCACAAGGAGGTTTTGACCGATTCCTTTGCCTTGATTACATTCACTAACGGCTAGCCTGCCCAAAAGAGTCACGGGCAAACTGGTATAAGAAGGAGGCATCTTTTTTTTAATATCATCAGGTACAATTGCATAATCAATGCTATTATTTGATAAGGTATAATATCCTAATACCTCTTTATTTTCATTGTTTTCAATCATCACAAAAACAGCAGATAAATAACGCTTCATATCTTGCTTAGCTTGTTTACGTATATAATTATCAAGCGATATATGACCACAAGAAAAGGCTGATTTTTTATGATCAGCCTTTAAATTTTCTATAAGATATTTCATTAATTACATACCAAATTCAACAGTGTAATCTTTTACCGCTTGCTTTAATTTTGAGTTAGGAGCAGGAGGATTCATTATTGTCATGAAAAACAATTTTTTATCCCGCTCACTTTGCAAAATCATGCGTTCTTTTTCAAAAATAGAATCTGCTTTCTCTTGAGCGGAAGAAACAAGAAACTCTGTAACAGTACGATAACCACCAACATGAGCCGCACGCTGAAAAGATTCTTTCTGACTTTTTAGTATTTTAAAGTCAATACGGCTTTGATCTTGTTGAGCCTGTCCCATGTCAATCTCCTAAATATTTTAGCAACTTACTATTAATAGTACGGTAAATATCCGTAAAAGTCAAGTTTTTTATTGTTCTATGCAGTTCTATGGGCAGTTCTATGGCATCTTAACACGTCTGATCAATCCCCCTACCACGACAAATAAAACGGGTGCTATCACAATTTACAACGGTGATTTAAAAGGGAGCTAGGAAAAAACTGGATTTTGGGAGAATAAAGATTTAGGGTACGAATCAATAAGGGTTAAAGCCTTAATGTTTTCAATGTCATTGGACGTGACAGAAAAAACAGCTTTAACCCAATACTCTTTGAATAAGGAAAAAATATCATGTCTAATGATACACGTCAAGATTCGAATGCTGTAAGTTTGCAAGAATGGCAAAAAGTTTGCACTCGATTTGCAAAATATTACGGCAAGGATAATACTGATCGGTGGCTTGAACCTTGCAGGTTCGAGAAAATAATGGGCAACATAGCCATTATTAATGCCCCAACACGGTTTATAAAACAACATATTGAACGTGACTATCAAGAAAAACTACAAATATTATGGCAAGAAATAAATACTGATATTGAAAAAATTCGTGTGACTATTGGCCACAGTACTCGAAATTTAGACAGTAACATGTTAAACAGTGACAAGCCCCAAACAGCGCAAATTATTCAGTTGCCCCTATGGCCAGAAGCCACACGGGGTGTACCAAATTCAGCCTTTAGAGGGGCGTTATTTGCAGCGATTGATCCAAGAAAACGTCAGGCTTTAAAACGTGCAGTGATCGCTGATGAACAAAATTTAAAGATTATATTTACGGGATGGCAACTAGATCAATCAGACCGTGATGTATGGGAAATGGCGTTGCATATGGCACGACAACACCCTTTAGGCACAGATATTTATTTTTCAGCACATGGATTTTTAAAATCTCTTGGACGTGCCACAGGAAAATCACAGCATGAATGGTTAAAGGATGCGTTGGCGCGATTGCTGGGATGTGGTGTTGAGATTACGCATAATGGCTATACTTATGGCGGTAGCTTACTTGAATTTGAGCGCGAGGATGAAACGCAGCGTTATAAACTTTCAATTAATCCCAAAATGATGAAACTTTATACCGCAGGCTGGACACAAACAGATTGGCAAGAACGGCAAATAATCGGCAACAGAAAACCGCTTGCATCTTGGTTGCATGGCTATATTGCCAGTCATGCAAAATTATATCCGACCAAAATAGAAACTTATTACCGCCTTTCAGGCAGTGCGAATGCAAATATGCGTAGTTTTAAGCAAAAATTATTAGATGCTTTAGATCATCTTAAAAATCTTGATCTTATAAAAGATTTTTGGCTCGAGAATAATCTTGTGCATATCGAGAAATATCCTTCAAAAAGTCAAATAAAACATCTTTCGAAAGTTAAAAAATAGTTCGGTATACGAGATACGCAAGTTCGGCATTAGGGATACGCAAGCACGGCATTAGGGATACGCAAGCACGGCATTAGGGATACGCAAGCACGGCATTAGAGATACGCAAGCACGGCATTAGAGATACGCAAGCACGGCATTAGAGATACGCAAGCACGGCATTAGAGATACGCAAGACCAACTTATCCACAAGATAACCTATTGATTTTAAAGGGTTTTTTGGTGTTTTTGAAAATCCGTAAATCATCTATAAATCATTTATAAATCAGGGGTGCGAAAATCGTCATAAAAATCACGGGATTAGAGATACACAAATAACAGATTGGAAGGATAAAAACGGAAATACTGTAAATTAGACATAGGAATGCAGCTTAATATGCCACCATACGCATTTAAATGCATGGTAAGGTCTGTTAACTTAATTTAATGATGAATGCATAAGTTAAAAAATTACATCGTCTAGTGATGTGTTTAAATGCGTCTATGGCGATTTACCTAAAAAAGACATAAGACGCATTATTACCTCATAACAGCGAGCTTAACTATATTTAAGTATATAAGATGGTTAAATTATTTTATAGTCATTTTTTACTTAAGTAAAATATTTACATATTTAAACAATAATGATATTATTACTTTATAAATATAAAGTTAAGGAAAAAATTATGCCCACACAAGTTACACCTAATATGCTTAAACAATTTACACCTAAGAGGCAAGGCCTTAGTAGAATTCCTAAAAATATTGTCAGAAATTTAGCGAAACCTGTAAGAGGTGTTGTTACTGGAGGTGTTGGCGGTGGAGTTGTTGGTGCTGTCGGCACAATATCATCAATAGCTAAAGGTATAGGAAATGTTTTTGGTAGAAAGACTCCAGATAACACACTCGTTCAAAAAGCAATATCTATCACTTTGCCATTAAGAGAAGGAATGAAATATAAGGATATTTTAAGTAAAATAAAAAAAGGCACGGAATTAACTGGTGAAGAAAGAACTAAGATATCTGATGCATTAAAGAAAAACAATCGCCTGGAAAAAGTTGCCAAGAAACTGGGAGCTAAAGAGAGTGATATGATTGATGCAAAGGCCTTTATACATAATTTCTTAAATATTTAACCAACAGAATAAAGTTCGGTAAAAGCAACAGCTTGGAAAGATAAAAAACGAAAACACTGCAAACCAGACATAGGAATGCAGCTTAATATGCCACCATATGCATTTAAATGCACAGTGAGTGCCATTAAATTAATTTAACGTTGAATGCATAAGGTAAAAATTTACATCGTCTAGTGATGTGTTTAAATGTGTCTATGGCGATTTACCTAAAAAAGACATAAGACGCATTATTATGGGTTTATTTTTTAACGATTTTATCTGAGGTCATTTTATAGGCATCTGTAATATGGGGAAAATCTGATCTGATAATCGCCAACATATCACTTGAGGCATGTGAAAGACTTTTGGGGAATGAGGTGTGTA
>Ga0209601_1002989_pt1 | contig 9899 bp, 7 predicted proteins | sample COGITO_mtgs_1104_4_FD_184796 | JGI IMG/M metagenome (GOLD analysis project Ga0209601, IMG submission 184796) | Pelagic marine microbial communities from North Sea - COGITO_mtgs_110426 (SPAdes) (version 2) | ecosystem: Environmental > Aquatic > Marine > Epipelagic ...
AACTAATTGTAGGGTCTTGAGTAAATTCTGCCCCCGCAACTATTGTTATTTTCATCCCTCGCTGTGACTTATTAATGCTTCTTCTCTTTTTTCCTCAAAAATAAAAAAATTTAGTCATTTGGTTCAGAAATAGAGGCAGTTGACACCTCTTTAGTGTTTTGGCATTTTTGAATTCAGAATTCAGAAAGTGTAAGTATGAAAACATTATCTCGACCGACAAATCTATCTGCGCAGGTTTATCAAGCTGTTGCGGATGAAATTGTGTCTGGGCGACTTGAAGCTGGTATGCACCTCCGTCAGGAAGAACTTGCGGCACGCCTTGGCGTCTCCAGGCAGCCAGTTCAGCAAGCAATGGTAATGCTATCCTTAGACGGACTGGTTATCAAAAGTGATAAACGCGGCCTCTATGTTGCTCCACTTGATGCTGAATTGATGCAGAAGCATTATGATATTCGCTGTGCCCTGGACGGTCTGGCAGCCAAACAGGCAGCCCAAAAACTGAGTTTTGATAGTTTTTTAGTGAGCAGCGTAAAAAAGCTGGGCGATGATATTTTGGCAAAGGGGCGAACAGCAATTTCCAAAGGTGATATTGTTGTTCAGATTACTCTTGACGAGGCTTTTCACCATTTGATCTATGAGGCTGCAGATAACCCACTTTTTGCAACCAGCGCACGTATCCATTGGCAATATCTTCGTCGAGCGATGGGAGAGGTGCTGAGGCACGTGGAGTCGCCTCAAAACATATGGCAACAACATGAGGCCATCTTAGCTGCAGTTGTTGCAGGAAATTCAGCAACTGCGGAGAAGCTTGCTCTTGATCATGCAAATAGCGCTTCGAAGAGGTTGTTTGAGGCCTACAAAGACACAGTTGTGTCAAATGAAAAAGTAGTGGGCAAAAGATGAGCAGACTGCTGCACATTGATCAAATGCTTGCCGCTCAGGCCCGTGTGAGGCCTCATGAAGTAGGCGTGCGGGACCTTACCAAAGAATTAACCTTCCAAAGATGGAATGATCGGTCTACTCGGCTAGCTGCGGGTCTTTTGACAGCTGGACTATCCAAAGGCGATAGGGTTGCAATACTGGCTTATAACCGCCTCGAATGGGCTGAAATCTATGTGGCTGTGGCGCAGACTGGCTTGATAGCAGTACCAGTTAATTTCCGGTTAAGCGCGCCTGAAATTAGCTATATCTTTTCGGATTGTGGAATTGCAGCGATAATTGCTGAAACCGATTTCATAGATTTAGTTGAGATAGTAAAGCCTGATATCCAACCCCATTTAAAACTAACTATATATATTGGTGTGTCGGGACCAGAGTGTTGGCAAAGCTACGAAGCTCTCATAGAGGCTGGATCTTTTACGCCGTCATTGAACGAGATGGAAGGATCTGACACATGGTGTTTGATGTACACCTCTGGCACCACGGGCAACCCAAAGGGCGCAATTCGTAATCACGAGTCGGCGTCCCTTATTGCCATGATGACTTGTGTGGAACTTGGATTTTCTCAGCGTGATAATGGGCTTTTGGTTATGCCTATGTGCCACGCAAATTCACTGTACTTTTTTATTAGTCTTCTCAGCGTTGGCGCCACAATTACCATATTCTCTGCCAAAAGTTTCAATGCAGAGGAATGTTTGGATGTGATGGAAAAATATAAAACGAGTTTTACCTCGCTAACGCCTACCCATTACATCATGTTACTTGATGTTCCGTTTGAAACTAGAAATAGAAAAAATTTATTAGCTGTCAGCAAATTGATGATTTCATCTGCTACCGCAAGGGTCGAAACAAAAAGAGCTGTCATGGATATCTTTCCAAATGCAGGCCTTTTTGAACTTTATGGATCAACCGAGGCTGCTTGGGTGACCATGCTTCATCCTGATGAGCAACTCAATCAATTAGGTACGGTTGGCCGGGAGGTTGTTGGTGCGGGCCCTATAAAGCTTCTTGATGAACAGGGAAATGAAGTGCCAGACGGCGAGCCTGGGGAGTTATATTCCTTCTCGCCCTATAATTTCAGTGGCTATTGGAATTTGCCCGAAAAAACAGCTGAAGCGTTTCATGGGCATTATTTGACGGTTGGTGACATTGCCGTGCGAAATGCTGACGGGTTCATCAAACTGATAGATCGTAAAAAAAATATGATCATTACTGGTGGTGAAAATGTTTACCCAACTGAAGTAGAAGCTGTGGTTGGTGCTCATCCAGCGGTGAAGGACGTGGCGGTCGTTGGTTGCCCTGATCCCAAGTGGGGCGATGTTGTTACCGCGGCGGTGGTTTTGAAAACTGGCATTAGTTTGAGTGAAGCTGAATTGATTGAGTGGACTAAAAATAAGATTGCCGGTTTCAAAAGGCCGCGCCGAATTGTTTTTATCACTTCTGATGAAATGCCTCGAAATACAACCGGTAAAATTATGCACCGTATCCTGCGTGATATACTTGCTGAAGGCGATCAAAACTAATGGAGAGCTTAATGTCTCAGGATCTGAATCAAGACGCTAATAGCGTCGCTGCATGGATTGCATCCTTGTTGAAGCAAAGAGGAATAGACCGAATATTTGGTCTTCAGGGAGGTCATATCCAGCCAATTTGGGACTGTCTTGGCAAGCAAGGCACTCGCATCATTGATGTGCGTGACGAGGGGGCCGCAGTACATATGGCTCATGCACATTCAGAATTAACTGGTCAACTGGGGGTTGCGATGGTCACTGCAGGTCCTGGCGTAACTAATTGTGTCACGGCAATGGCTAATGCTGCTTTGGCTCGCACGCCGGTTCTGCTCATCGGAGGCTGTACTTCAAGGCCTCAAGCGAACATGGGTCCGCTCCAAGACATACCCCACACAGAGATATTGGCTCCGATATGCCGTTATTCAAGAACTGCACGCGTCGCTGAACAAGTCATTCGAGAGTTTGATGAAGCTATAGCACGTGCATTTGGTGATCTTGGTGAACCTGGCCCAGTCTATATAGAAATTCCTACTGACGTCCTTCGAACTTCAGTTAAGAAAACGCTAATCCCAAAGGATTGGATGATCCCAAAGCTGATACGTAAGCTATATCCTGATCCTGAGCTGATTGAACAAGCTGTTCATCTGATTCGGCAATCCAAGCGCCCATTAGTAATTACAGGTCGCGGTGGTAAAAATGCCAGGTATGAGCTGACCCGCTTCCTTGACACTGTCGATGCTGTGTATCTGGACACACAAGAGAGCCGCGGCTTAATTGATCGCAACAACAAAGCGTTTGTTGGTGCAATGAGGGCGGCGGCAATGAATGGTGCTGATCTTGTCATTACGGTTGGCCGAAAGCTTGACTACCAGTTGGGCTTTGGATCACCAGCAGTCTTTCCTGAAGCTAAATTTCTTCGCCTTGCTGACTCGACTGGCGAATTGATTGACAACCGTCGTGGTGATGTCGAGGTGCTAGCTGATGTAAAAACAAGCCTTAACGCACTTAGTGATGTTCTAAACATGAATGCAGGGGAACGTGATAGTAATTGGTTAGATGACCTCCGTGACAAACATTTGAAGCGTATTCAAAAGACTGGTGCCCGGGTGAATGACAATGTTGGCCCCGATGGAAAAATCCATCCTATGGCGATTTTTGATGCGATAGCTCAAGTTGCGACCGACGACTACATCGCGGTTGCTGATGGCGGGGACTTGTTAAGTTTCGCACGTATCGGACTGGAAGCTGATACTTATATGGATGCTGGTGCATTTGGTTGTCTAGGAGTGGGGGTTCCGTTCGCCATAGCCGCTTCTTTGGCCTATCCGAATAGAATGATCATTTCTGTTAATGGTGATGGCGCTTATGGCATAAATGCCATGGAAATTGACACAGCGGTTCGGCATGAAGCGAAGGTTGTTTTTATTGTCTCAAACAACGCGGCTTGGAATATTGAACGTTTTGATCAGGAAGCTAATTATGGTGGGCGCGTTATTGGTACAACCTTACGTCACTCAGATTATGCGGCGATGGCCATTGCATTGGGGGCACACGGTGAACGAGTAGAAGATATAAGTCAGTTGAATTCAGCTATCTCGCGTGCCATTGAAAACGCGCCAGCAGTAGTCGATGTTGTTACGTCTCAGCAGGTTGTGTCTTCTGATGCAAAAAAAGGTCTTGGTTTTGTTCCAGACTATCAAGCATTAACTGCTTGGGACGACGCAGAGCAGGCGCGAAGGCAATAGGGCAAATCAATGTCGCGCCTCCGCAGCGCCCTCACACCCACTTTTTAATGGTAGGGTCTTGAGCAAATCCAGCCCCCGCAACCAACAAGACTATACGGACACCGCTATCTTCTTGGTCAACAAAGGATGGCTTTTTGTGCTTTTAAGAAGTCGACGTATTAGTGGGCCGTGCGCGCGCTGAACTCCAGTTTGAATCATTCGTACTGCCCGAATGAGTAGAATGGCTGCAGCACTTAAGTTAAGGAGGGTCCAAGAGATAGTCATATCATTCTTTTGGTTCGTTATTTGCCTCAATAATACAAGACAGGTTAAGAAGGTCAGAAAACTTCTTTGCTAAAAAATCAGACTCAACACAGTTTGGGTCAGGGTTAAAACGTATCGTGGTCATTCCTAGAGCTTTAGCGCCTTCAATTTCAGTTTTAGCGTGGCCAACGAATGCTGCGTCCGTGGGCAAAACATTTATGGGATCAAGCGCTGCAAGATATATTTGTGGATCAGGCTTAATCACTTTAAGGTCGCACGAATTTGCATAACTATCCCAAAGCTGATCGATTCCGATAGATGCAAACCACCGATATTTTTCCTCCTTTGAGTTATAGGTGTTGGTTACGATGCCAAGTTTAAATCCCGAAGATTTTAGTTGGAATAAAGTGTCCGCAACACCGTCAAAGAAAACCACGTTTCTTTGTTCTCGATGAAGCAGTTGTATGCCTTCTTCTACATGTTGTGGATTTGTGACACCGTAATGATCCATCAATTTTTCAAAAAATGAACGCTCTGAAATCTCTCCAGCGTGAGCGCTCAAACGCAGAGCTTTTGCGATAGGATCTGGGCTTGAAGACGCTTCATAGCCTCTCGACATCAAAAATTCATCAAGTGATTTCTTGCGTCCCGGTTTATTGTAAAGAATATCGCCCGCATCGAATAGGATAGCGCGTATCATTAAATGATCCTTTCATGGTCAAATTAAGCTTTAATATGATTATTTAACAGATAATGAGATCGGAGAACGGCACTTCAAAGGGTGAAGTGCCGTCTTTCACCCTTAGTTCAAAGCAAGGTATATTGCCAAGAATCCATATTTGGTGTTGTATACTTCGTCCGGGTCTAGAGCGAAGAGCTTAAGGTCACCAAAACTTGGTAGGTTGTATTTCTTAACCTGTTCAGCTTCGATCGATGATCTAGCTGCATAGTCACCGGGCTCGTTCCAGGGCTTGAATCCCTCTTCCATCATATATTTTATTAACAATTTGGCTGCATTCGGATGAGGCGCCATATCCGCGATCATCAAAGAAGTTGGGTAACTGACACCAAAAGCTGGTTCAAGACTATAGATTGGTGCAGCAGCATATTTTCCCTTTTTATTCTGCCTCATCTTTGAGAATGTCGTGATACCAATCGGGGCTTTCTCTTGCTTCACATCCCCAACGTTTTTGAAGATTTTTGTTGTTGAGCCTTGAAAGACGGGCTCATTCTTTAAAAACCTGTGCAACCATTCCATAGAGGCAGTTGGTTTCTCGATGAGTGGATTTTTTTTGACTGCTTTCAGAACTCCTTTGGAGTATTCAATGTCCGATCCAAATTCTTTTTTATAGGCAGCTTCCATGGCTTCTGAATTATGCAAAATAGTCTGCATGAAATTAGCCATTAGGCCGTCTTCCAGAGGGCTAGGTAGGAGTGTGCGGCCTTTCCATTCCTCCCGGGTTAAATCCCATAGGCTATCTATTGGTGGGCTGTTTGGATTTAACGCAGTGTTGTAATAAACAACGCGACTACTGTGGCGTTGAATCAACAATGGTTCTTTTTCGTTGCTGTTAAGATCGCTGGCGACACTATCGGGTACAAAGTTCCAAACTAATTTATCTGGAAGAGCTTCGTTCAGAAGCAAAGGCGCTTCGGAATTGAATAAAACGTCGACAACATGCACTCCTGCCTTGTGTTCGCGCCGAAATTTTTCTAATTGAAGGTCAGAGGGTATGTCATAGCCTTCAATATCAACACCATATTTCTCTTTGAATCCCTTTACTAACTTTGAGAAACGTGATGACACTGAATAGATTACTACTTTTCCTTCAGCCCTAGCAGCTTTTTCAATTGCAGACCAATCTTGTTTTGTATCTGCATAGGGGCCAAGGCCCGACGCTTTGAGCCAAGCATCATCAGCATGCGCAATATTACCTGCTAAAAAAACTGCTGATAATGCAGACAACACAGCGCTCCATTTTATTTTATGTATCATAATAATTTCCTCCCTTACTATGCTAGCTGACCCTCGGTTTTCTTATGGGTATTACAGTCGTCAGCAAACTGATCCCTATTAATGCGCCTAACTCTCTGGACGGTTTATAAGTTGTCCAGTTTCGGCGTCATAAATATTTAAAGCTTTTTTATCAAAACTAATTTCCATCAACTCACCTTGTTGTAAATTGACGTCGTGATTCACTCGGGCAAGAAGGCTTGTTGAGCCGCCAATCAGCTGGACAATGACCTCAGGACCATTCGGCAAGACTGAGGATACTGTAAAATTACTACTTTTGTGTTTAGTGGCTTTGCAGATGGCTAAATCTTCAGGTCGAGCGCCAATTATTATTTCATTTTGATCAGGGCACCATCCAATATCGAGTTCAATATCTCCATTTGTAAATACTGATCCGGCGCGTTTCGGACGTTTGGCTGATAATAAATTTATTCTTGGCATGCCAATAAAGTCAGCAACGAAAGTGTTCTGCGGATTTTTATATAATTGAGTTGGTGGAGAAACTTGCTGAATATTTCCATGTTTCATCACCACAACCCGTGTGGCCATTGTCATAGCTTCGGTTTGATCATGGGTTACGTAAACAGTAGTGGAGCCCGTAGATGCCTGAAATTTTTTTAATTCAACCCGCATGTCCATTCGAAGCCGGGCATCAAGATTAGATAGAGGTTCATCCATTAAAAATACCGCTGGCTCAGCTGCAAGTAATCTGCCCAATGCTACACGTTGTTGCTGTCCACCTGACAGTTCAGAAGGATAGCGATCCCGTAACTCGCTCATCCCGAGGTCGGTTAGCACTTTCGCAAGACGTTTGTCTGCTTGCTGGACAGGCATTTTTATGACATCGAGGCCAAACTTCATATTGTCACGTACTGTCATGTGAGGCCACAAAGCGTAACTCTGAAAAACCATTCCTAAATTGCGGTCGCCAGGTGGAATAAAAATATTCTTTTCAGAGGAAAAAACGACTTTATCTCCGATGATAATTTCTCCTTCATCAGGAGTTTCAAGGCCAGCAATGCACCGAAGTAAAGTTGTTTTTCCACAACCTGAGGGGCCCAACAGGATTAAAAATTCACCAGATTCGATTGTCAAAGAAACATCGTTGAGCGCCAACATGTCACCGTAGCGCTTTGTCAAATTTTGAATTTTGATGTCTGACATTTGATCCTCTAATTTATGTTTCTTTTTCTCTTAATCGTACAAACTTGCTTTTTCCAGCCCACCATAAAATCAACTCGCCAATGATTGTTAGCACGGCCACTATAAGCACCAACGCATGTGAGAGTTGCGTTAGTCCTTCCTCTGCATAGCCAAAGCCAACGCTCATTAAGACCCTTGTTGATGGTGTAATCAGCAGAATGATCAATGATAACTCCCGCATTACACCGACGAAGCTAACCATCATGCCCGTTAGTGCTCCAGAACTAGCCAGTGGCACTACAATTTTCTGGAAACGTTGTATCCATGATGCGCCCGCAACTTCTGCAGCCTCTTCCAATTCTCTACCAATTTGGGTAATCGCAGTGACCCCTGTTTTGACAGAGTAGGGCAATCGATTAACTACTGAAATTAACACCAATAAAGTGAAGGTCCCATATAGTGCGGGAATGGGTCCATTTGGCTCTGCAAACATCGTAAGGTACATTGCTCCAAAGGCAATTGAAGGAAATAAAAATGGTATAAAAGAAACCTGATCTAGTAATTTAGCTAGATGGTTATTGGGTTTTCGCACGACGATATAGGCTATTAACAATCCAATCAGGGAGGCGATTACTGCTGAAAGAAATGCTAATTCTAATGTGTTCCAAACTGCACCTATAATATTGTGATTGTGCAACACGCCAGGTTCACCCATGGCAATTTCTGGGTCAGACTCTCCGGTCCAGAAGTGTAAAGTAAAGTTGCTTAAATCAAAAAAACCATCGAACAACATTAGCGATTGGTAACCCAAAAGCAAAAGAGGCAAAATCCCAACAACAAAAGCAAACAGTGCAACACTTAGAAATATTGGCCAACGCCAACCCCCCAGACTGACTTGACGGTTTCGAAACCCTTTTCCACTAATGGTTTCAAAGCGCCTTGATTTTTTACCAACGTAGCGATTTGAGAGCCAGATTGCGATCAACGACATGACGATAAGAACGATTGCTAAAACATAAGCCATGGAGTCCAGACCAAGGGCTAACGTTGCATAGACCATTGTTGCAACCGTATGAAATTGTGTGGGGGCTCCGAGTAAGAATGGTAGAGCAAACTGACCGATAGTTTTGCCGAACGTCAGAATGAATGCCGCAGCAAACGCTGGCGCTACGACTGGGAACGTTACCCGGCGTAGTATCATCATTCGAGAAGCTCCAGAAATAAGCGCGCTCTCTTCCATCTGCGAATCAATCGTAGCTAAAGCCCCACAGACCAAAAGGTAAGCGAAGGGAAAATAGTGTATTGCGAGGGTAACAGAAATTGGAAAAGTCCCATAAGAAAGCCACTCGGGAGGTGATAGATCAAATAAAGCTTGGTAGAGGCCCGGTTGTCCACCAACCTTCGGGCTACGGAACAGACTTTCCCATGCTAGTGCGATAGCAAATGAGGGCACAATGTAAGGCAACGTTAGAATTGGTTGCAGCCAATTTTTACCAGGAATGTCAGATCGTACAACGCACCAAGCAAGCATACCACCTGCTAACAAAGCTAACACAGTTGAGATCAAGCCAGTTTTTAGAGTGTTTATAAGCGGTTCATATAGGATTTTTGATGATAGTGGACTGGCTGTAACTTGTAGCCAGTGGAACCATGTATGCTCACCTGGGATTGCAGCTCGAGACAGCCGGCGGTCTCCATCACCCCAAGTTATTGTTTGTAATATTAATTCAAAAAATGGCCATAAAATTAGATAACTTAGGACAGCTAACAACGCTATTAACAATAAGTTAACAGGATCCTTGAGTGTCTTCGTGAGAAAGTCTGATCGGATCAAAAGGGTTTCCATCTACGTCTCATCATTTCTAAATTCACAACGCAATTTTTCTAGAGTTTCAGATCCCTTCACAACTCTTGCAGGCGATAAATGAGCTAAAGTAACAGCCAATGCCTCACAAACCACTAATGGCCCTGTGCGCATTGAGAGTTCTGCCTCGTCGTGCCGACTAACGCTCAGCAGGACATCTGGATTTGGTCTTAAGGTTGGTCCAAAAGAGTCGCTAATGACTATCGATTTAGCCCCGACTGAATTGGCATGTTTTAACAGTGCTGAATAACCAGCATGCAATGAGGTTGGCGCTTGAAACGCGAAGGAAATTAGCGCGTCTTGTTCGCCCATGCCTATGACGCTTGCTGCTAGGTCTCTCTTTTGCATGTTAAGAGCAATTAAAGTCTGGAAACCCCATCGACGCAAACGGCGCTCTAAGTGTATTACCAATGGAGCTGCACTGCCGCGCCCTACAAGAT
>Ga0209601_1002993_pt1 | contig 9892 bp, 9 predicted proteins | sample COGITO_mtgs_1104_4_FD_184796 | JGI IMG/M metagenome (GOLD analysis project Ga0209601, IMG submission 184796) | Pelagic marine microbial communities from North Sea - COGITO_mtgs_110426 (SPAdes) (version 2) | ecosystem: Environmental > Aquatic > Marine > Epipelagic ...
CTGTGTATGGTTTCCAAATTCAAATGACTTTATAACTTCCCATCCACCAGTTCTGTATTCGCCAAAAGATTGTGGATAAGATCTAATCTGCGTTTCGCCGTCTCCAACTGATAAGGAAGATATGCCACCACCAGACTCAATTATATTTTGAAAAATTTCATGGCCTTGACTTGAGCAAAACCATTTTTCTGTATCCCAGAAATCAAGTCGTCCTGAAGATCTTGAGCTTCCCAATTTTTTCATTTGTTCTGTAGAATTCACTAAAAGATCTATTTGTTCTGTTGATGATACTTTGAATGGGTTTCCTCATGAGGGGTTGTATATTCCCTCATGAGGGGTTGTATATTCATCTTTAACAGCTGGAACATCTGCAAAAGGAGTTTCTTTGCCCGAGACAGCTCCAGAGGCTTTAGCTATTTCAAATGCTTTTTTACCAGAGGAGATTAGTGATTCTTTTGATAAGTCGTAGGTTGAATAAAAACCCCAGGAAGATCCTACTAAAGCTCTTATACCTAGGCCAATTTTTTCAGACTCGTTAAAATTCTCTACCTCACCATTTTTTGCTGCAATACTTCTGGACTTTGAAACTAGTATTCTTGCATCTGAATACCTTGCACCAGAACTTATTGCGGAATCAATAGCGATATTGAGTAAATCAAACATGTTAATAGATTAACAATTGTTTTAGAAAGTTAGAAACTCTTTATATGAATTAAACTAAGTCTTGTTCTCTGATTCCAAATGAAGGGTGTCGAAGACGGCAAAGTGCTAGTTTTTCTAACTGTCTAATTCTTTCTCGAGTTAAGTCAAACTCTTCACCAATCTCTTCTAGAGTTCTCGGAACACCATCATAAAATCCATATCTTAATGCAAGTATTCTTCCTTCTCTTTCCGGAAGTCTGCTGATACTGTCTCTTAAGCTCTCAGCAACGTCTAAATCTTGAACAATTAATGACGGATCACTTGCATCCTCGTCTTGAATAAAATCTCCAAGTTGTGCCCCATCTTCACCTACTGGTTGTTCTAGTGATACAGTGTCAGCTACGCTTAAAGCTAATTCAACCTTATCTACTCCAACTCCAGCTTCTTTAGCTATTTCTTGAGGCTTAGGATCTCTACCCAATTCAGCTTTGAGTTGTGCTTGAGCTGCTCTAACAGCTGCCATAGTATCGTGAAGATGTACTGGAATTCTTACAGTTCTGGATTTATCAGCAATTGCTCGGGTAATTGCCTGCCTAATCCACCATGTGGCATAGGTAGAAAACTTGAACCCTTTTCTCCAGTCAAACTTTTCAACAGCCCTTATTAAACCCAAGTTACCTTCTTGAATGAGATCTAAGAAATCGATACCTGATGTATTTGCGTATCTTCTAGCATTAGCTACAACAAGTCTAAGGTTAGCTGTGAGGAAAGCGTCTTTTGCCTCTGCTCCTTTTTTTCTGTCTCTCTTTAGCCTAATTTCGCCTTTTTTATCTTTAAATTGTTTTTTTTCTAGCTTTATAGAAGCTTTCTCACCAGATTCAATTTTTTGGGCTAACTCCACTTCTTGTTCAGCAGTTAATAAATCGAAGTTTCCTATTGCAGTCAAATATTGACTCACTAGATCAGTGGTTAGCTTTCCTCTTTATCATCGGCTAGCTTCTTAACAAGAGATTTTGCTTTTTCTTTAGCTGCTGCTTCTTGTTCGGGCGTTAAGCTGTCTTCATCTGAAGCAATCTGCTCTTCTATTTTTGAAGTTTTTGGCTTTGCCGGTATTGTTTTAGTTACCATTAGTAATTTGACCTTTAATTTTCATTTCTAGTTACAGAAATGTAAGCATAAACATATTATTGATATAAACCTAATCAATACATGAATTATTTGTTTTTGAGAATTTTTTTAGAGTTTTTCTCCATACTTATGTATATATATGTAATCCAAAGTAAATCTGCAACCAATAAATGCACAACACTAAGGAAAATATTTATATTTATACAACACTAAGGAAAATATTTATATTTATAAGAACATTTAGGACACCAAGTGTTACTCCGACGATAACGAGAGTATCTATTTGAAATGTCATTAATTCAAAGCTTTTTTTTAGTCTTCTTGACTCCCTAAATAGTTCAACAGACAGAATTGTGGAAGCAATTGGGTGCAAGATTCTCAGCCTTGTAAGTAATTCTGAAGTGCTATCAAAGTCTTCAACTAAACCAGCTATAAAAGACTCACTTGGAAATAAAACATCAGCAAGTGCCGCAATTGATCCTGTTGCTCCGGTCAAGATAAATAGAAGTGTAATTATTTTAAAATTTCGGTCAATGAGATTATTTATATCAATTTCTGGATTTCTGGTTAATTTAAATATTACAGTGTACATAGCAAGCAGCCCAAAAGTGTTAACTAAATGAAGTGGGACAGCTGCTACTCTGGGTAGAGAACTATTCATTCCAACCCATTCATATAAAACTATTACCGCTCCTATTAATGCTTCGAAAAGTACAAAAAAAGTCAGGTATTTAATAACTTTTTTTTGAATATTTGGAACTGAAGGGTGAAAAGATTTTATAAAAATAAGTAATGTCACAATAAGTAATAACCCACTGATAGATCGATGCGAAAATTCAATCTGTTCGGAAGCAGAATTTAGAGATGGTATAACTTGTCCATTACAGCTTGGCCAAGAAGAGCCACATCCATCTCCTGAACCGGTTGCCCTAACTACAGCACCGGCAATAATTGATGAAATCGAGAGTATCAAACCTGTTTTAGATAAATTAAAAAGTGTCACAATAAATTTTCAATGATAATTTTTATAGAGTCTAAAAATAATTGAAATCCTCTTGTGATCAATATCAATATAAAAAGAAGGCTTAGCGATGTTTTAATATTCCTCGAAAGGTAAAACCCCAATTGTTTTGAATCAGCAATATATGGTTTTTCATCTAGAGCAGTTTCAAAGTTACTTATTTGGTTTTGCATATCGAAGTCTTCTAGGTCCTGTGTATCACTAATATTTTCATAGGTAAATAGTTCGGGTTGTGGAACATCCTTAATTTTTTGTTTCTCTGATTTAAACTTATTAAAAATGCCTGATTTTAGCTCGACATTTTTATCTCTATCTATGGTAAAAAGTGAATCTTCAATATTTTCTGGGTTTATACTTCTCTGATCGTTAATAGTGAGGTGTTCAAGAGTATCCATAACTTCTCTGCCAAGAAGTCCCTCAAGGGCGACTATAACTTTTTTATCAGTTGGAAAACTAACTCCTGCATCCCATTTTTTTACTTCTTTAAGATTCGCACCTGTAAAAGAGGCAATCTGCTTATTAGAAAGTCCTCTTTCCTTTTTTAGCCTCATGAATAAAGTTGAAAAATTTTCCATATAAAGTAATTCTATTCAATATATAATTTTTTATACAATTAGTCTTAATAATGGAGGTGAATGAGCGCCTGGTGGGCTCCCCGGTCTTCAAAACTGGTGAAAGGTGTAAAAGTCTTTGGCGGGTTCGATTCCCGTCCACCTCCGCCAACATATAAAAAATATATGTTTGATATATCAAAATCTTGGATAATCTTAAATAATTGAATCAAAGAAATAACAATCCAAATCAAACTGATAGACGCTTATTAACAGTATCTGATAAAGATATTTTTGTAACGGTACAAAAAGCCCTACTTGTTGGAATAATTCTTAAAAATCAAACTAGAGCTGATCGTGAAGAGTCTTTAAAAGAGTTAACAAGTCTTGTAAAAACTGCTGGATCTAATCCAACAATAATTCAAACAAAAAGAATTGATCGAATTGATCCAAAGACATTCATTGGTAAGGGCTCTATTAATGAACTAGAAGAACTTTCAAAGGCCAATGATATTGATGTGGTAGTTTTTGATTGCGAACTTAGCCCCAATCAGCAAAAAGAGTTGCGAGCAATATTTCAATGTGACGTAGTAGATAGAACTGGTTTAATTCTTGATATTTTTGCTTTACATGCACAGTCTAAAGAAGCAAACCTCCAAGTAGAACTTGCAATGTCTGTGTACCTAAAACCTAGACTTGCAGGATTGGGTAAAACATTAAATCAACAAGGTGGCGGTATTGGCACTAGAGGGCCAGGTGAGGCCAAGCTAGAAACAGACAGCAGGTTAATTGATAATCGTATAAATAAGCTTCGTAAAGAATTAAGAAAAATTGAAAAACAAAGAGTTCTTCAGGCTAGTTCTAGAGAAAAAAATAATACACCTTTAGTCTCAATCGTTGGATACACCAACGCCGGTAAATCTACATTATTAAGATCGTTAACAAATTCAGAGGCTTACATTGCAGATGAACTATTTGCTACTGTGGATTCACTGCAAAGAGAGCTTCCAATAAAGAATGTACAAGAACCGTTAATTTTGTCAGATACCGTTGGTTTTATACAAAATCTTCCAACAACCTTAATAGAGTCTTTATCGCAGATGAACTATTTGCTACTGTGGATTCACTGCAAAGAGAGCTTCCAATAAAAAATGTACAAGAACCGTTAATTTTGTCAGATACCGTTGGTTTTATACAAAATCTTCCAACAACCTTAATAGAGTCTTTTAAATCTACCCTTTTAGTAGCAACTAGTGCAGACCTATTAATACATGTAGTTGATGCAGCAACTGCTATACCTCAGATGCACATAGGTACTGTTAGAAATATTCTTGAACAAATAAATGTTAGTGCAAATGAAATAATGGTATTCAATAAAATAGACAGGCTTGACAGAGCTTCGTTAAATGAACTAACTGAGAGATATCCTCAAGCTCTTTTTATCTCATCTCTGAAAAATACCGGAATTGAAGAACTTGTAGAAAGAATTTCGAGCGAAATATATGGAGAGGTTCAACAAGATTCATTTTTGGTAGAGCCAAAAGATTTAGAAAAAGTTAATAGATTCGGTGAAATTTTAGAAGTTACAAATAGTTCTGATTTATTACTATTAGAAATAAGAATGAGAAGTAAATTAATACACAAACTATTATAGAAATAAGAATGAGAAGTAAATTAATACACAAACTATTAGATTTGAAACTTATGAAGGAATTCAAAAATGTTAAGTGAAATTGGTTTGATTGGCCTAGGTGTTATGGGGAAAAATCTTGCCCTTAATATTGCTGAAAAGGGTACCTTTGTAAAAGCATTCAATGACTCTCGGGAAAAAATCGATGTAATTAGTGAAGAATTTGGTGGCATGTTTGCTGGATTCACAAAATTAGAAGAGCTCATAGGTAGCCTTGAACGTCCCCGCAACATCTTATTAATGATTCCCTCTGGACAGCCTACTCACTCTGTCATAAACCAACTTTCCAATCTACTAGATGAGGGCGACGTAATTATTGATGGTGGCAATTCGTTTTATCAAGAAAGTGAAAACCATGGAAATATTCTTTCATCAAAGTCCATCGAATTTGTTGGTATGGGTGTTTCTGGTGGAGAAGAAGGTGCCAGACATGGACCAGCTATCATGATAGGCTCAGCTAATAATCTCAGTGATGAATTGGTTGAACTACTGACCGCAATTTCTGCAAAAGCACCCAATGATTGCATAGGGCTTTACAAAGGCCACGGATCTGGTCATTTTATAAAAATGGTACACAATGGTATTGAATATGCGGAGATGCAGTTAATTACAGAGGCTTACTATCTCTTAAAGTACGCTGAATATAGCAATATTGAAATTGCAGAGTTTTTTGAATCCCTAAAAGGGATGAATCAATCATCCTATCTAATTGAAATCACAAGCGAAATACTAAGAAAGAAAGATGGTGAAGTCTTTACTTTAGATTTGATAAAACCTTTTGCTAACAATAAGGGAACCGGAAAACTAACCATCGAAACTTCATTCGAATTAGGTATTTCAGCGCCCTCAATATACGCCGCCTACGATGCAAGAGTCCAAAGTAATGCGGGTGACACCTGGAGAAAAGCTACTAATCAAAATGAAGATACCATGTTAGAACACGACCCTTCATTTAATAAAGTTATTAATGAATCAAACCTTAGCAAGGCTCTTTATTTTGGGAGAGTAGCTGCAATGGTTCAGGGGCTTAAAATAATTCACAAATACAGTGAAGTTAACGGTTTATCTATTAACTATTCGGACATTTTTAATAACTGGAGTGGAGGATGCATTATTAGATCTCAGATGCTTGATGAGTTGTTGGAGATTAATAAAACAGCTGAAGATTTCTTAAAATCAGAATCTTTACATAATTTGTTGAAAGATAACTTAAGTGTTGTCAAAGATGTAGTTAGCAGCTCGATATCAAATAATATTTCTCTACCAGTATTATCATCCAGTCTAAGTTGGTATTTGAACTTAAGCTCTGACAGTAATCCTTCTAACTTAATTCAGGCACAAAGAGATTACTTTGGAAGCCATACTGTACAGCTATTAGATTCGGAAGAATACATACACATTGATTGGAGAGAGAATGAATAAAGCAATATTACAAAAGGTGGCAAAACCTGTACGCTACGAAGTCAAACTTGACATCGACTTATCCAACTTTAAATATACTGGCTCTCAAGACGTTGAACTTGAGATAATAAAAGAGACTAAATCTTTTGAAGTTAACGCCATAGATATTGAAATAACCAGCGCATTTCTTTTTAATGAAGATGACAAAGAATTTAATCTTACTTTTGAATACTTAAGAGACCTAGAGAGAATATCTTTTACTGCAAGTGAAAATATACCTGTTGGGAAATACTCGCTACAGCTTGAATTCAATTCAACCATTACTAATGATTTAAAAGGATTTTATAAAAGCCAGTTTTTAGATTTAAATGATAATGAAAAATGGATTGCCACAACTCAGTTTGAACCGACTTCAGCAAGAAATGCTTTTCCCTGCTGGGATGAGCCTGAATATAAAGCAGTATTTTCCATATCCTTGACATCAGACGAAAAGTACCTGAGGGTATCTAATGAAAAAGTGCTCAGAGAAAATAAATTAGAGGATGGCAGGGTTGAAACATTATTTGTAGATTCAATGAAAATGTCAACCTATCTTGTAGCTTTTGTTATAGGTGAACTTGAGGTTACCGAGGTGGGCACCGTTGGTGATACACAAATAAGAATAATTCACAGACCTGGTTTTTCTCATCAAACTAGTTTTGCGGGTAATGCTGGTATGAAGATCTTAGAGTTTTTTGAAAATTATTACCAAATACCTTATCCCGGTTCAAAGCTTGATCTCATTGCTATACCTGATTTTGCCATGGGAGCTATGGAAAATGTTGGGGCGGTAACTTTTCGTGAAAGCCTGCTTCTTATTGATGAGTCCAAGGCTACTCGCCAGGAACTTTCAAGGTCCGTAAGTGTTATTGCACACGAGCTTGCACACATGTGGTTTGGAGATTTAGTTACGATGAAATGGTGGGATGGTATATGGCTTAATGAAGCTTTTGCAAGTTTGATGGAAGCAATTGCAGCTAATGGAACCTATCCCGAATTCGATCAGTGGAGTGAAATGAACCTTTCTAGAAGTGCAGGATTTGGAGTTGACTCATTAAAAAACTCTCGACCTGTTGAGTTTGAAGTAGAGACTCCAGAACAAGCTGAAGAAATGTTTGATGTTCTTACATATGAAAAAGGGTCGACTGTATTAAGGATGTTTGAGATGTTTGTTGGAGAAGAGATTTTTCAAAAAGGTGTGCAGCAATATCTAAACAAATATAAATTTGAAAACACTCATTCTTCAGATTTATGGGAATCTTTAAGTGAAGCAAGTAACCTTCCTTTAAATAAAATGCTGCCAACATGGATTAAGCAACCAGGATTTCCAATTATTAATGTAAGTAAATCAGGTGGTAAATTTATTCTGGAACAGTCAAAATTTTTGATTGATGGCTCAACTGATGATTCACTTTGGGAAATACCTGTTAATGTCAGGTTTTTAGATACAGGAAAAGTTCATACACTTGTACAAAACTCAAAAACAATTGAATTAGACGGATTGGGCGAAATACCTTTTATTAATAATGGTGGCTGGGCTTTTTATCATGTTGTTTATGATGCCGAAATATTTACAAAGATAAAAGAAAGCTTTAATGAGCTTAATTCATTAGAAAAATATAGACTTCTAGAAGACACTTGGAAATCAGTAACTATTGGAAAGTTTTCAATTAATGAATTCTTAGAATTTTTGCCAATTTATAAGTCAGAAAGAGACCCCAATGTTTGGGCTTATATAGCTGGAATAATTTCTTCTTTGTCTAAAATCCTTCCAAATGAGAGTAATGTATCTTTTGTTAATTATTTCAATGAACTTATTGATTCGATTAAAAATGATTTAGGTAAAGAAATAAAAGATTCTGACTCTATGGAAATCAAAGAGTTAAGGGCAACTATTAATAAATTAATAGGAACAATAGAAAATGAAGAATCTTTTGTAAATTTCTATAGTAGTAAATTCAAAGATGGAAGTATCGAAAATATTGAAGATGGTAGCCTCTACAACACTACCTTATACATCTCTGCACTAGATCCAGAAATAAAAATTGAACATTTTTTGGAGAAATTCTTAAATGCAGGATCACCACAGATTGAAGGAAGGTATAGGGCAATTCTAGGAGTAGTTAGAGACCCTAATGCTGGCAAAATCATTGTTCAGTCAATGCTAGATGGCACAATAAGAGGGGCCGATTGTCCCTATATCTTGGCATCAATGATTGCAAATAAAGTTACGGGGAAAGACTCTTGGAATGAGATTAAAGATAATTATTCAGGTTTATTAGGGGTTATGCCAGAATGGACAGCCTCTAGAATACTTTCCGGTCTTGATGCAATTTTTGACCGTGAGCTGGGAGATGATATAAGATCATTCATAATGGCAAATCCTTTACCGTCAGCAGAAAAACTTATGGCGCAAAAATTAGAAAAGCTTGAAGCTAATATGAATCTAGTGATACATATAAATAGTACTTTGGATGAAAGTATCTTTGAAAAATAATATAAGAATAGGAGATAAGAAATGAAACCTAGAATAGCCGTATTTTTACAACCTCAGCACGCTGAATATGATCAGATTAGACAGGCTGCAATAGAGGCTGAGGAAATAGGAGCAGATGCTATTTATAATTGGGATCATTTCTACCCTCTCTACAAAGAAGATGGTACTCAGTGGGGTGAAGGCGAAAGAAGAGAAGGAAAACACTTTGAATGTTGGACAATGCTATCCAGCTGGGGAGAGGTCACAAGTAAAGTTGATATAGGGCCACTTGTAACTTGTAACTCTTATAGAAATCCTGAACTACTTGCAGATATGGCAAGAACTGTCGATCATATCTCGAACGGACGAGCAATATTGGGTATTGGTTCAGGTTGGTTTGAACAAGATTATGAGGAATACGGTTATGAGTTTGGTACTGCAATTTCCCGACTTCATGCACTCGAAAGATCTCTTGAAAGAATTGTTAAGAGAATGAAGGAGCTTAATCCCCAGCCTAAGAGAAAAATACCAATATTAATTGGTGGTGGTGGTGAAAAAGTTACCCTTAGAATCACTGCTCAGTACGCAGATATCTGGCATGGTTTTGCTACAAAAACTGAAGAAAGATCAGGTATAGAAACTGTGGCTCATAAGAATAAAGTCCTAGATAATTGGTGTAAAGAAATTGGTAGAGATCCCAAAGAGATTAAGAGATCGATTGGTATTGATATAAAAAGAATTGATTTAGCTGATGAACTTATTGAAGCTGGAGCAACAGAAGTAACTCTTGCGGTAAATGGTCCTGGATATGATTTAACTGACGTTAAAGAGTGGATAGCCTGGAGAGACTCCAAGAATTAAAAATAAATGGATATTTTAATTATTCTCCTTGGCCTTGCTGTAGGTTTCATCCTTTTAGTAAAAGGTGCTGATGTAATGGTTAA
>Ga0209601_1002999_pt1 | contig 9883 bp, 9 predicted proteins | sample COGITO_mtgs_1104_4_FD_184796 | JGI IMG/M metagenome (GOLD analysis project Ga0209601, IMG submission 184796) | Pelagic marine microbial communities from North Sea - COGITO_mtgs_110426 (SPAdes) (version 2) | ecosystem: Environmental > Aquatic > Marine > Epipelagic ...
TACTATAACTGTTTCACTAATTATTCGAGGACAAAAGTAAATTATAAAGAATAAAAAAAGTGAATCGAACTGGCTACAACACTGTATAAAGTGCATTAAAACGTCCTTTTATACAAACCGTTACAAACAATTACTCGAAATCTGAATTGAATTATCCGGAGTTTTTACTCGACTGCTGAATTTCACTCAAACGGTATTGAAAAACTTTGCGGATTTACAAAACGCAATCTTTATGCAGAATCAACTCGGAATCCAGCAATCTAAGTGGGATAGTAAAAAACGTACTGACTCGAATGTCTCGTTACAGTTTGTAACAACGTGAATAAAAAATGTATAAATTAGTGCCAGATCGATAAGAAAGCATACTTAATTTTAAAAATTACTATTAAAATAATGTCAAAACATTTAAAGCTTCATTAACTTTGTAATTGTGAAAAAAAAAGTAATAATTATCGGTTCTGGTATTGGTGGTTTAGGGTCTGCTGCTTTGTTAGCTAAATCTGGATATCATGTTACTGTTATTGAGAAAAACATAAATCTTGGTGGTCGTGCTAATATTTTTGAAGCCGAAGGTTATACTTTTGACATGGGACCATCTTGGTATCTCATGCCAGATGTTTTTGAACATTATTTTAATTTATTAGATGAAGACATTACCGAGCATTTAGACTTGGTAAAACTCTCACCCTCTTATCGTGTATTTTTTTCTGGTGATAAAGAATTACCTGTGGTTGATATTCACTCTGACTTAGAAAAAGACTTACCACTTTTTGAAAAGTTAGAACCTGGGATTACGCCAAAAATCAAAAAATACCTCAAACGTTCTGGTGAGCAATACGAAATGGCTAAGGAGACGTTTATGTATCGAAATCTTGGGTTTTCATTAGATTTTTTAAAATGGGATGTCATTAAAAAAGGGATTGAGCTTAATCCGTTTCAAACCATGCAATCCTATTTAAATAAATGGTTTAAAAGTGAGCGTGTTAAAAAAATATTAGAATATACATTGGTCTTTTTAGGTTCTGACCCTGCAAAAACACCTGCTATGTATAATATTATGAATGCTATAGATTTTAATATGGGTGTGTATTACCCTAAAGGCGGTATCTATGAGATTGTAAGAGCATTAGTGGCGATTAATAAAAAGCATGGCGTGACATTTATAACCAATAGCCCTGTGTCAAAAATCATAGTAAAAAATAAAAAAGCCACTGGTGTACAACTTGAGAATGGCACAACTTTAGAAGCAGACTTAATCATCTCAAATGCCGATTTATGGTTTACAGAAACTCATTTATTGGAAAAACGTTATCAAACTTATCCTGAACGCTACTGGGAAAAGGCGGTGTTGAGTCCAAGCGCTTTTATTATGTATCTTGGTTTAGATAGAGAATTAGATATTTTAAGTCATCATAATTTACGTTTTGGTGGTGATTGGAAACAAAATTTCAAAGAGTTGTTTGATACGCCTCAGCTTCCAGAAGATCCTAGTTATTACATTTGTAAGCCTACAGAAACTGATCCTGACTTATCGCCTCAAGGAACTGATAATTTATTTGTTCTCGTACCAATTCCTCCGGGATTAACACTTTCCGAAGAAGATATGAAAAGCTACCGACAAAAGATTTTAAATCTCATGAAAACCGATTTAAAACTTCCAGCAATAGAGGATTATATTGTTTATGAACGGTCTTACTGGAGCGACGACTTCCAAAATGATTATAATGCATACAAAGGCACCGCTTTAGGATTGGCACATACGCTTAAGCAAACACTAAACCGACCATTAAACTATAGTAAAAAAGTAAAAAATCTCTATTATGTTGGTGCTGGAACTAGTCCAGGAATTGGTATGCCTATTTGTTTAATTTCAGCAGAACTCGTCTATAAAAGAATTAAAAAAATTAAAAAATCAAAACCTTTAAAATCTTTATAATCTAAATTATAGGATTTCTTTAAAAAATAAATAGAAGAATAAAACAGCTCCCGAAACGGCATTAATTAATGGAAAGTAGGTATAATATTTAAATAGCTTTGAAATGTTACTCACACTAAATAATACTATAACTGTATACACGAGGCCAAAAACAATGGAGATATAGCCTACATAATAAAATCCAATAAACGCAGAAATTACATACGTTACCAAACAAAACCATAAAGCATTTCTCTTACCAAGCATAATTGCTAACGTATTAACACCAGCCTTTTTATCTGCTTCAATATCTGGAATCGCAGAATAGGTTTGCATCCCAAAAGCCCAAACGAGACCTCCAAATACTGCTAACCATTCTATATTCGTGTTACCAGTAATAAAAAAACCAACGAGTGCTGGTGAGACATATATTATTGCTGAAAATAAAACATCTAAAGGCGGTTTACTTTTTCCTCTTATTGGTGTTGCTGAATAGAAAAACCCTGCAAATAAGAACAACAACAAAGCTAATTTTGTTGATATATTAACAATAAAAAATAAAGGTAAAAAAGGAATTAAAAGAGATAACATGATTTTCCATAAATGCCTATGTTTTTCGAGTGGTAATACCGATTCATATTTTACCTTTTTAGCATTGTGAATATCGGTTTGATAATCATAAATATCATTGACACCATAAATAAAAACATTAGCTGGCACTGAAAAAAACACACCAAAAGCAACTAAAAAAAGTGTTGTGGTAGTATCATATAAAAATAGATTTCCAGAGGATATCACACCAACAAGAAAAGTTCCAAGCACATACATCCAGAATCTTGGTCTGGATATTAATATAACTTCTTTTATCGTTAATTTCATAGTGGGACAAAAATAAGCTGATAGAATGGTTTAAACTAACAATATTAGTTTTTTTGTTTAGTCTTTTTTATTGATTATTAAACGTATATGCTTTAATAATGGAAATATCTTTTCAGAATAAGAGCAACAAAAAAGTTGCTCTTATTCTGAATTAATTACGGGGATATCGGCAATAAAAGTGATGATATAACACGTTACAAATAATTATTCGTTAAAATTAACGAACGGAATTCTGCCGAACTTTACACTGAAAAAAGAACTCGAAATCTGAATTGAGTTATGCGGAATTAACCTGGAATTGAACAATTTAAGCAGAATAACAAAAAACGTTCTCACTCAAATGTCTCATAACAGTTTGTAACAACGTGTATAATTAACTTCTTCATACGTCGTAAAATCTAAACCGGTTTTCCGTAACTAACCATACACAAACCGTTGGCAAACATAAAACGATTAAAAATTTCAAAATAAAAATGGACCTAACCGACGAAAGAAGAAAATTATCCGAATTAACGGAAACCGCACTTGTAAAAAATGATATTGAATCTTTGAAAAAGTTCAAAAAATTGTTGATCAAAAAAAATTGATTTCAACACTCATAATTTTAGCGAATTCTTTTATTCAATAGTACCATCGGAAATTCTTCAAGAAATATCAAAAAAATAATTTTTGTTATTTGATTTACAATTTGAAATGGTAAAAACGATTTGCCAGAAAACCTTTTTTTTAGTAATTTTAGAGTAACCTTCAAAAACAATCCAACATGAAAAAACTAATGTTATTATTTGGAATATCGATGATTATGTTTCTTTTTCACAGCTGTTCAAGTTCTTACTCCGAGAGTTCTGCAACAACAAACAACGATCCTGCATTAGTTGGCACATGGATTAGAAAAAATAAGTATCATATCGATTTTTATAGCAATGGGATAGGTTCAAAAGATAAAAGTGTTGTGGTTACTGAGGATATCAAAAAATTTAAGAAGGAAAGAATAAATTGGGCTTCATTCAATAATAATTTTCTTTTAATCAACACGGATGAAAAAGTAATGGGGTTTAGTTATCAGATAAAAGGTGACACCCTCTTTTTAAGACAACCTGAAGATAATTTGGAGTTTTTCATTAAAGTTACAGAAGAAAAGAATGAATCCACAGACGCAAAGGATAATTAATTCAGTTGTTAGAGCAACTGAATTAATGCTTTTCTTAACTGCGGATGTAACATTTGCCAACAAAACCTAAACTGCATTAAAACGCAGTTTAGCCGAAATGTAAGCCATTAAACAAAAAAATATAATTACTTTTGAAAAAAACTAAACCTCTCTATATTAAAAACTTACTATTACTAATCGCTGTTGCAGCTTCTTTAAATATTATTGGGCAACCGCCCGCTTATGTGCCAACTAACGGCCTTGTTGGCTGGTGGCCTTTTAATGGCAATGCCAATGATGAAAGTGGGGTTGGGAATGATGGTTTCACTTTTGGTGTTAACACTCCATCGCTTCAAACGGACAGATTTGGCAATACAAATTCGTCCTACTATTTTTATGGTGAAAATGGTGAAATAAAAATACCTACTTCAACTAGTGCCTTACTTTTAGACCCATTACAAGACTCCTATTCAGTGTCTTTCTGGCTAAAAAGTGCTGACCCTACATTAAATACATCCACTGGCATTGCCTTGCAACAATGGGGAGGGAACCTTGTATTTAGTTATCCATTTTCTTTTCAAATTAATGCAACAACAAATATCTTTTCTTGTGCTGTTTTTGATGGAGTAAGTGGCAATGCCACATCTATGGGGGATTTGTTATTTGATGACCAATGGCATATGATTACAATGGTAAAAGATAATGCAGTCGACTCCATATTTTCTTTTGCAGATGGAGTGTTAATAGATGCGGTGGAATTTACTTTGGGCGGACCACTGGACCCAATTTATGATACGATTCGAGTTGGCCCTGTTTTTTTAGGAAATATTGATGATATGGGGGTTTGGGATAGAGTGTTAAACTCTTGTGAAATTAAAGATTTATATAATGTTCAACTTAATTCAATATTATTCGGTGCTACTCAAAACGGAGCAACATTAACCGCAGACCAAGCAGGTGCAACTTACCAGTGGCTGGATTGCGACAATAGCTATGCGCTAATTGGAGCAGAAACAAACCAGTCGTACACCCCAAGCAATGTAACGGGCAACTACGCTGTGGAAGTTAATATGAATGGATGTGTTGATACTTCAGCATGTTTCTTAGTAGATTACACAGGTTTGAGCGAGATGTATACAGACATTATCACAGTTTACCCGAATCCAACTTCAGATGTGTTAATTGTTTCTGGGTTGAGTGAGATTAATGGATTAAAGAAAATGGAAATCACTTCTTTGAAAGGAGAGATAGTGATGAAAATTAACGGTTCAAATAAAGAAGTTAATGTTTCTATACTCCCCGATGGAATTTACTTTTTGAATATAACTCATCTGAAAGGAATTGAGACAATACGCTTTGTTAAGGAGTAATTAAAGAACGGCCTACAACACTCACTAAAATCCATAAACCAAACTAACCCCAACCGTTTTTACGTATTTTAGCGTAACCGTTAACAAACATTACTAAAAAAAAATAAAATTATGACCGAAGTAGAAAAGTTAGTTCAAGAGGCACAAAATCACAAGGCAGTTAATCATCCATATTTATTTGCTCTTGAAGATGGTTCTTTAAATAATCCTGAACTAGCAATTAAGGACTTTTCGTTACAATATTCAGGATACACCTCTTGGTTCCCCAGATACCTCACCGCTGCTATTTCAAAAATTAGTAATCCATCCCATAGAAAACACTTGTTGGATAATCTAAGTGAAGAAAATGGCAATATTGATGCAGAAGAAATTATGCTATTAAAAGAACTTGGCATTGAAGAAGAATGGGTACAGGGCATATCTCATCCAGAGTTATTCAAAAGATTTCAAAAAGCCCTTGGGACTAAGGATAATATAGAAATTGACGAAGCAACTGCAATCTGGCGGGAAATGTTTCTAAATGTCGTGTATAATGGATCGGAAGCAGAAGTGATAGGAGCAATTGGTATAGGAACAGAAAGTATTGTTAAATATATCTATAAACATATTACACTTGGAATACAAGCACACACTAAACTCGAAAAATACGATTATGTGTTTTTTGAATTACATTCTGAAATTGATGATGAACATGGAAAAATCATGATTCAAATTGCTGAAGAAATGGTAAAGGAAAATCCTGAAAGTTTAGCTGAAATAAGAAAGGGTATGCTCAAAGCTTTGGGCTTAAGGGTAATGTTTTGGGATATGATGCTTGAAAGAGCGAAAAAGCAATAATATGAAAGTAGAAAAGAACACGAAAAAACTATATGACAACCAAGCAAATGACTGGAGTCGTAATGATCCTCTTTTGCTGTCAGATTACTCTGCCCGTCCCTTTGTTCTAAACTTATGTGAACCGCTGAAAAATTTAAATGTTCTAGATATAGGTTGCGGCGAAGGATACGTTGGGAGACAAATGCTCAAAAGAGGTGCTCAACACGTTGATGGAATTGATATTTCAGACAATATGATTGCCAACGCAAAAAAAATCCAAGAAAACGAAAACATTCAAAATGCTACCTATAAGGCAATGGATGTTTCGGATTTCAAAGTTGATGAAAAGGAGAAGTATGACCTCATCATTGCTATGTTTTTGTTTAACTACCTTACTATAGAAGAGACACAAGCTACAATGGAAAAGGCTATTCAATATCTCAAACCAGGTGGGTATTTTGTTTTTTCTGTACCTCACCCGTTATTAGCATATTTAAAAAAGGACAAATACCCATTTTATTTTGAAGTTAGTGGAGGGTATTTCTCAGCAAGGAATTCGTTATTCCCGGGTGAAATATGGAGAAGGGATGGAATTCCTGTAAATGTTCAATGTGTCCATAAGACTATTCAGGACTATTTCTCTTGTCTCATAAGTGCCAATTTCAAAGCTATTCCTGAAGTGTATGAACTGCATATAACAAAAGATCATATAAAACTGGACGAAAAATTTTTCGGGCCCCTCGAGGATCTACCTTTGCACATGGCGTTCAAAATTCAAAAGGTGTAATGATAAGTGAGGACAAAGTAAATAATCTATCCTGGAATGTTACTCCCCCAGGAATTAATGACATTAAACAATATATTCCAGAAAATCTGGTCAAACCATGCCCTAACCTAATCAAAAATGCTAATGTCGATCTTGATCTACTGATTGAAGCAAGTAAAACTTCACATTTCAAACAGTTAACGAAATGGTCTAAGGAGAATCTTCCGAAAATTATGACTACCCCAGGGATTTCCTTACTTAAAATTCGTGATTGTGAATTAGATAACGATAGACTAAAATCACTTTATTACATCATTTCACTTGGTTTAGGCAAATTAAATGATCGTTATGGAGAGCTCTTCGAAGTGAAAGACCAGAATTTAGATTATAAGAAAGATGCTATACCTGTTTCAAAAACGAATGCATCAACAGGATTTCACACAGATAGTACATCATTTCAATACAGCCCGGATATTGTAGGGCTTTTATGTCTTCAGCCTGGGAAAAATGGTGGGGAATCAATTCTCGCAAACGCAGCTAGTTTATACTTATGGCTTAAAGAGTTCTACCCTGATTCTATTCCAATTCTTTCAAAAGATATTATTCGAGATGTTATAACTCCAGGAAGCAAGATTGATATAGAAGCGATCAAGAAAAACCGATTTCCAATTTTCTCATATCAGGCTGGACTATTCAAATTCAGATATATGCGCTATTGGATTATTAGCGGCCACGAGAAATGTAATAAGATAATGCCAAAAGAACTGATTAAGGGTTTAGACCAGATTGATAAATTCTTTGAAAGAAAAGAGCATCAAATTAATTACAACATGGAGCGCGGTGATATACTTTATATAAATAATAATTTCATCTGTCACAATAGAACAGAATATACAGACTACAACGATCTTGAAAGAAAACGTACACTAGTAAGAACATGGATTAATCCATAAACGATTTGCTAACACTGCCTATATTCCATTGCTTAAATCTCGCTTCGCATGATAAATCATTCAAACTCGCAAGTCCTTACTCCGAAATAAATTTTATCTTTAATCAAACGCAACGGCTCATAGGTACTGTGTTAGGCACAATTAATTACAATACAAATGATGACTAAAACAAAAGACCAATTAATATTTCCAATTATTGTTTTTGGGATATCTCTTCTCAATTTATTTTTTAAGTCTAGACCCAACTTCTAAACTTAAATAAACGTATAAATTAATATGATGTTAAAATTCTTGTTCACTTTATCATTCGTATCGCTCATTGTATCGTCTTCAATGTTTGCGCAAACCTTTGAGGGAATCTGCTCAACAGGAACTTGGGTGCAACAAGATGTATCCATTACAGAGGTTTGGGATCCTAACTCAAATACATATGTTACTGTAGGTGAAACGAAATACTTCTACTTCACAGTTTCAGGTGACACAACAGTGAATACATTAACTTACCATAAGCTACAAAGAACAGAGGTTAACTACGATCTCACGACAGGGTTAATTTCTCCAATAGGCATACCAAATCTTGCATTGATTTTTAGAAATGGAACAAACAAGGAGACCTATAAAATGTATCCTAATCAGTCCACGGAGACCTTATGGGCCGACTTTAATTATATAGCTGGTGAAACTCAAACTTTTTCAAATATTTTCAATACAACTGATCTTTACTTAAATGAAATTATAGATACAACTTGGTGCGATACTGTATTAAACCAGCACAATTACACTTGGTCTTCTGCGGGAGGTTTGACGATGCTCGAAATGGTTGAAGGTATAGGTTCTCCTCAAAACTTCATTCATATCTACGGAACAGATTCCGAATACGATAAAGTTTTATTCTTTTGTCCATCATTGACTCCAATAGTGGACGTACAGCTCGAAATACTAAGTACTGTTAATGTTCCTGTTATTACGAAGAATAACCTTATTGTTGCTCCTAATCCGCATAGTAATAGCTTTAGAATAGATCATTTGACATATGATGTTAATGCTTTGGCTAGACTCTTTGATCTTCAAGGGAGACTAGTAATGAATGGTATTGACCCTTATAATGAAATCATCACAACTGACTTACTTCCCGGCCGTTATATACTCAAAATATACTCAAACAATCAAGTGAGTACTATTTCTGTTTTAAAGAGATAACAGAGTTTATATGAGGTTTTTATTGGTTAAAATCTGATATCACAATCAAATAAGACCAGGGTATATATCTTGTAACTCGTGTTATTGATAGAGCTATTATCGAAATTAGCAAACTTGTTTATTCAAAATAACCGCAAAAAAAACATAAGACACGCTATACTTAAGACAGAATTAAACCTTATTTCATCACTTATATAGCAGCAATACTCTACATAAAAACTTTATCGTTTTTTCTTATCTTTGAAAAAGAAAATTTAACTCTAAAGTCTTAGTACCAGAGCTTATAAATTTAAGAATGGACAAACTTCTACAATCAGAATTTGAACTAGCAGAAATTGAAGTAAAACGGCTCAATGGCTATGATAATATCAATTATCTGGTTTACTCATCAACAGGTAAATATATTTTTAAAACGTATAACTACACTGATGAATTATATGAAATGGTCAAGGCGGAAAATGAAACTCTTTTTTATTTACAAAAATCGGCTCAAAACAAATATCCAACACCAATACCTTTTAGTAATGGTTCATTTGTTAAAGTCCTTAATATTGAAGGTGTAGATAAAGTATGCAGGATGTTAACTTTTCTTGAAGGAGAATTCCTAGGTGAAATAAAGCATACTGAGAAACTAATGGAAAGTTTTGGTCGTACTCTTGCCGATATTGATTTAAAATTACAACATTTTAAAAGCCCCACGATAGCAGCAAAACAATGGGAATGGGACATTCAATACCTGACTTTAAATGAAAAATATATTAATGATATAGCGAATGCTAATGATAGAAATATAGTCCGTTATTTTTTCCAACAGTTTAAGGAAAACGTTTTACC
>Ga0209601_1003056_pt1 | contig 9732 bp, 11 predicted proteins | sample COGITO_mtgs_1104_4_FD_184796 | JGI IMG/M metagenome (GOLD analysis project Ga0209601, IMG submission 184796) | Pelagic marine microbial communities from North Sea - COGITO_mtgs_110426 (SPAdes) (version 2) | ecosystem: Environmental > Aquatic > Marine > Epipelagic ...
AGCACTCATTTTCAAAATAAAGAGGCCGCAGTGCGCGCAAGACTGCGTCAACCTGATCTAGAGCCAGAGCAAATGATAACCCTAATGAACGAAGCTAAGGAACTTCAGGATATTCTCAAGAACCTTCAGCAAAGGTTCATTCGATAGAAACCCGCTGTTTAGTTGGTCACTGGTTTTGCCAGAATAACTGCATCACCCGGCTGAACTACCATACCTGCCGTCATGCTTGGGTAGTCAATGTCTGCTATCACACGCTTTCCCTCAATCGCATTAATGCTCAGTTTGCCGATGAAGGCGGCACCTCTTTTAACAATCAGCTTGGATGTGTTATCTACAGGCATGTTGTCCGGCACGTCGATGACGGCAAAACCCCAGTTGTGGTCGGTAGCGGTAATACGACCTTCTGCTTTGTTGCCTGCTATGCGCTTCTTTCGTTTTTGAATTCGATCGTTGAGATCGGTAATTTTTTGTTCATTGGCTGCCACACTCTCACTCAAAGATTCAGCGAGTATTTGTTGATCCTCAAATGCCCTATTCGCTTTTTTCACATCGTCCTCGAGTTTTGTAATAAGATCCGGAACTTGATTCAGCTCAATATCCCCACCCAATTCCTCAAATGCAGCCTTGATATTGGCAATAACATCCTGAGTTTTTTTAAGCTGCCTATCCTGGTCTGCTATTTTATCGCTCAAAATCGATGCTTCGCGCTTCGTAAGTTTGATGTTCGCCTCCATGTTACCTAGCTCGGCATCAGCCTCGGCAAGTGAGGTCTTTACCTGATCTCGCTCAGTCTCCATGTCCTTGGCTTCCTTCTTTGTTTTGATAATATAGGCACTACGGGTTTTGTTCTGCTGATCGAGCTCGATACGATCATCTTGCAGTGTAGCAAATTTACTCATGGTGCTGTAAGAGAACCATGCACCTGTGAGAATGATAACGATGGAAATAATATAGGCGGCAAGTTTCATGGTCTGTGGGTGTGTTAAGGGAGAATTGAGGTGGTTGATTTATAAAGTCATGCAGCACATGATAGGATAAGTATGTAGAATTGGAGAATCTACAAATGCTTTCATGTTATTGAGTTAGCAAACTCAGTTCATTGGATGACTTGCTCTAGTTTTTCTTCTGCAACTACCTCATCCCCGGCTCGAAGCATTGTGTCAGCGGACATGGAATCTACAACAATATCAGCGGCAGAACGCCCTGCCTCAACGGCAGTCACTCTAAGCTTGGCGATCACCTCGCCTGCTCTCACCACATTAAGCATGGAACCGGGAACGACACCTTCATTGTCTCCACCTGCGAGAATCACAAAGCCCCACCCACTGTAGATGGCGCTAATGCTCGTTTTGAGACTCATCAGGGAACGACCCATTGAGTAGCCATCAATGACTTGGCTTAGGGATTGAATCTTTTGCTTAGCATCTTGGTCTTGTTGGGTGAGCTTTTTTACTCGGTCCACTTCATTAGCTGTACCTTCCTCAGCCTCCATGAGTTGATTGCGCAAACGTTTAAGCTTAGGTATGAGGTCATCTGGCTCAGGCAATCCTTTAAGAATATCTTCTGCTGTAGCGATCTGTTCTTCTTTGATGCTATGACTCTCTTTCAAGGAACTGACTTCTTTTTTCAGATCATCGTAGTCTCTAATGGCAGTGGCTAGCTTCTTGCCCCTCTCTACAAGGTTAAGCGTCAAGGCTGCCTTGCCTTCTTCAGCCTCCTTAAATCTTTTTTGCTGATCTTCCAGCCTCTGTATGGTATCCTTTTTTTCTGCCTGCGCAGATCGGAAATTATCAATTTCCTTGCCATAAGCCTGCTGGTTCTTAAACGCGACAAAAGCCGCAATGACCAAAACGGCAGCGGCTATGATTCCAATTATTTTAGACATGACGGGTAGAAATTTGTTACAGATGTCTTGATTGACATAACTAACTTACCTTATTTTACAAATTTTATGCTTAACCCGCAATGCAAAATTTGTTTATTTTTATTTAGTTTTTCCTTGTATCTATAATGATCAGTCGACATTCGTACAGAAGAATGAACTACTTTTAGTGTCTATGCAGACTATTTTGCGCATTTTTTCCTACCTCGGCAAGTATCCTAAACTGGCTACTGCCCAGCTAGTTTGTGCCATTTTAATGACTCTTATGCTGCTGGTTTTCCCCATGATGACGGGACGAATCAAGCGCGAGGTCATCGACGGGGGCGAGATTGAAAAACTATGGCCATACGTTGCCGTCGTCGTTGTCGCCTTCTTTTTGAGGGACTTTTTCAACTGTCTGCGAATTCTGATCAACAACATCTTTGAGCAAAAAGCCATCTATGATTTACGCTCATCACTCTACAACAAGCTACAGCGTCTCCGCTTGAAGTGGTTTGATGAACGGCGCACAGGAGATATTATGACCCGAGTGGCTGAAGATGTCCCTCAGATGGAACGTGTTCTTATTGATGGTATTGAACAGGGTCTCATCGCGCTGCTCCAGGTGCTCATTGTTACCATTTTCCTATTCACCCGCTCCCCCATCCTCGCGGTCAGTGCACTGGCACCATTACCCTTACTCATCATCGGAGCGTGGCTATATACACGTCACGCCGGCAAACGTTACCGGATTGTCCGCAAAGCCACTGGAGAAATGAATGCCATGCTTCACGATAACATTGCCGGAATCAGACAAATCAAGTCCTACGCTGCTGAGGATGACGAATTTGCCTGTTTCAATCAATCATCGGCTCAAGTGCGTGATGCCAATCTTACCGTGATGAAAGCGTGGGCCATCTACTCCCCCACCATGAGTTTCTTCAACTCTATTGGCTACACCCTCGTTCTCGCAATTGGTGCCTGGCAAATCTATCATCATGGTTTGGACAACGCCGTGCTATTGGAGTTTTTCACCATCATTTGGGCCCTCTACGAGCCTCTTGGAAGACTCCATCAGCTCAATCAGATGGCACAATCCTCAAGAGCCGCCGCAGAACGCGTGTTCACTATACTCGATGAAGAGGATGAAATCCATGCTACGGATGGGGCCGACTTACCGCAACCAACGCGCGGCCATGTGAAGTTTCAAAATTTAAGTTTTTCCTACTCAGCGCAACCAACGCTGACGAACATTACTCTGGAGGCGCAACCAGGGCAGACCATCGCCCTAGTCGGCACTACAGGCGCTGGCAAATCGACTATCGTCAATCTCTTGTGTCGCTTCTATGAATATGACTCCGGCTCCATTACCATCGACAATACGGAGCTGAACACCATTTCGAAAAAATCTCTGCGTTCAACCATTGGTTATGTCACTCAAGATGCTTTTCTCTTCAATGGTCCAGTAAGGGAAAATCTGCATCTCGGAAAAAGGGACGCCTCTGATGAGGAAATGTGGAGCGCGCTCAAAGCAGCCAACGCAGATCAATTTGTTAGCGAATTACCGGATGCTCTTGACACCATTGTCGGAGAGCGAGGAGTCAAACTATCAGGCGGCGAGCGCCAACGCTTATCGATTGCGCGAGCTCTGCTTAAGAACCCCCCTATCCTGCTCCTAGACGAAGCCACCGCATCTGTAGATAGTGAGACGGAACGTCTGATTCAGGAGGCCTTAGACCACCTAATGAAGAATCGAACCGCATTTGTGATCGCCCACCGCCTCTCGACGATCCGAGATGCAGATATGATTCACGTGCTTGACCGCGGTCAGATTATTGAAAGTGGATCTCACGAGGAATTGATGAATAAAAACGGCAAATATGCTGAGTTATCTCATCAATCGTTTCTCAAATAAACACTCACCAATGCTCACTGGTGCATTCAGGAAAAATCCTGAGCTTACTCCTCTTGCCAGTGAACTTCTTTACCCTCAGCCCAGAGGTCCTCTAAGCTATATAGCTCACGCAAATCATTATGCATGATGTGCACCATGACATCGATGTAATCAAGCACCACCCAGCGAGAGGCCGCATCGCCCTCTGCATTCACAGTATGTACCTGGTATTTCTCGATGATCTCTTTTTCAACATCGCGCATCACCGCCTTGAGGTGAGGCAGAGAGGTTCCTGAACAGATAACCATGAAGTCGGTGAGCGATGATACTCCCCCGATATCAATAACACGAATGTCCTCGGCCTGCATTTGCTCCGCTGCGCGGGCGCAGGCGATGGCAAGTTGTTGTCCTTCGATAGCCATAGGGTTGTTTGATTTATAGGGATAAAAAAACCGCCCTGATTGGCGGCGACTCATCAGTCATCGTTCACTGGTCGGCGGCTAGTGAAGCCGAGACCATACAATGAAAACAAAATGGAGCATAGCGGATTCGAACCGCTGACCCCCTGCATGCCATGCAGGTGCTCTACCAACTGAGCTAATGCCCCTTGTTTTCAGTATTACCGATCATATCTACATTGCAGATAAAACAGCTTGTGCGGGGCGGAGGTATCCCACCTAAGCGGCTGTGGCAAGATGTTTTTTACAGCTGGAGCAATCCGCCGCACGCTATTGTGACGCTTTGAGCAACCACTTCCTGATATCTTGCGCTGCAGCCAAAGTACGCTCGAGCCGCAGGTCTCTATTATCAATCCAAGTCTGGGACGAGTAGACTGGGTGGGTCAACCAGGCTGAGGGCACGACATTATTACGGGATTCCATCACTGATCTTCCCTCTGTGAGCGAATTCCACCAAGCTATATCAACAGGAGACTTCGTCTGCATTTGCCAGGCCGAATCACCGGCCGATGGTATTTCACCCGTTGTCTGTAACCCGATGATTCCAACGCAGCTTTCACCTGATTTCAAGCAACCCGCTAATAGCCGTTGGTTCTGGTCTTGAGGTGCATCGTTGTAAGGCATGAAAACAAAGCGGATCGTGCGCGCCGGTTTTTCGCGTGCCATGGATGATGCTAACATCATCATAGTGGATACCGTATTCGCATCAGCATCCTCACCAGCACCGGCATAGGAGACAGCGGCAAAGATAACCTCTTGCGGTTTTTCTTCTCCAAGAATCTCCACCGATAAATTTTTCCACAGCAGCCCATGAGCGGCTTCCCCCTCTGACCTGCGTACTGGGTAGCCCACGTTCTGAGGCCCTAGGCGACCTTCTATCATGGACGCCGCCCTGAGCAATCCAGCCCTTCCCGCTTCCGTCTCGATTTCCCGCAATCCGATGCGGCTGGTGAATTTACCCACCATATCTTCTAAATCACTGACCCGAAGTCCATGAGACACGATGACCGCATGGTTTTTCTCATCCTCACGCTCGAGGTAAAAATACATGAACATGAAGATGATGGTTCCAAGCACTACCCCTACAGGTAAAACCATCAGCAGTATTTTATAGATGCGCGGGGAGCTATTATCGGCATGCATCGCTGTTGTATCAGTCATAGTATGAAATAAAAATGCGTTGCTTAAATAGGTTACTCGAGCAGTGCCACTACCTCGGAAGCCGCTCTTTGATGAGCACCACTATCACCAAGTTTCGCTGCTGTCGTCAGTAATTTTTGACATAAGGCGTCTCGGCTATCGCTATTGTTCATCAGCCTCGATATGCTTAGCTCAATGCGCCCGGGTTCGGCGTCACCTTGAATAAATTCCTCAACTACTTCCTCGCCAGCAAGAATATTAACCAAGCCGATATAGTCTAATTTCACCAACAGCTTGCCCATGGCCCAAGTTGGCCATGAAATTTTGTAAACGAGACAATAAGGCAGCCCCAACGCAGCTGCCTCAAGAGTAGCCGTTCCGCTCGCCACCACTCCAGAAGTCGCACGCTGCATCAAGGAGTAACTTGAGCCTGTCCTGATGGTGATAAGAGATTCCGGCAACTTGGCATGCTGAACAATATCACGCATGCGCTCCGCTAACACCTCAGATGCTGCAGCAGCCTCAAATTTCCATTCTGGGTTATGTGAATGAATCCGTCTCGCAGTTTCCACCATAACAGGAAAAAGCCTCGAGACCTCACGTTCTCGGCTCCCTGGAAACAAACCTATCAAGTCTTGCTCACGGGAGACATCTTCACGCTTATGCTCTAACTCATCCACCAGCGGATGCCCGGTGAAAACGGTAGCAAGTCCAGCTGACTCAAATATCTCTTTTTCAAACGGGAAAATACACAACATCAGGTCCAGCGTCTCCGCCATTCTGGGTATCCTACCCTTATTCCATGCCCACACCTGGGGGCTAATGTAGTAGATTATTTTCGTGTTCGGCAGGCTCTTTTTAACCGCATAAGCCAGCCGCAAATTGAAACCTGGGTAATCAATCAAAATGAGCACATCCGGCTTGAGCTCTTCAACTTCCGCAAGCATCTCATTGAAACGCTGTTTAAACCATTGATAATGCTTAAGAACTTCCCATATGCCCATGACCGCGGCATCCTCTACCCAGTTCGCTAATCCTTTGCCTGCCACCGCCTGCATCGCAGGCCCACCTGCGCCATGAAAGGAAACAGCGGGCACACGGGCAAGCAGGGCCTCCATCAGGCAGGCTCCATGAGTATCCCCGCTGACCTCACCTGCGACAATGTAGATCGATTTCTGATTTGCTCCGCTCACCAAGACATGGATAGCTAGGTTAAAAAAAACTGCAAACTTCAATCTTTCTTCTTCCTTCTTGATTGTTGCCCCCAGATTCTTGATTCTCACGTTGCATGCGCATTGATATCATCACGCTTTTCCCGGAAATTGCCCTCAGCCCATTGAGCGATAGCATTATCAAACGCGCACGAGAGCAGGGTTTGGTCGACATACACGCCCATCAACTACGCGATTGGGCCACGGGAAAGCATCGCAAAACAGACGATTACCTCTGTGGTGGTGGTCAAGGAATGCTCATGATGCCAGAGCCGGTTTTCGCAGCTGTAGATGACCTCAAACAGAACGATACGCGCATCATCCTGATGACACCACAGGGGAAGCCATTCATACAAGCAGACGCCCAGCGCCTCTCCACTTCTCAGCATTTGATTATTCTGTGTGGTCACTACGAAGGTGTAGACCACCGCATTATTGACGCGCTCGTCGACGAGGAAATCTCCATTGGAGACTACATACTAACCAATGGCGCTGTAGCTGCAGCAGTGCTCACTGATGCTATCGTTCGGCTATTGCCAGGCGCTTTAGGTGATGCCAGATCATCAGTAGAAGAATCATTCTCTGATCCCAACATGCTTGAAGCGCCGGCATACACAAAGCCCAATGAGTTTCGCGGCTTGAAGGTTCCAGATGTGTTGCTAAGTGGGGATCACGGGAAAATCTCAAGCTGGAAAAAAGAACAAGCTCTCGCACGAACAAAAGCGAACAGACCTGACCTATTGGACAACTAGTCCTTTCCTAACATTTTATCGATCTTCGTCACCAGCTTATGAGGACACCTCCCCCGCTGATACTTGTTCCACATCACCTCGCGCAGCTTGTGCAGTAGTTCGTCGGGAATAGGATCATGGTGCTGCCATTCCTCATCTCCCTTTGACTGAGAGTATAATTTCCACTCAGAAGCGTGGTAGGTGGCACGATAAAAAAATGTACCGTCGTCACCTTCTTCTCTCCACTGATGTTTCTGCATAAACTTAGCTATGCCAAATTTTCTCGAAAGAGAATGCGAAACTTCCATGATTCAAGTCATTGACGTAAGGCATTATTTTCATGACAATGCACGCCGTGCTGCGCCTCATCCAAAGTGACTTCAGCAAAGTCATCCTCTTTTTCACCCTTACCATTATAGCCTCGGCCATCACTTCGCCTTGGATCTATAATGCAGGGATGCTTCTTGCCGAGGTCGGTCAGTCACGCGCACTGAACCCCCTGCTCGACTGGTTGGCCCATCGCTGCGCAGACGCCAACTTTGCATCTTTTTATAACTATACGCTGCTGGGTTACGCTATCATCTTAGCAGGACCATTTATCATGTGGTGCAAGCTCTCAAATCAAAGCTCCCTTCAGCTGTCAAAACCATGGCGTATAAGGCTTCCAACATCGGCTAATACCAGGCAAAACGGACAGGCACTATGCCGCAACCCAAAGGCCAAACTTCATCTTGCCATTGGGTTTCTGATCACAGGCAGCCTAGTTTCCATTTCAATATGGCTGCTCGAGGTGATTGCTTGGTTTTCGTTTGCTCAGTCGCCTGATTATTGGAGCGCTATTTGCAATGGCGTGGCATCAGCGATCGTCATTACCCTCGTGAGTGAGTGGCTCTTTCGCGGCATCTTAATGGGTATTTTTTTACGTGCCATGCGCCCAGCCATGGCGATGGTCCTTATTTCTCTCTTCTACGCTATCATCTACTCTCTGTTACCGACAGGTGACGAAGTGATCGCCAATCCTGAAAAAGCTGACGCTGGATTTAGAATGATGATAACGATAGCCAAGAATCTACTGAGCCCCGAAACGTTCACCTTCAGCTTTATATTACTTTTCAGTCTTGGCCTTGTTCTTGCTTATGCTCGTTATCGGACAGCGTCACTCTGGTTACCCATCGGCCTACATTTCGGCTTCATTTTCCCATACCAAACTTTGCAGCAACTCACTGAGTCAGGGCCACAACATTCTCCCTTGTCGAGACTTCTCATCGGCACTGATGGAAGATCAGGCCTTTTGCCGTTTTGCCTGCTGCTTCTCAGTGCATTACTTGTGCATGTTTTTATCCAGGTGTCCGAATCAAAACGTAGATCTGAGACATAAAATCCGAGACATGAAAAGCGCCCATTTTCATAACCGCGCGTCAACACTTGCTTCAATGCTACGCCAAACCAGCAGAATCCTCGATTATATTTACCCGGCTCATTGTCACCTTTGCCAATGCCCGCTAACTCATGGCAGGCACTTATGTGAGCCCTGCTCGGAATCTCTAAAATATACACAAGCTCCATTTTGTAAGCTTTGTGGCGAGTGTTACGATGGTGATATCAGCTCTGATTTCTCCTGCCCTAACTGCAACGACCTCAAGCTCGACTTTGAATTCGCTCGTGCACCTCTTCACAGTGACGGCCAAAGCAGGACTTTATTGCATGACTATAAATACCGTCGGCAAATCCATCTTTCCGACACGCTTGGAGACCTATTGAGCATAGGTCTGGATGACCCCAGATTTGCACCATATCTTGACGAAGGCATCCTCGTTTCGGTTCCCCTTCATTGGGCAAGGCTCAGAAAAAGAAAATTCAATCAAGCCGAAGAAATGACGATCTGTCTCAAGAAAAAAACGGGCCTACCCTACATCAACGCATTGAAGCGTATCCGCAATACCGCTACCCAAACACGCTTCAGCCGCTCCAAGCGTCTTGAAAACCTACGTGACGCCTTTGAGCTCAGAGCAAAATACAAAAATTACATTCAAGGAAAACGCATCATCCTCGTGGATGATATTTTTACCACCGGATCAACGACCCATGAATGCTCTAAGGTCCTGCTGCATCATGGAGCATCGAGTGTTGCCATTCTGACCCTGCTGAGGGGGTAGCTGCGGCATCGCAGGTGCGGCATAAAACGACCTTGGTTCCACGATGGATCGCCTCCCCTTCCAAACGGCCGATAAGAGTCTATTCGGAAATGCCGAGCCAATTCTCTTTCTTGAGCGCATCCTTGGCGGCCCTAGACTCTGCATCTTTTTTACTTTTACCCATGCCTTTGCCCAAAAGAATCCCCTGCCACTCGACTGATATTTTGAATATTTTTGAGTGATCGGGTCCCGCTTCTTCGAGAACTTGGTAGCAAGGACTCTCCGGTGCCAGTGCCTGCAGC
>Ga0209601_1003074_pt1 | contig 9693 bp, 8 predicted proteins | sample COGITO_mtgs_1104_4_FD_184796 | JGI IMG/M metagenome (GOLD analysis project Ga0209601, IMG submission 184796) | Pelagic marine microbial communities from North Sea - COGITO_mtgs_110426 (SPAdes) (version 2) | ecosystem: Environmental > Aquatic > Marine > Epipelagic ...
GGAAAAGGAACGGCGGGAAAGTAGAAAACGTAATCAGAAAAATAAAAAATAATATTATGTACGGAAGAAAAACAAAAAATGCTGGCAAAGGATCCTGTGGTGAACGTGGGGGAAAGAAGGGCAAGTAGTGCCTGACAAATCCAAGATGAAGTGCAACGTACCCCGCCGTGAAGTACAAGGCGGTAAGAAGTTTGTCGTGAAAGCCTGCCAGGGTGGGACGGAGAAACTCGTACGATTCGGGGATGCTAATATGAGCATCAAGAAGGATCAGCCAAAGCGTAAGAAAAGCTACTGCGCTCGCAGTGGTGGGATCAAGGGCAAGACAAACAAACTCTCAGCTAACTATTGGAGCCGTAAGGCTTGGGACTGCTAATGGCTATATCAACAAACTACCACAACGGAACACCCTGCTTTGTAGTAAGCGGGGTGACTTCGTATGAACTACCCAGGTGTGAATCCTCTGAGCCGCGATATATACGCAATGTTGGACCGGATATACTGGTTGTGTCCGCCAAGGCTGGACAGACCATTAATGGCTCCGCCTCCGTAAGTCTTTCTACGAATGACTGTATGCTAATTAACCCAATCAAAAATGACTGGGTGGTTATAGTGCAACCAACGGATACACTCGCAGTTAATCAGATTGGATACACTAGCGGTTCCGGTGGATCAGTACAGCAGCTAGTTAGTTCAAGTGCTACAGTTACTCTGAATAAACCCTGTGGGAAAATTACTATGTTCCCGCACGATTTTACCAATAATGACATTCAGGCATTCACAATGATCAATAGTTTCATTGGAATAAATGATGTTGTTATTACCAGTTTACGTACAGGAGATGCCAAGCTGTACAGCCAAGTTACCATTACACAGGATGGCTCCTGTCAGATTACTGTAGGCGATGCCCACAACCAGTCCACGGGTGTAGTTACTGTCGAGTTAAATTTTGCAATTATAAAAGGAGATAGCTAATGTCAATTTCGCACCGCACCAATCGACTTAAACTCGTAGGTCAACCATCGGTTGAGCAATTGCAGAATGGCCGCTATCGGCTTACTGTAAATTGTACTGCACTAAACACCCGAAATGATTGGTACAACGCAAACAAGGACCGCATCTTCCCGGACTTCGGAAGCCTTCAATCCGCTGAGATGTCCATTGATGGACTCGCTCCACGTGAAGGAGAAGCGTATGCCGATATGCGCCTCACTAAAGTTGAGTCCGGCAACCGATCAATGCGTGACGGAGGGGACTACCTAGTAGTACTGACATATGAAACCCTGGGGTCTGCGTTCGTCCAAGTAAAGGATGACACTACTGACTACGAGTTAAATGGTCTTCGCCGTGTTACACGTACGAGTATCGCCGAGGCTGGAACTGATTACACTAAGACGGTAGGTACTTCCTTCATTGATCATCAGATCAACAGTGAGACCGCTGTACGCTGCTACTTGGCTTCTTACTCAGTGGATGATACTGATAGCTTTAGGCAGGTACAGGAAGTCTATGTTGAGGCTGGCGTCATTAGTGTCTCAACGGATCAGGACTCAATTCTTAGTGAGGTAGTTGTTGATGCAATAAATTTAACTGTTGCACAAGTGAGGTCAATTGTTTCGGAAGTTACAGGAAATCATAGTATACGATCCCAAACAACTGGGGACTACGAAGGTCTAAATAACATTAGATATGTTTTTGATATTCGATCAACAACAACTGAGACGGAGTTAGGTGACCCATTGATTGGCGTTGAGTTTGAAACGGGCATACAAACTGATGGTAGTAGTGATTTTATTATCACTAGAAAGTACGCCATATCCTCAGCAAATACCGCATCATCAATTAAGAAATTGCTTCCCCCACAAATCACTGACCCAGTATTTGACGGGACGGGTGGTACACAGAAGGCATATATAGTTGACCAAGAGGTGAAGCCCAATGGATTAGATGGTGCTGAGTTGACTAGAACATTTGCTATGGTTCCATCCAAGCTGGATGAGTGGGATGAAATGGTCGTGCGATTCCCAGGTGTTGAGCGTGGTCCCTTCCAATTGGACGAGGGTTTTGATTTTCGATCCGAGCCATTCAGTGAAGCTGTTCCCGTGAGAATGTGCCGTGAGTTCTTTCTATCAAACCCTCAAAGAATTTGCCGTCCTGCTGAATTTCGACCAGTTGACGAAAATGGTAATCGTGTATCAGTATTAACTGCTAACACAGTTCCAACGGCTGACGAATACATTGGCTACGTTAATTCTGGGAAATACTTAAATGATCGAGTCTCTATTCTGCGCTGGCAGGGTGACATCTGGGAACGTAGGATTGTACAATTTAAAGCTGAGTAATGAGTAAAGGAAATCCAGTTATTAAAAGGACGATTGTAGCTCCAACTCGGACGGTTCAGAACCAGAACCCTGAGCAAAGGATGGCTGAGATTGAAAGCCAAATGAAGCCGTTTAAAATGATGCAAATGGAGAATGGTAAAAATCGAGTTCTGCAAGGCAGAAACATAGTTATTCCCCAGTGATGCCTATTTCAATAAACAGAAGAATTGAGGATGCTGAAAATCGTTTACAGGAATTTAAGCGCACGGAATCCTTCAAGGGTTATGTAGCGATCACCAAGCAAAATGTAGTATTGCCCGATGCAGTCAAAGAGGATATTGGAACGCAGAGTAGGGTTCTTCAAATTAAAATTGTTTCGCTATCAGCTCAGGATGATGACCTAATGCTATCTATTGGTGGTGTGAAAATTTTTGATACTAGGCTCCTTGCTAATAAATATTACGGAGAAAAATTACAAAATAATCCACTTTGGCAAACCGAGGGTTTTAGGATTGCAACCGTAACCAGAGATGAAGCAACCAAGAAGGGAGCTACTTGGTTGAAAGGGGACACTGTTTCCGTCAATACTGCTAATGTAAATGGACCCAACTGGAGAACTGGCAGGTGGGTAGCATATTTATCTTTGGACTCTGGAGTAACAATAAGCATCATCGGTGGCACAACAGAAATTGGTCGTGGTCCAGGAACACCAGGTGTAATCAATAATCCCCCAATTTATTATTCAAACGGAAACTTTAAATTAACTTAATTATATTATGCCAGAAATTACAATTTATACAAATGACGGGGATTGCGCAAATGGCGTAGCCGAGATCAACCCATTTACAGTAGGTGACGCAACTGATGAGTGGACATTGAAGTTCAACAACGGGACTGACTTTTACTCTCCGTCCAATGTTACTATGCGGGTGGGTCATACCAACGGCTTGCCCGATGGAACTTACAGTAATGCCTTCAAGTGGGTTGATAGGGCTGACAATCAAAGCACTGGAAGCATTACCGTATCTAGTGGTGTGCCAACCTTGAGTTTTAATACTGATCCCGTCGGCGGGGTTGTTGGTACAAATGGTGTTTATATTCTGCGTGGACCGAACCTAGATGGAGCCATTACCAGCATAGAAATTTTAGTCGCAGGCAATGGTGAAACCGACACTAACCTGTGGGCTGGCACAAGCCAAGGTCTTGCTATTGACGGTACAAATTTATTTGTTTCCAAATTTGGAACCCAACCTAGCCAGAAAATAATCAATGAATCCCCCAGTGGAACCGCTTACGCCGTAGCCTATGCCACCATCAATGCCACGGGAGGGGCTTCTTCTGTAGTCCTCGTGGAAGGGGGGCTTGGTTTTTCTGTACCCCCTAGGGTCCAATTGGTCCCATTGGTATCGGGTTTTGCTTATAACTTGAGTGGTCAATACGAACCTGTTTTCTATGCAAAAGGAAACTGGGCAAAATACGAGTTCCCATTTAAGCGGGACGAAAGCGGAAATAACATTATTGCTGCTACTACATTGTCTCCTTACTCAGATGGTGAGGTAACTGGCGCAACTCAATATGACCATAGTACATTAGTCATCCGACCCGAAACAGTGGCAACTGCTTCCTTAACCTCAAGTGGTTTAAACTGGGTTGGAACAATGGACCCAATCAACGCTTACACTACAGCGAGACTGTCACTCCGCAACAGCACTCAGCTTGATCTACAGATACGTGGAGATGGACGTACCCTCTTCCAAGGACAGCTTACTATTCTTAATAAAATTGCTTAACCCCTTATGATATAATACCACTATGGCCACCAACGAACAAACCCAGAAGGATACTGCTAAAGCAGAATCCAGAACATTCGGAAGAAGTAAGCAAACGCAGAAGGATACTGCTAAAGCAGAATCTAGAACATTCGGAAGAAGTAAAAGAGCAAAAGAGGAAGAAGAGGAAGAAGAGGAAGAACTCCTGGTACAGGAGGAAATCCTCAGAAACAACCCTATGATGCAGCCCACTGACTTAATTGGTCAGCAGGGTCAACAGGAGACCGTGATGGATACCAATCCTCTGCTGATGGGTGGACTAGGACTAGGTGGTGGCTTTGTAGCCTCTCAGACTGGCGGCGCACCAGCGACATCCCAAGTATTGGACTTTGCGGGTGAAATACAAAATAACCCAACGCCGTATTCCAGTCTGGTGGACAACAGCCCGTTCACTGCATTGGGTGGCACTCCTGTAGAGGAAAACCCATATACGGTTGCACAGGCTGGGTTGACACCAGAAGAACGCGCTAGAATCGAAACTCGACTTGCGCGGACAAATGCTGACATCCTTGCCGAAAATACACCAGAAGAGTACAGGCCCATTGGCGGAGGCTTCTCATTCGGGGGAGACATACCAATTCCAGCAGATCGTGAAGGTGGCTTTATTCCAACACCAGAAGAACTTTTTGCTAGAGGAACATCTGAATTTGCAAATCAAGGTAAAGCACCAGCACCAACTCTAGATACGGCTTTAGCTGAACAAGGTACAACTCCAGCTTTAGCTGAACAAGGTACTCCACAATCTTTAGCTGAACAAGGTAGCCCTCAAGCCTTCTTTGAGGAGTACCGATCAAAAGGACCGTTGACACCAGAGCAAATTGCAAGGGGCGAAGCGGAAGCTGCACGTATGGGTACGACCTTTGACCCAGAAACAGGATTCTCAAGGGATCCATTCCTGCAATTCCAACAAGCTCAACAGGAACGTGTAGCACCATCACAAGCTTTATCCGGGGTTGCACCTATGGGCGTAGAAGAGACTCGTGCTCGTCTTGGTGGTCGTACCCTCAATGAGTATTTAAATGCTCCTGACGGGACTCCTGGTGTCTCTGGTTTGCGTACTGACCCACAGGGTCGTATGATTCCTGCTGGATTTGAAACACGTGCTGATGCTTATCCTAGCTATGAAGATTTTGCGGCTGAACGTGAGGGACGACTGGCTGCACGTATGCAACAACCGGGTGAGTCAATCACTGAGCGTGATACACGTATAGCTGCGGAACGCACTCAATCATCCCGGAACGTACCAACAGATGTTCGTGAGGCTATGTTGACCCCAGAGGGTCGTAGAACAGCTAAACAAATAAACCGTCTAGCACGGTGGAGCGGAAGCACTCAAGGTCAAGAGATGGGCGGAGTAGCTGGCTTAGAACAAAGCTTACAGCCAGTTGATGCACAGAAGCAGCAATACGATGCAATGCGTGTATATAAGCTTGGCCTAGAGATTGACAAGATGCAACAGGAAAAACCATCCGAGTACCAAGAGTCCGCAGCGGAAGTAGATGAAGCTATTGCAGCGGGAAGCATCAAGCCAGAGGACCGCAACAAGTTCATCCTACGAGATCTAGGATGGCAAGCCAAGGGAGGAGAGGACTCAAGTGACCTTATGAGTATTATTTACGGGGACGGTGCAGAGTCAGGCGGAAAATCGAACATACCCCAAGCGGCTATCGATGCCCTTATTTCCGATCCGTCTAAGGCATCTGAGTTCGACAAATACTTTGGACCAGGGTCATCAGCTAAATTCCTATAACAACTAAATGGAAAACTACTTTGCACAATTCGATAATCAGCCAAGCACTTCAACCCCTGAGGATAGTGATTTATCGAACTACTTTGCTCAGTTTGATGCTATTGATAAGGAACCAGTAGTTACGGATGAAGAACCATCGAACTACTTTGCTCAGTTTGATTCCAGTCAAACCGAAGAAGACGAAGGCAACACAGCGGCTGAGTACGCTGCTGGTTTTGCTACCGATATAGCCATATCCGAGGGTGGACGACTTGGTGGTGCTACTCTGGGAACAGCAATTCTTCCAGGTGTTGGCACTGCTGCCGGTTATATCATTGGAGGACTTGGTGCTGGTGCTGCTGGTTCTATTGCTCGTCAGCGAATACTTGATCCAGATGGAGAGTTAAGCTACGGCGACATTGTAAGTTCCGCATTAATCAACCTTATACCCGGAGGCAAGGCTGGTAAGCCTCTAGTAAGTGCAGTAGGCCGTCAAGCCGTAGCTGGTGCTGCTATATCCACTGGAGCCATTGCGGGGGAAGGACTCATTGACGAAGGCGAACTACCTACACTTGAAGAGTTAGGTGCTGCTGGACTGACTGGTGCTGCTCTAGGTGCTGGTCTAGGTCTTACTGGAGAAGCGTTCAGCAAGGCTTACAGTAAGTTTGGTGGAATGCCAACACGCCGTCTCACTGAAGCGTTTAAAATCGGTGACCCCGATGCCAAGCTACTGGTGGAAAGAACGGAGATGACGGGCAAGGAATACGCCGAGATGCTACCGAAGAACTTCAATGATCTAAAGTTGGGCATCAGTGATGCTTACAGTGATGAGATGATTCGTGTTCGTGTCCTACAGGATGTAGTAGCAGGTGGTCAAATCAAACAGAAAGATGCTCCGCTAAAGGTGAAGTCCGATGATAGTGACTTCTATATGCAGCGACGACTATCCAGCCAGCGCATAGCGGAGAAAGCTGAAGAGGCTCAGAAGCTCATCGAATTGGATGGAGACTTCCTGATGGCTAAGGCTCAGGAGGTAGGCAGTGAACCCGAAATTCTTTCTAGGTCAGTAAATGAGTACCTGTACGCCAAACACGGCATTGCTTATAACAAAGCTAATAAATCTAAGTTTGAGGGCGATGGTGCAGCGGGGCGCAGCACACAGGAGTTCAATGACATCATTAACCGCTTTGAATCCCAGGGCCTGAACACTCAACTCAAGGAGTCCATCGAATTACGACGGGATTTATCCAAGAGGATTCTCAATACACTAGAGGGTGGAGGATTGATCAGTAAGGTCGATGCCAATAACCTTCGCAAGAAGTTCCCGGACTACGTACCTCTGAATCGTATAATGGAAACCGATGAACTGGCGGATGTTGTGTCAAGTGTCAGTGGACGCGGCGGAAGATACGAGACTACATCAAGCGGAATGCAGAGAGCCAAGGGTTCTTATTTAGAGGTTGATGATATTTACAAGAATGTATTTGATAACTTAATCAATGCTACCCAGCGAGCCGAGGTCAATAAAGCCAATCAAGCATTTGTGCGATTGATCCGCGATAACCCAGCAACTGCTGGTGGAATAGCTAAAGTAACTAAACCTATCGTCAAGGAAATAAAGCTCGTGAAGGATACTTCTGATGAGGCGAACGCACTGCGAGCCGCGGGGAAGAAAGTACCATCCAAGAAGGTTCCAGTTTACAGGGATGCTGATAAGAATACTCTAACAGTATTTGAGAACGGTAAGCCCCTACATATAGAGATTACTGATCCTAAGTTAGCCGCTGCACTTAAAGGGACTAATAAGCAGCAGGTGCAAGGAATACTAAAAGGAGCAATGGCCGCCAATAGATTCCTAGGTGGTCTATATACTAGATTCAATCCTGAGTTTGTTGTACCCAATCTGGTTCGTGACCGATCTGAAGCATTTGTTAATTCAATGGCGAATATGCAATTAGGTAAAGCGGCTAAGTTGCTGAACCCTGTTACTGCATTTAATGATGATGTGCGTACTATCCGTAGAAACCTACTGGGCAACAAGGCACAACCAGGAACACGGCAAGCCGAACTAGATAAGATGTATGCGGAGTTCGTTGAGGCTGGTGGTCGCACAGGGGGTCTCGGCCTATCGACAATTCAGGACATCAATGACAGCATCAAGAAGCTTAGCGGGAAACTCAATCAGCCAACTAAATCCAGAGCCAAGGACTTCAACCAATGGGTAAACCGAGTCAATGAGTACTTCGAGAATGCAACTAGATTTGCAGTGTATCGTAACGGTAGAGCCGGTGGTATGACCAAGGATCAAGCTGCCTTCGCTGCTAGAAATAGTTCTTTTGATCCGAACCTGCAAGGTTCTCAAGGCGACACACTGAGGGCATTATACCTATTCAGTAACCCAGCCATACAAGGCGCGAAGAACTTTATTCGCAGTATGAAGAAACCATTAGTGGCCACATCTGTGATGGCTACCTTGGGTTCTACTGCCTACACTCTGGATCGATGGAACTCAAGTATTGATGAGGACTGGAGAGAGAAGATACCTGAATTTAAGATCAATAAGCATATGACTATCGTACGTGGTAAGAACCCCGACGGTAGTTTGGATTACTTCTCCATCCCCATTGGTTACTCAATGGTTCCATTCAAGATAGCTGCTGACTACGGTCAACGGATTATGTTTGGTGACGACGAGAACATCGACGTAAAAAAGGTGGCTAGTGATCTATCGAAGAATATCATTGATTCATACAATCCTATGGGTGGATCGCCGATACCAACTGTGCTGAGACCGTTTCACGACATAGCTAGAAATAAGGATGGTCTAGGTCGGGACATTCGACCTCACTGGCTTGAGCAGGAGAATATGTCAGCGGTAGAAAAGATACATCCTTGGACTGCACGTACACAGGGTGGCGAGCTAGCAATGAACCTCGCTGAACAGCTAGAGGATATGGGGCAAGAGGTGTCGCCTGAGACTTTGCTGTACTTGTACCAGAACTATACTGGCGGGCCGGGTACAACGGTAAAGAGAATCTTCAACGTAACCTCTAAGATGTGGAACGGAGAGAAGATTAATCGGTCCGATGTTCCTATCCTTCGTAGATTCTACGGGGAGACATACGCTAAGTCTTTTGAGATGCGTACAGGTGATCAACAGATCCTTGATAATGTACAGAAGCAGGACAAGACTACAGCGGCCAAAGCAAGTCGGATTGCTAATGTATACAAGCATAAGATCAAGGGGGCAGATAGTCGCCCAGAGATTGCTAGAATCCTTCAAGATATGTCGGTTGATCAGGATGTAAATGAGTCCGTGATACGACGAGTTGAAAGATTTATAAAGGATGATGCTGCCGGTATCACCTCAGCAGATCGTCGGGTGATAGGTTTATCAAAGGCTGCACGTGCTCAGTACTTCGTGAAGCGTATCGAGGGTATGGAGCGGGAACAAGCTGCCAGATATATACAGGAGCAGATTGATCGCGATGTTCTATCTAGTGGAGTACAGGAGTTAATGCTTGATATGCAATCCTTCAAGGATGCGTTCAGTAGGTAACGAAAAGCCCCGTCCTCCACATAAAAAGGACGGGGCTACCGTAACGAAACAAGGAATTAAATAGGACATAAACCGATCCCGCTGCGGATTACTCCAACAGCTTACCTTGTTATTTCAGTGAGAACAAGGACGCAAACTCACTGATAAGTATTATACACTATGGGTTCTTATATTTAGTAAGTAAATCTTTTAGGTTGCGCTTCTCATCCTGGAGTTCCTTGCGCTGCTCGGTCATACGATCAATGCGGTAGGATAGGA
>Ga0209601_1003085_pt1 | contig 9675 bp, 10 predicted proteins | sample COGITO_mtgs_1104_4_FD_184796 | JGI IMG/M metagenome (GOLD analysis project Ga0209601, IMG submission 184796) | Pelagic marine microbial communities from North Sea - COGITO_mtgs_110426 (SPAdes) (version 2) | ecosystem: Environmental > Aquatic > Marine > Epipelagic ...
GTAGAGTTTATGCTGGAAAATTAGAGAATGAAAGATGGTCTTAAATTTAATCCCTTGCCACAAAACGAATAAACTCCTTAAGACCTTCATGATAGGTTGTGATACCTAATTTCTTTCATAATCTATGATCTGGTCAATAGGAGAATTTACTTTTCTTGAAAAGAAATCTAATGGCTGATCTGGATATGTTGAACAAATAAGATCAAATAAAAAATTTTATAAATTAAGATTAAAAATTGTTTTTAATCAATCCATTTAGGTGTTGCTGGTCTTGTTACAAAAGAATAACTTCTTCTTTGTCTCCAGTTTAACAATCCATTGGTGTATTTATAAACCCAAGCACCTAGTGGTCCACATGCTCTGATATGAAGCTCAAAATTATCTTTATCCCAATACCTAATGTAAGTATCTTCATCTATCTCTATCTTTTTAAAGTCCATCTTAGTACTCCTCCTTTCGAAAGAAGACAATGCAACCCATTTGCTCCTCAACCATTCTGTATTTTGGTGGCTCATTAAACCTCCATCTAGCTAACCTTAAGAGCCATGCTGGTAAATTTTCTTTCTCATTGAATTTAGATACGCACTTTTGAAAACTTTGCCAATTAGCTTCAGGACCTTTTTTAGATACATTGCCAAAACTCTCATCGCATTTTGGTCGATACAATTTTAATTGATGGTCTTTCGTGAATTCAAAGCCCTGACCGTACTTTCCTTTCCCAAGAAAATTAATGCCATATTCGCCTGTCACATATTCAAATAAATGCACTCTGTCTGTAACAACAGTGTGTTTAGTTTTGTAGTCTCTCATCTGTACCTCCTTAGTTGCTGAAAGCCACATCGTTTTCACCACCTTGCCGAAGTTAGCAGGTTGGTAAAGGTGTCGTCACCTTTTCTTGATGTCTGGGAAAATTATATCATTTTAATTTTGCTGGGTCTTTTAGAAATAAGACCAGGGCCATAAGAATAATTACTTGCAATACATATCTATTTATTTTTAAATACATGGATGGAAATAAGTATTAAGAAGATTAATCCGCATCCAAAAAATAAAGAGATTTATACGCTATCAAATTTATCTGATCTATCTAAAAGTATTGCAGAAATAGGATTACTGGAACCAATTGTGGTTAATCAAAACAATCAAATAATTTCTGGAAATAGAAGGTATGAATCAATCAAATCCTTAAAGTGGAATAAAGTGGATGTAATTAAAGTTAATATTAAATCTACAGAAGTTCCAAAATATCTTGTTCATTACAACAAACATAGAATTAAAAGCTTTAGAGAGATTCTCAATGAATCTTTAGTACTCGAAGAATATTACGGTGTTCTGCAGAACACCAAAGGAAAATTAAGAGATAAAATCTCTGATGATTTAAATATTGGGTCTAGCACTCTTGGAAAATTAAGGGTTATTGAGAGGTTTGATTCGAACCTTATTAATCTAATTGATAAAGATATTCTCACTGTATCACAAGCTTATCTTCAAGTTGTTAGAATCAATAAAGAGAAAAAATCTATTCGGTCTAAGAAAAAGACCATCTCTAATTCAAAAGACTTTGTCTTCTATGAAAAGTCATCAGAAAATATGTCCGAAATAGAAAACGGATCTATTCAAACGATTTTTACCTCTCCGCCTTACTGGAATAAAAGAAAATATTCTAATAAGAGTTTTTTGGGTGAAGAAAAAACCCCAGGTGAGTTTGTTATAAATCTAACAGATCATCTAAAAGATTGTTTTAGAGTGTTGAATAAAAAAGGATCGTTTTTTCTTAACCTTGGGGATACATTTTTAAATGGAAATCTTCAAAATATCCCCCATAAGGTCGCTATTAATCTTCAAGACAGTGGATGGATATTAAGAAATACGATTATTTGGTCAAAAACTAATCCAAAACCATCCTCATCTAAGTCAAATCTCTGTCCTTCATATGAATATATATTTCATTTTGTTAAATCCAATGATTATCTTTATAACCAAACCCTTGCTCCTCTTAAAGATTCAACCAAAGCCTCATTGCCCCCGAGACATAAATCAGTAAAAAACAATAATAAGGTGTCATCAAGTCCCTATATACCTAGGGAGGGAAAAAATATGGGTGATTATTGGAGTGAAGATATTGTTAGAACAGCTGTCGTCAATCAAAAACTAACAACCAATCATAACGAGCATCCTGCTCCATTTAATGAACACATAGTTACATTGCCAATTTTACAAACCTCTAATGAAGGTGACCAAATTTTAGACCCTTTTATGGGCGTTGGAACTACTGGAAAAGTTGCAAATAAATTAAACAGAAAATTTATTGGATATGATGTTAAGAGTTATTAACTAAATCTAAATAAAAATTAGTTAATCTCATGCTATTTAAGTTCATAGGATTAACATTGATAAGGTTTTTTGATCCTACGACTATTGCTAAACTCTTGGCTCTGGTGATTGCCACATTTAATCTATTTTTTTCAAATAAAAATTCGATTCCTCTTGGAGATGACTCAACATCACTTGATGCCATAGAAATAATGACAACAGCAGCTTCTCTACCTTGAAATTTATCTACTGTCCCAATCTGATATTTGTTTCCTAAAGAGTCTTGAAGCAATCTTGTTTGATGATTGTAAGGTGAGATTATAAGAATATCTTTTTCGGTAATGTTTTTTTCTTCATATCCAAGTTTTTGTGATCTTAAAAGTTCTTCGATAATATGTTTAATGACCTCAACCTCTTCATGGCTAGCTTGTTCATTTCCAAAATGATCTAACTCGATGTATTGAATGCCTGATGGTATTAAATACTCAGAGTTTTTACACGGCTTGATGACTCTGTTTTTATTGTCGTCAATAGAGGTAATTCTTCCCTCGTAGACTTTCTTGGAAACAAAATCACATATATCTGGATGAAGCCTATAAGTCTTAGGTAAAAGGATTCCAATATCGTCAGAAATTGTTGGTCTTTCACCTAGCAAGTACTCCAAAGATGATAGTCCAGTGCCTTCTGGGTGTGTTCCAATAGTGGGTTGAGATAATTGCATCTGATCACCCATCAAGATTAAATTATTTGTGCTCATAGACATAGCAACTAGGTTTGCTAATGAAACTTGTCCAGCCTCATCAATGAATAGATAATCCAACTGATCATAAAAAACTGGGTGAGCAAAAGCCCAGGCTGTTCCCCCAAAGATTTTAAGGTCTGATCTAAAAACTACATTAGAAGTGGAATTAACTTTTTCTATCCTATTAGACGCCTCATAAAAATCATCATCGCCTCTATTTATTCTGCATATTTGCCCCTCAATTGATTGATCATCCAAATCGGCATCAACAGATTGTAATAAGTTATCAATTGCCTTGTGGCTATTTGAAGCAACTCCAACTCTATATCCCTGACTAACAAGATTAGCGATTAATTTTGATCCAACATATGTTTTTCCTGTTCCAGGTGGTCCTTGAATACATAAATATCCATTCTCAAGATTGGTAGTAATGTTTAGGGCTGACTCTAAGGAATCTTTGCCCCAATTTGAAAGGTTTTTATCTCCTTGAATTTTAAGGGTGGGTCTCTCTTTGTTTAAATAGTTTTTTAAGCAAGGTCTGATCTCGCCAGATTGAAGATATGTAGTTGCGATAGATCTAATGCTGTCCTCAATCACCCCAGGATTCACTACTTTAAAGGGAATAAGACTAAGAAAATAAGGAAGTTCTTTGGTGGTACTTTTAAGCAAGCAAGTACCTGTATCAACGTCAATCTCATGCACAGTAACTCTTAAAGATGGATCTTGTTTTACTATTACCTGATCGCCGATTTTGATCTTAGTATCCTGATTAAAATCATACTTGTACTCATATCCATTGGACTTAGATGTTATTTCGGTGACTTTTCCGGTGGATTCCAGTGACCCTAGAGAATCAAGATCATCAATTAAATCTTCATCTGTTGAATCTAACCTATCAAACATTCGCCAGAAGACAGGTTTATTTTCTCTTTTGTGGTATAGACAAAGGTTCGCTAATAGTCTTGCATGAGGCTTATTTTTTGAATCAGTGATATTGGATAATAATTCATCCATCAATTTTTCAATGTCTTCTGGTTCTTGCGTTCGGTCCTCGTTTATTTTTGAGATGGGGGAAATATTATTTTCATGTTGAATATTTCTCAGCCAAGTCGCAAGAATAATCAAGGACTCACAATCCTCTTTGTTGTAATCCCAAATTTCTTTTAGAATTGAACTAGATTCATGGCCTTTCCCATCTTGCTTCACAGTCCAAGCCTCATACTGAACTGTAGAATCTTGTCCGCTTTGAACCTCATTTATTCGAGTGTTCCTGAATAATGGCTCAAGCTTTTTCAACCCATACCCGTCAGCTCCTATACATAAAGATTGTTTAATTACTCTATAAAGATCTACAAAGACGCCATTTCGTAGAAGATTGTCGACTTTAGTTTCTTTAATTCCAAATTCTCCCATTAAAGATTTTATGGTTGAGGTCTCAAATGGCCCATAGTGATAAATATGCATGGTTTTGTCTTTTAACCATCTCTCATAAACCCAATCAATAAACGAACTAAACGCTTCTTTCATTTCCTCTTTATCATGAGCCCACCAACAATCAAAACCCCCTTCCCTATCCTCGTGTGCAAAACCCCATAAATAATGAAGAACAAATTCTTGATTCAGTGGATTGCTTTCTAAATCAAAATAAATATCACTTTTAGACTTCTCAGGAAGAGTAAATAAACCAGTTCCATAATCTTCATTCGCTAAAACCTCATAATAAATCTTTTCTGATGCTGATGATGTTTTTTGAAGTTTTGCCTGTTTTTTAATCTTGTCAAAAGTCTGTTGATCCATTTTGTTTGGTTTTTTTGCATCTGATTCTAATAGATCAGAAACTGTATTAATTCCCACATCATGAAATTTTTGTATTTGAGAAAATCGAATATCCGCGATTTGATATAGGTGGTCTGTCGATCTTAAAACTGATTGAGCATGTTCTGTATATGTACCCCAATTTGTATATTCTCCAGGATTGGGTGTTTGTGATGTTTTGTTTTTTTTGATTTTTAAAAACTCATTTTTAACAATCTCATAAAACGAGAAGTAGTTATCAAAAAGTATTTCTTCTTTAGATTTATCTCCAGTAATAACATATCCCCTCTCAGGTCTATTGCCTGTAATATCTGAAATCATCTCCGCGTAACAACACAATTGAAGAATGTGTTCTGATTTAATAGATTTTGAAAGTTTAGCATCCCATACTTGATATGAATAATCTCCAAGTTTTGAGGGTATTTGTTCCCTGACAAGAAAATCTACTCTTCCGTAAAAATGATCATTAGAAACTGCTCCTTGATAAATGATATCAACCCCTTTTTTCATGGCTTCTAGGGTGTCATTCACCATGGTCAACCTATCTGATCTCTCAATGACTGTAATTGAGAGATCTTGATTCTGAAGATCTCTCAGAATCTCTTTTTCATGGTCCTCACCCTTTGAAGCAATGAGCTTTAAAAATGGATCTTCTGGGTCTTGTTTTGCATACCTGTCATTGGTGTCTTTCATATGTTTTTTAATCAAAAACTCATATGGGGACGAATAAAAATTTATTAATTCTGATGGGGAGTGATTAAGATCAATCATTGGTTATTTTTAACAGTCTTGTCTTAATAGTAAAGGGTTGATTTAACATCAAATTTAAAGTCTCATAGTATTACAAAGATAACAAAAAATATCTCAATATAAAAAATGAGAAATAACCTGAAAAAGAATAAATGAATTATTTTTCGACGATTAAAAAAAATACCAAATATTTTCTTATAGATAAGTCAACTGGAAAAATGATTCTAAATTTTCTTGGAAAATCTGAGGTTTGTCATACGAATAAATCATTTTTAGATTTTATTATTTCTGATCTTGATAACTGTTCAAACACAGATCTAATCGATGGATACATAAATACTCAAGAATTTTGTGCCTACAGAATTTTTAGCATGCAAATTCATGGAACTGATAAGATCGAATATCATAACTACTACCCACATGCAATTTGTGAGGATGGTTTATGGTTTACTGAATCAATGGATCCTGACTCTGAAACTCATCAAGACCATAGACGAGAGCCTGTTATCAAGGCTTTGTCTGATAAGTATGATGCAACATCAATACAGAGTCTTTTAGAGTTTGGAATGGGAAGACTATATGAAAAAAATCCACTCAGGGGTAATTTAACCGGTGATAAAAATCCCTTTAATTTTATTAATATTGATAAATATGAACAATTACCAATTGTAAAAAAAGTTATTGATGATATTAAAAATTTATCTGAGGAAGAGCGATCGTGCTTATCGACACTTCACGCAACATTTCAAGGTCAAGATATGTCCTCAATAATGATTCCATATTCTTTTGTTGTTGGAATGATCAGAAAAGAAGAATTTGTAAGCTCTATGATTAGTTTAAGACAAGACTTATTTGATCTGTCGGAAAGTGAAACCGGCGAAACTCAGAGAATGCTTAGACAAAGCTTAACCCTTGCTGCTACAACTACTGAAGACTACCTAAAATTTTTTAGGTCTAAATCAGCCTCAAGAATCATGACCAAAATTGTAAACCATGAAACAACCACCGTTGAACTCAAGTCCTCTTTCTTTAAATGTCAGAAGACAAATAATATTGAAAAAGAAATTAAACATGAGTGTCTTAAGGCTATAGCGGGATTTATGAATTCAAAAGGCGGCGCATTAATAATAGGTGTTAATGATGATTTAGAGATCATAGGTTTAGAGAAGGATAGGTTGAGCAATAAAGTTCCCAGCATTCTCATTGAGCATGAGGATGAATATACCCGGGTCATTAATAGATATGTGGCTGATTGTTTAGGAAAAGAAGTGTCTAATAAAATATCTTTTGTATACGAGACAATCAAAAATAAAAGAGTATGTGAGATCTCTGTAGAAATGGTTCCTGGCGGAGTGTTTTGTACTGATGTTCATTTTAACAAAATAAAAAAGTATCCTGATAAAGATCCCATTTTCTATTTAAGGCGAGACCGAGAAACTGTTAAACTCAACTCAAAAGAGACCTATGTTTATCTAAATAGCGTTCAGGATAATGAATAACTTCTTAAATATACTCTCTGTCCCATCTATACACCCCTCTTTCACACCTCACTAAAATATTATCGTTTTTAGTAATCGGATTTTGTTTACATAATTGTTTACCTTTATCCATATCGTTCTCCTCTTTGTATTTTTAATTTGTTTTGTAAATTAAGTTCGTATTGTTTTAATCCCACTCTCATTAATTGACGAATTAAATCTGATTTGGAGAAGTTCTTCTCTCTACATTGGGGATCTGTTTTGATTATTTCGAGTAACCTATCATTAACTGGTTTCTCTAATCTGATGTTGTTTGATTCAGTATATCGTTTCATTTCTTATTCAATCGTTGTATCTCTATTTGTTGTTTTTGTATGGTTTGATTAAGTTTGGATAAAGTCTCTTCAATGTTCTTTAATGATTTTGATTGAAGTGAAACTGTATAAACCATGTAACCAAGATTCATTAATGTTTTCTTCATGAAGGTATCTTTAATCTTGTTAGTTAATACCTTTAACCTACCCAGAAATACTGTAGATGATAGTTTCCCAATAGAGATTTCATTTAAAAGCTGTTGTTCTTCCATATCCAATATATCTCTATCAAGTATCTCTTTAGATTTGTTAATTAATTCTCTATCCATATTAGTTATTTATAAGTATTTGTTTGTTGATTGTATTTTCTTGAGGTAATAATCTGTTATTACAGAAACAATTAAGTTCTGTATTCAGGAACAAATTTAGATTCGGTTTCTCGTTTCGTGAACTTATCGTTTCTACGCCAATTCTGTATTAAGAAATTCTAATTTCTACCTTTGAAAAAAGAGTTTTCCCAATCAATTGAATCTCGATTTGGTTGTAATTCTTTACAGAGGTATTCAACGATTCCTGTTTTATATCTAACATTCCTTATATCCATTTTTCCTAATCCCTTTGTTTTGTGAAGAGATTCAATAATGTTTATCAACATCATATCTTTGGATAGGTGTATCGGTGTTTCAACAATCATGTGAACATGGTTCTTTGGTTTTTCGGTTTCGGTAACAACAAATCTTTCTAATCTTTGTTTCTGATGAACATTACACTTCTTTTCTAATCTCCTTATGAACCTCTTATTGATTTTCTGAATCTGATATAAATTATCAAAATCTTTTCTCCAGCTTAAGTTATCCCATAAGTGATATGTAACCAATAAACCTCTATTGAACAAACTCATATCATTTATCCAATTAGAACCACTCTTTGTAAATTTACTTTGTATATACATCTCATAAGTTATTTATACAAAAACAACTCCTAAAATGTATATACAGACAAAAAAACAGTTTATTTTCACTTTGTATTAATACCCCTATGAAATGAGGTTCCTAAAGTGTTGGTTTAATAACCTTTTTTGGATGTGAAAAGTGGGAGTATTAAACATTAATTTAATACACCTTTATTTCACTCCTACAGATTATTCAAATGGAAGGTTTGTGACAACCATGAGTTCACATTATCTGCAACGGATGAAGTTATATCTTGTGACAAAATATATTTAGTTTATTTGTAACTACCCTCTTCCCTTATGGTCAAACAATTAGGTAGTATTAAGTAAGTACATGGAAGCAACGAATTCACTCAATATATTCACACCAACACAGACTCGTGTTGTTGAAGTTGCTACACCACTTAAAGTAAATCCACCTTCACTCAAAGAAGCTCTGCACATTGTGAGTCCGAAACTTCTGCCTTTTGCTTTGAGCCTCAGTGGCAACATGGCCGATGCTGAGGATTTATGTCAGGCAACGTTACTTAAACTGATTGAGAACAAAGATAAATTTCTTGCAGCCGAATATCCTCTCGCCTATGCAAGAAGAATTTTACGCAACGGCTTTATAGATAAATGTAGAAAAGATTCTAAGGTTGATTCATTGGATGATCTTAATCTTCAGCCAGTAATAGATGAAAACAAACTTAAGTCTTTTGAGCATAAAGAACTCATGGATTGTCTGTCCCAACAAAATGAAACCGACAGAACAATTTTGGCAATGAAAGGTGCCGGTCATAGCTACGATGTGATTCAAAAGTTTATCGGCAAAATTTCTCAAGACAATCTAAGAAAGAAAACCGAAAGAGCTAGAGTTTTATTGGCAGATTGTTTAGGGAGGAAATGGAAATGAACCAACGCCTCAAACTTCAGCTGGCAGGTTATGTGGACGATGGCATGGTCTACTCTAACTCTACTGAAGTCAGAGACATTGTGGATGCATCCGATGTAGCCAGAGAGTTTTATGACACCTTACTCCTTGCTAACCAACGCTTAGAAAACTTCTTTAAATCTAAGGATATGCACAAGACCAACAAGAAGCTTCATGCATTCATTGATGAAACCTTAGAGCCTAAGAGTACTTTATGGACACGATGGGTTCCAGCATCAGGATTGATGATGGCAGCTGTTGCCATGGTTATGACCTTTGGTCCTTTTATGACTCCAGTAACTGAAGCACCCGCACTATCAAACTATCAGATCAGCATCCCTGACACCATTCCACAAGCACAGACCATAAGAAACTATCAAGGCAACACTGTCTGGTCG
>Ga0209601_1003108_pt1 | contig 9634 bp, 7 predicted proteins | sample COGITO_mtgs_1104_4_FD_184796 | JGI IMG/M metagenome (GOLD analysis project Ga0209601, IMG submission 184796) | Pelagic marine microbial communities from North Sea - COGITO_mtgs_110426 (SPAdes) (version 2) | ecosystem: Environmental > Aquatic > Marine > Epipelagic ...
CCATTAACATCATAATCGTCATTAGCATAAAGCACTTTTACTTCTTTAGCAGTAATGGGATCAAATTCAACTATTGCATATTTATCTCTTCCTAAATTAGAAGAGCCAATGATATTTTTATTGTCAAAAGTAAAAAACTGAGGATTAAAACCTTCCTTAAAATTGGTAGTAATAATTGTTTTGAATTCATCCTCTTCGCTTTCTCTATAAAGAATGCTTTGATTCACTCCATCTACAATTGCAGTAGCTATTCTTAGTTTTCCATCATGGTCAAACATCCACCCTTGAATATTTCCTGGATTTTCTGCTAGCATAGATATTTCACCAGTTTTAAGGTTTAGTCTGTATGGGTCGAAAACTTGTTTGTTTCGCTTGTTAAGGCCAATTACTACAAAATCTTTTTGATCTGGAAGATCGTCAATAATTTGAGCTCTTACTCCGTCAAAATCTGTAAAACCAATAGGATTAGAGCCATCAATATTTACACCAAATAAATGAAAATTTTCATCTCCCGCTTCATCCTTTAAAAAGATAATTTGTTCGTTATTGGGCCAAAAATACCCTGTAATATCTCTAGCTTCTTCAAAAGTTAACTGAGTTGCAGAAGAATCACCAATTTTTTGAATGAATATATTCATTCTGTTTTTGTAAGGAGCCATGAAAGAATAAAAGCTTCCGTCAGGAGATATCTGATAACTAGATTTTTCTGGATTTTTGAAAAAATTTTCCAAAGGAATTTGCTTGGCGATCACCATTTCATTTATTGTTTGTTTAGCATTCTCATTAACACATGAGAAAAGACTAAAAGTAAGTATTATTAAAGAAAATATATTGGATAATTTGTTCATAATTATAGGACTAAATTAAGCATGTAAACTAAAAATTTTCGCAATATATAAATTCAATATGAATTTTTTCACTTCTTAATTCTTAAGAAAAAATATACCAAAAGAACAAATAATATAAATTTCTATTTTGAAGTTTCAACCCTTTCTATTAGAAATGTTTTAAAAGTCATTTTTTTGTTTGAGTTTAAAAATTTAACAATTTCATACTTTTTTCCTGAAATGTCAATCGCATTTATAATTTTAATGATTACTCCATTTAGGCTTCTTCCATCTTTTAAGTGAAGAATAATTTCTTTTCCAATTAAAGTAGATAATTGATCAATTTCAATAAAGTTATTTTCTAGTTCTTTTACAACATTAGAAATTTTCTTTGGCACATCATACTCTAGATTCTTTAAACTAGAGTTAGTTTCATTAGAATTCTTTTTAGAATGTGGAAATGTTTGAAAACTATTTATTTCTGAATTCTTTAAGTAGAGAACTCTTTCTCTTTTACTTTTAAAAAAATAACCATCTGAATCAATTTTTTCAATCGTGCCATAATACACACTATTATAAATTGTTTTAAAATATATAGAATCTCCTATTTTTTGCCCAAAATTCACACTAGGAAATAAGATTAGCAAAAAGATTAATTTTTTCAAAAATTATTCTTTTTTAGCTATATTAAATCCCATTGAAAGTCCAAGATACCCACCTTCGCTGCCACTTGAATAAAAAAGATTTACTGGAATATTTAAATACCCAGAGTGAAAAGTTCTTCCAAGTGCCCAAACCCATCCAGTTTTAACTCTCGGGCTACTATTTCGTGAAAAATCAGTCCTGTGTTCAAAAACGGGTGTTTCACCTGCTGCCCAACCTCCATCTGATCTATAATTCCAATCATCAATTACATCATACTCTCCGTCTGCGCCAATTGTATAATACCCTTCAGCAGTAGAAGATATTCTAAAAGTTGGGCCAAAACCAAACTCCCAACCATTTTTTGAACTTCTAAATCCGTTTAGTAAAGCAAGAGAGGGGCTAAATAAACCTTTTTCTACACCTGTAATAAAAATTAAACCTTCTAGTAATGCTTGAAAATCTCCAGCACTTAAATAAGAACCTTCAAATTGATAACCAATTTGTGACATTACAACAGGACTACCAATCCCAAGACCACCATCAGACTTTGGTGCAGAAAGAATTTTTGCAGTGTTGCCAATAACATAAGATAGTCCCATTCTAGGACCGTTGTTTTTTAAATAAGTTGTAGGGGTTATTGGTGGTTGGTTAAAATAAACGAGAGTATTTAATATCTCTTGGCTATTTTCAATTCCCAATGCTTTGTTAACTACAATTTTTACCATGCTCTGTATCTCTGCATCTAGATTTATGAATTCTTCAATGGCAACTTTGTCATAGCTTTCAGAATCCACATCTAGGATTTTTACAGTGACTACTATTTTTTTTCCTAAGTTCTCTATAGATCCAGTTATTACTTTATCAACTCCAGCACTTTTCCCAACTCTCAACAGACACTTTTTACCATAGCAATTGGTTAAATCAATTTCATTTTCTTCTAAAATCTCAATCATATCTAATTTATCTATGACATTGAATTGTTCTGTTTTTGTCATTTCAACTCTGAGAACACTCTCAGCCATTTCAGGGCTTATCTTTGCGCTTTGAGTATACACGCTTAAAACTGCAGCAGACTGGGATTGGGCATTGAAACTTAACGATGATATACTAAAAAATATAAGAGTTAGGTAATTGAATAAGTTCTTCATGATTTTTAATTTTTAACCAAATCTAAAAATAAATAAAAATTATTAAGGTTATAAAAAGTAAAATTAAAGACATTTTAAATAGGAATTTTTATTTTTAAAACACTGAAAATCAGCACTTTTTGAGTTTAAAAAAGTATAATAAATTAATTTTTTTGCATGGATTTATAGCTTCGTAAAATGGCTATTTGAAGCAAGCTATAGGGCAGCACTTTTAAAAATCTTAAAGACATTCTATTTTTCCAACCTGGAATAATTACTGGCCTTCCTTTCAAAGTGTTTCTCACAGCTTTTCTGGCTACTTTATGGGCCTCAGTCACAGAAACACGTGCCATAAAACCTCCTTTTTGAATTTGATTTTTTACAACATCATTTGTAGGGGTTGCCCCTGGCTGTAATAGACTTACACTAATTCCAAAACTCTCTAACTCAACTCTTAAAGCTTCTGTGAAATACTTGACATATACTTTTGAAGCAGCATAAACAGATTTGTAAGGACATGGAAAATTAGCTATCATACTAGCGTTATTCAAAATAAAAGATGGAGAATTTTTCTTCAATTCTGGAATAAAATAGTGGGTCATTCTAGTAGTAGCTTTGATGTTGAGATCTATCATTTTCTCTACGTATGCTAAGGTATATTCCTCAAATGCTCCAAAACCTCCAAAGCCAGCATTATTAATTAAAAAATCAATTGAATAATTTTTTTTCTTCACCCAGTTGTAAATTTCTGCAGCACTTTTATCCTTTGTCAAATCAATTTCATAAAAGTCAGTTTGAACATTAAATTTATCAGCAATATTTTCTGATAAAACTTTTAAATTTTCTTTTGGCAAAGAAATTAGTAAAATATTTCTGCCCAAACTGGCACATTCTCTAGCCATCTCTAGACCCATTCCTTGACTTGCACCAGTAATAAGAGTGTATTTCATATTTAAAGTTGTCCTCTAATGTATATAACATTATTTATTTTTGTAACATTATGTAGAAATTATTAATTATTTAATACTATTTAATTGGATTTAATAAAAGAGATATCAAGTACATTCTCCAAAAAAACACAGAGAAATTTTATTAAATTTTTTTCTAGAAAAAGACCATCAAGCTTAAGAAAAGACGTCACACTTTTTGAAGAACTAAACAATCACTACAAATCAAACAGTTATAAAAAATTAAGCCATAAAGGAGATCCAAATTACCATGCAATTAGAAAAAGAATTACTAAGGAGCTTATTAATTTTTTGATTTTAGAAAATTCTGAAGACAAATCAAAATCTCCATCCCGAGACAAAATTCTAATATTAGCAAAATACTTCATAGATTTTAAAAAGTATTCCGAAGCTTGGTCTGTACTTTCTAAAGAGGAAAAAAAGTCTAATAATTCCAACGACTTTTTATTGAGCTTAAAAATCCAAAGACTTAAATTAAAAATACTGCCCTACTATCCTCAAGGAGATTTTAAAGTAATCAAAAAAAACATATTACAGCTTCAGAAAAAACAAGCAGAGGTAGATGAATTTCAACTTTACTTTATTCAAATGAAAAATCTACTAATAGAAAAAATTAAAAATGGAGATGTTAATTTTTCTAATAAAGACTTTAAAAATAGTTTTAACGGCTTACAAAACTTAAATATAAATAAGAATCATCCTGAAATTCATTTAAAAAATATTGAAATAATTAGAGTTCAATATGCAATAGAGAAAAACTACAACGATTTGGTAATTATACTTGAGAATTATTATAAAAATTTAAAAATAAAAATTCTGAGGGACGAATGTTTAAATTGCCAAGCAAATATTGAGTATATAATGTCTTATACCTATTTAGAGGTTAGAGATTTTGTGAAATCAAAAAAACACCTACATAATTTAAAATCATTAATGGATAAAGAAGATAAAATATTTTATTCTTATTTGGGAAGGTTTATTGGTATTGACAGCTTTGTAAAAGTATTTGATAACCAAATTATAGAGGGTCTGGAATCTATCACAAATTCTTTAGAGAATCACCATTCTGCTTTAAATCTACGGGAAGAACTAAATTTAGTATTGAACCTATCAGCTCTTTTATTGGTAAATCAAGATGTTAAGACAGCCAATAAGGTAATTAATCAATTGAATAAATCAGATATTTATTATCAAGAAAATATGGGGAGAGAGTGGTTGCTGAGAAAAGAAATGATAAGAACTCTGATTTTTATAGATCTTACCCATATTGATTTGGCGGAGAAAAACATATTATCTATAAAAAGTAAATATTTAGATCTATTTGCTACCAAGCAATATAAAATGGTAGTTCCCTTTCTTAAAGCTTTAGAGAAGTTTATAAATGAGCCTGAAAATGCAGACTTAGGTGAACTAAATAGTATAGAAGAATTATCCAACTTTAAGAAGGAAAAAGTTTTTCGCGACCCAAGATTAATTATGTTTTATTCTTGGCTAAAGTCTAAATACACCAAAAAGAATACTTACAAAATACTTCTCAATGAATACCATTCATTGAATTAATTAATAGTATTCGTAGTATATTTTATCTCCGTTATTATCCTCTAGACCCATACTGTTAATTTTCAACTTTTTAATAGTTTTTAATTCAGTAGTATTAAGTCCTAATACATCATAGGAATAAGTTATTTGCGTTTTATCGTCTGAAAATTCCCAAGTACCTGAAACTGCATCAATTCCAATAAAACTCATTAAATCTTTATTGTAAAATTGTATGCTACCATCTTTTACAAATTCAATATAACTTCCATCGCTGTCAATATTGGTAATTACTCCGGTAGATCCGTCAACAGATTGAATTGGTCTCCATTTTTGACACATTCTTGCGCTTTTAGATAAGAAAGTGAACCCCGGACCTTCCTCATATTTTCCACAGGAATAGATACACAAAATAAGTATAGATAGTAACGTGTATTTTAAAGTTTTCATTGATTTTTTATTTTTCTTTTTTCAAATATAAAATTTATTGCATATAAATAATTATTCAATTGAATTTAATGCCTTTTAAAAATAAATGTTAATTGCTCAATAAGAATTATACATTTGCAACTTATTTAAAACTATGAATATTAGAAACATAGCCATCATTGCTCACGTTGACCACGGTAAAACTACTCTAGTAGATAAAATGATTTACGCCTGTAAAGCAATCGATGAAAGAAAAGAACAAAAAGAATTAATTCTAGATAATAATGATCTAGAGAAAGAAAGAGGAATAACTATTCTTTCAAAAAATGTTTCTGTTCAGTACAAAGAACATAAAATTAATATTATTGACACTCCTGGACACGCTGATTTTGGAGGAGAAGTTGAAAGAGTATTAAATATGGCAGATGGGGTTTTATTATTGGTAGATGCTTTTGAAGGTCCAATGCCCCAAACAAGATTTGTTTTACAAAAAGCTATTGAGTTGGGTTTAAAGCCCTTAGTTGTAATTAACAAAGTAGATAAAGAGAACTGTAGACCAGACGAGGTACAAGAAAAAGTTTTTGACTTAATGTTTAATTTGGATGCTAGTGAAGATCAGTTAGACTTTCCTACCATTTATGGATCTGCAAAGCTTGGATGGATGGATTCTGATTATAAGACTCCAAATGACAATATTTTCCCTTTATTAGATGCTGTAATTGATTTTATCCCACCTCCAAAAGTAGAGGAAGGAAATACCCAGTTACTAATAACATCTCTTGACTTTTCTACATTTATAGGAAGAATTGCAATAGGAAGATTACAAAGAGGAGCGCTAAAGCAAAATCAACAAATTTCTTTAGTTAAAAGAGATGGAGAGATTAAAAAATGTAGAATTAAAGAGCTCTACCTATTTGAAGGATTAGGTAAATCAAAAGTAGAGGAAGTAAAAGCAGGAGATTTATGCGCCATTGTAGGTTTAGAAGGTTTTGAAATTGGAGATACGGTTGCAGACATAGAATCCCCAGAGGCTTTACCAACCATAAAAATTGACGAACCTACCATGTCTATGTTATTTACCATCAACGACTCTCCATTTTTTGGACAGGAAGGTAAATTTGTTACTTCTAGACATTTAAAGGACAGGTTGGAAAAAGAATTGGAAAGAAATTTGGCTTTAAAGTTAGAATCTACCGACTCTTCAGATTCTTTCAATGTTTTTGGAAGAGGAGTTCTTCATTTATCTGTTTTAATTGAAACCATGAGAAGAGAAGGTTACGAACTACAAGTTGGTCAGCCACAAGTAATCATTAAAGAGATAGATGGAATTAAATGCGAACCAATTGAGGAACTTACCATAGACTTGCCGGAAAGCCATTCTGGAAAAGCAATTGAGGTTGTTGCAATTAAAAAAGGAGAGATGCTAAGTATGGTTCCAAAAGGAGATAGAATGTTATTGGAATTCAACATTCCATCAAGAGGAATAATAGGATTAAGAAATTATTTACTTACAGTTACTGCTGGGGAGGCAATAATGTCTCACAGGTTTATCAAATTTCAGCCTTATAAAGGAGATATTCCACAACGACAAAATGGCTCTTTAATCTCTATGGAAAAAGGGAAATCAATTCCTTTTAGTTTAAATAACTTACAAGAAAGAGGTAAGTTTTTTGTTGACCCAAATGAAGATATTTATGAAGGCCAGGTTATTGGGGAAAATTCAAGAGGGAACGATTTGGTAGTAAATATTACCAAAACTAAAAAGATGTCTAATATGAGATCTTCTGGAGCAGATGACAAAGTAAAAATTGCACCTGCAATAAGGTTTTCTCTAGAAGAAGCTCTAGAGTATATTCAATCTGACGAATATGTCGAGGTAACCCCATCTAAAATAAGACTTAGAAAGGTTTTCTTGAAAGAACATGAAAGAAAAAGAGCACAAAAGTAATTCTACATTTTTTCAATCACTTAAATATTCTCCTTATAACTCTCAAGTTCTATCGTAATTAACTACTTTTATAGAAGATAATTACAAATGAAAAATCTTTTATCTATTTTTTTATTTTCACTCTCTTTTGCAGTGATTTCACAACAAACTCCCAAAATTTTGGTAAGCGTTGTGGTAGATCAAATGAAATACGAGTTCGTAGATAGGTTTTGGGAAGATTTTGGTGAAAATGGTTTTAAAAAGCTAGTAAACGAAGGGGTTTTTTGTAGAAATACTCATTACAATTACATTCCAACATATACTGGACCAGGCCATGCGAGTATTTATACAGGAACCACTCCTTCAGTCCATGGAATTATTGGAAATAATTGGTACAAAAGAAACGATTTTAGTCCTGTATATTGTGCAGGAGATTGGAAATCTCAAACAATATGTCTATGTAAAAAACCACATGGAAAATCAAATCCAGGTAATGGACAAATGTCTCCAGATGCATTATTGTGTAATACTGTTGGCGACCAATTAAAATTAAAAGATTCAATATCTAAAGTTTTTGGGGTTTCTATTAAAGATAGAGGAGCAATTCTTTCCACAGGAGCGCTTTCTGATGGTGCTTATTGGTTGAACAGCGAGTCGCAATGGATAACAAGTAGTTTCTACAGAAAAAATATTCCTGAATGGATGGTAGATTTTCATGAAAATCATCCTATTTCGTCTTACTTAAAAGACAAATGGGAAGGCAAAACATTCAGCTATGATTTACACAAAAAATATTTAGAATTAGGACCATCTTACATAAAATCTGTTCCTATGGGAAATGATTATACTTTTGATTTTATTAAAGAGCTTTTTGTGAATGAGAAATTGGGACAGGATAACCATACGGACTTCTTGGTTCTTTCCTTTTCCGCCACCGACTATGTTGGTCATAAGTTTGGACCAGACTCTGAACAGATTAAAAACACTTACCAAAAATTAGATAAAAACATAGCAGATTTAATACAATTTTTAGATCAAAGAGTTGGCATAGAGAATTATGTTTTGTCTTTAACATCTGATCATGGTGCAACATCTTCGATAGAAGAGGTAGAAAAAAATAGATTAAAAGGAGGGCTTTTTAGCTCTAAAGATATGTTGGCTCAGCTAAACAAGAACTTAGAGATAGTTTTTGGAGTGCCTGAAATAATAAAAAGGTATGCCAACATGCAACTATATATAAATTACCCCATAATAGATTCTCTTAATATTTCAGATAACGAGGTTTTTCTACAGGCAAAAAAATGGTTAATTAGACAGCCTTATATTGATAATACTTACAACTTAAGAACCTTGAAAAATGCATTAAAATCCGATAAAACACAAATGTTAATTAATGGGCTTCATCCAAAAAGATCTGGAGATATTTTTTTAACACTTAGCCCTGGATTTATTGATTGGTATTCAAAAACTGGAACCACACATGGCAGCCACTATAATTACGACGCTCACGTACCTTTATTTTTCTATGGCGCCAATATTGATGCTAAACAAATTTACAGAAACGTAAAAATAATAGATATTGCACCAACTTATTCTATTATAATGAAAACAGCTTTTCCCAACGCATGTACCGGAAATCCAATTGGAGAAATTTTTTAAAAATTTAAATATCCAATAATGAATAGCATTTTTAAATATTTACTCCTTTTTTTATGCCTTTTTCTTTCTTCATTTTATTTTTCGCAGACTTTAAATAATACAACTTCAAATCAGCTCTATTTTAAATTAAATTCTTTAGATAATGTCTCTAAATTTTCGTGGAAGCAAATTGAAGATAATCCACTAGATATTCCTCTGGATTTATTTCCTTTTAAAGACTTTTTAGATTCTATAGGGGCAATAAATATTAGCCAACCTTTTGGTAAGAAAAAAGAATTTACTAACCTCTATTTGACATTTTTAGTGGAATTAAGAGATGATTATCCTGATTTAAACAAAATAGTTAGAAGAATGGAAAGTTTTTCTGAAATCGATTATTCAGAGCCTAAATATTTAGATTTTTTGGACTTTCAGCCAAATGATCCTAGTCTAAACAGTTGTTGGCATTTAACTAAAATACAAGCTTTTGATGCTTGGGATTTAGGAACTGGATCTAATTCTATTGTTGTTGCAGTG
>Ga0209601_1003111_pt1 | contig 9628 bp, 7 predicted proteins | sample COGITO_mtgs_1104_4_FD_184796 | JGI IMG/M metagenome (GOLD analysis project Ga0209601, IMG submission 184796) | Pelagic marine microbial communities from North Sea - COGITO_mtgs_110426 (SPAdes) (version 2) | ecosystem: Environmental > Aquatic > Marine > Epipelagic ...
AGTTTATAACCATGTTTAATGGGGCTCCCCTACCTCTTCTGGCGCCTTTATGAAAATTATCAATTAAGTTCTGATCATTTGTATATGAGTGTACTGTTTCAATATGGCCGCCATCAATTCCATACCTGTCATTAATAATCTTTAGAACAGGAACAATAGCATTCGTAGTACATGATGCAGCTGAAATGATCTCATCAGATTCTTCAAGGATATTATCATTAACACCATAGACAATATTTTTTATATCTCCTTTACCTGGAGCTGTGAGTATAACTTTTGCTGCATTGGAATCGATATGTTGAGATAAATCATTAAAATCTCTCCAAACGCCAGTATTATCAATAACAATAGGATCTTTAATATCATAATCATGATAATTAACATCTTTGGGGTTTTGGGCGTAAATAATCTTTACTGGGTTGCCATTAATAACAAGAGATGACTGCTTTTCATCAACTCTTACAGTGCCATCAAAAGGGCCATGTACTGAATCCCTTGATAATAAGCTAGCTCTTTTATATATATCATCTTCACTTGCCTTTCTTATAACTACAGCGCGTAATCTATAATAATTACCCGGTCCTGTATTTTGTATCATCATTCTAGTTACAAGTCTTCCAATTCTTCCAAATCCATACAAGACTATATCTTTAGGTTTATTTGGACGTTTTGAATCTTTATTAATAACACTAGATAATTCATTATCTAAGAATTCCTTAAGTCCAGATGTGTCGTTTTTTAAATCTGAGAAATTTGGGTACCTGATTGCAAGTTCTCCAATATCAATTTCACAATCTGCGATTGATAAAGTATCTAAATATTGAAGAATAGGAAATGTCTCAAGTTCGCTTAGTTCATTTTGGTCAGATTGTCTTGCAAATCTGTGAGCTCTCATTATTTCAACAGGTGATTGATTTACAAGCGACTTACCATAAATAAGAATATTTATTCCATCGCGATAAAAGTTACCAACGATTGGAACCATAAGCTCAGCAAGCCCCTCTCTCCACTTCCAGTCGCCGAAGGAATCTTTAGGAAGGATACGATCTTGCCTTTTGGTAGATTGAAAAGAAAAATCTTTATTGTTATTCATAATTTATGTAAATAATTTACAGTACAAAAAATTATTTTAAACGATATAGATTTAAATAAAAATCATTTATTTAGAAATTGCTTTTAAGTGATGGTCAGCATTTCCAAACATAGCATCAATAGCAACCATTTTTTTAAGATAATGACCAATCATCATTTCCTCACTAACACCCATCCCACCATGAAGTTGAATAGCATTTTGAGCAGAAAGTTTTCCAAATTTACCTACGTGAGCTTTAAGGGCTGAAACATGTTTAAATCTATCGTCTGAGTTTGAATCTACTTCGAGCATAGCTCTATATAAAAGTGATTTAGCTAATTCACTATCAATAAACATATCTACCATTCTATGTTGTAAGACTTGGAAATTTGATATTGGTTGATCAAACTGTTCACGTTCTTTAGTATATTGAACTGTCTTAAGATAACAGGAAGTCATACATCCAACAGCTTCTGCACTAACACATAATGTTGCAAGGTTAATAGCCTCCTCTAACAATTTCTTAGCCTCGTCCCCTGAGGCAATAATCTTAGAATCCTCAATAGAAACATTTTCAAAGATAAATTCTGCACAAGTCTGCTCATCAATTGTTCTAAAAGAGTTAAAAGAAACACCATCAGCATCTTGATCTACTAGAACCAATAATAGAGTGTCATTTTTAATGCAGGATACAATTAATTTAGAAGCGTTTTTACCATTTAATACCAATGATTTAGTGCCATTCAGCTTATTATCGTCTGAAATATTTGTATTAGATTTAAAATAATCATACGAGTTTGCAGGTTCTGCAAACGCTAGAGATACATGCATTGAACCTGAACATATGCCTTCAATTAATTCAACTTTATTATTAAAATTTGATTTATCAAGAACAGTTCCGGCTAATACAACATTAGCTAAATATGGTTCTATAACCAGAGATTTACCAAACTCTTCAAATAATACAGAAAGTTCAATTGGGCCAAAACCAAACCCACCAGACTCTTCGGAAAAAGGCATTGACAACCAACCTTGTTCTGCAAATAAAGACCATGCATTTTCATCAAAATCTTTCTCTGATTTAACTACATCTTCTCTTTTATAAAAATCATATTCTGTTTCACAAAATTTCTGAATCTGTTCTCTGAGCATTACCTGTTCTTCTGTGTAACTTAAGTTCATTTTTTATACTCCTAGTACAAATTTAGAAATAATATTTTTTTGGATTTCATTGCTTCCACCATATATAGATGTTTTTCTAAAATTTAAAAACCTTTCAAGAGATACAGCAGCATGCTCAGGACCAGATGGCCTGTCATTTGAACCATAACCTCCAGCTCCTGGATACATAAGTGCGTACTCACCAGCTGCTTCTACAAAAATCTCAGTAAGGCCTTGTTGTATTTCTGTACCTTTAATTTTTAATATCGAAGATTCTGCTCCAGGATGTCCGCCGTTTTCAAGTTCTGATAAAAGTCGTAATTCTGTCATTTCTAAAGCAGAAATAGCAATCTCCATTTCAGCTACTTTTTTAGTTAAATCTGAATTATTTAATGTTGAAACAATTTCTTTCAGCTCATTAAGTGCTCTCATAGAAGCTCCCACAGCAGCTATGCCAAATCTCTCATGTGCTAGTAAAAATTTGGCATATGTCCATCCTTTGCCCTCTTCACCAACTAAGTTTTCAACCGGAACTTTTACATCTGTAAAAAATACAGAATTTACTTCATGATCTCCATCAATGGTAATAATTGGTTTTACTTCTATGCCAGGAGTTTTCATATCTACCAAAAGAAAGGATATACCTTCTTGTTTTTTTCCAGTAGATTCAGTTCTAACAAGCAGAAAAATCCAATCGGCATTTTGAGCTAACGTTGTCCATGTCTTCGAGCCATTTACAATATAATGATCTCCATCTTTAACAGCTTTTGTTTTTAGGGAAGCTAAATCAGAACCTGAACCTGGTTCTGAATAGCCCTGACACCACCACGTATTAAAATCTAATATATCAGGTAAAAATTTCTTTTTCTGCTCATCATTACCAAAGGTGTATATTACAGGTGCTACCATGCTTACACCAAAAGCCAAAAGCGGTGGACAGCCTGCTAAGCCAAATTCTTTATTAAATAAATATAGCTGGGTAGCACTCCAACCTGTACCACCATATTCTACCGGCCAATTGTAACCCATCCATCCTTTTGCGGATAAAGCTTTGTGGTAATCAACCATATCCTGCCTAGTCAAATGTTCACCTTTGTTCATTTTTTCTTTTACATGCTTTGGATAGTCATTAGCAAGCCACTCCCTGAGCTCATCTCTAAATTGAAGATCCTCTTTTGAAAAATTTATGTCCATAATTACCTTTATTTTTATTTGATTGATAGAATACGCGTCACATTATACAAGGATTTGTAAAAAATTTACTAACAAATGACTAAAATTGTTGACCATAGATATGCACATTTATTGAGTGATAAATATCACAGCACTGATCAATCAATGGTTATTGTTGTGGATGATAACAGAGAGGCAAGATTGTTAGAAAATGAGCTTTCTCTTTATTTAAACAAAAGTAAAATTAAGTATTTCCCAGATAATGAAATTCTTCCATATGATCATTTCTCAATCCCAGAAAATATTCAAAAAGAACGATTTCAAATATTAAACTCTTTAAATAATCAAAAAGAAATAATCATAACCACTATCAAAAGTTTGTTTGAGCTATATCCCACAATAGATTTGTTTAAATCTAAAGAAATTTTCAAAATTCATGATGGAATCTCGCTTCAAAATTTAGAAAATATTTTAATTTCATTAAATTATGAAAAAATAAACAAAATTGAATCATTAAATCAATATGCTATTCGAGGAGGTATTATTGATATATTTACCCCGATCTATAGGAACCCGCTAAGGGTTGAAATCTTTGATGATGAAATAGAGTCTATAAGATTTTTTGATATAGAAACACAACTATCGATTGAAAAAATTGAAAATTTTAAATTGACTAAGAGTTCTCTTTATGGGTTAGATGAAAAAAATCTTAAACTTTTTCGAGATAATTGGAGAAATTATTTTCAAAATAATGATGAAAGACATTGTGAAATATTTCAAAAATTAAATAACAACGAAAAAGTCGAAGGTTCAGACATATATCTACCATTATTTTTTAATAAAACATCCACATTTTTTAATTTATTTTTAGAGTATGAGTTTATATTATTGAAAAATTTAGATACTGAGATATCTTCATATGATAACTATATATATCAAAGGTATAACGATGAAAATATTGATTCTGCCAGGCCATTATTAAAACCTAAAGATTGCTTTGTACAAAAAGATTTGGTTATGTCATTTTGTTCAAAAGATAAAATTGTAAATGCTATAGAAGATTATAAAATTCCATGTTTTGAAGATTTCGATTCATTGTTAAGACGTATTGATAACAAAGAGATAAATAATAAAAAAATAATTTTAATAACTTCTATTCAAAGTGAATACGAAAAGCTTATTAAAAAATTCTCTACAGACATAAATGAAATTCCAAACATTGATAATGCTATTGATTCATTAAATTTGATGCTTTCAGAAATAGTTAGGCCAATAGAATTAAATGACTGTGTAGTTTGTCATAAAGAATATTCTGAAAATGTTAACATTTCACTATCGTCTGAGAATCAAAGCAAACCTTTAACTGCCGGCAAAGATATCCTATTTAAAGAAGGAGATTATGTTGTTCATGAAAATTATGGAATTGGAATATATTCAGGATTGAAAGTTGTAACAACAAATGAAACTTCAAATGAATATATGAAGATTCTATATTCTTCTAATGAAGCTTTGTATGTTCCCTTACGAAGCATAGAGCTAATATCTAAATATCATAAAAATGATTTTTTAAATGAAGTAATTTTAGATTCTCTATCTTCTAATAAATGGTTAAAAAACAAAGCGAAAGCAGAACAAAGGGCCTATGACCATGCTGCTGAGATACTTGATATTGAATCAAGAAGGCAAGCATCAACCGCAAAAGTTCTTCGAGTTGATGATTTTGAATTTAATAAATTTAATAGCCTATTCCCTTTTACAGAAACACCAGATCAATTAGAAGCTATCAAATCAATTAGAAAAGATATTGGCCTAATAAAACCAATGAATAGAGTTTTATGTGGTGATGTAGGTTTTGGTAAAACAGAAGTTGCAATGAGATCAGCATTTATTTCTATATCTTCAGGAAAACAAGTCATCATACTTTGCCCTAGCACAGTTTTAAGCGACCAACACTATGAATCATTTTTAGAGAGATTTAAGTCTCTTGCTGTCAATATCAAAATTATAAATAGGCATGTAAACAAAAAAAATAAAGAAAAAATTGTTAGTGGTTTCAATAAAGGTAATGTTGATATCTTGATTGGTACACATGCCCTATTCACATCAGGAATTAATTTCTCAAATACAGGGCTTTTAGTTGTTGACGAAGAGCACAAGTTCGGAATTAAGCAAAAAGATCTAATTAAAAGCAAGCAAGAAAATATTCATATCCTTTATCTTTCAGCCACTCCAATTCCAAGAACTATGAATTTTATATTTACTGGATTAAAAGAATTTTCTTTTCTTCACACCCCTCCAATAAATAGATTAAGTATTAAATCTTTCTTAAAAGTTGAAAACTTTCAACTTTTTAAAGAAGCTATTTCAAGAGAAGTCTCAAGGGGCGGTCAGTGCTTTATTGTTCAGAATAATATTTCAAAAATGGAATCATTGAAAAAAAATCTATCATCTATTTTGCCAGAAATAACCATTGATATAGCTCATGGAAAACTTAATAAAAATGAGATTTCAAAAGTAATGGGAGATTTTGATCTTGGAAGATTAGACGTCCTTATTTGTACAACTATAGTTGAAATGGGATTGGATATACCAAACGCTAATACTATATTAATAATAGATGCCCAAAACTTTGGTTTATCTCAACTTCATCAACTAAGAGGACGTGTTGGAAGGTCTATAAAACAAGGTTATTGTTATTTTTTAATACCAGTACCTGATTTATCTAGAATTGCTAAAAATCGACTAGATTCAATAATTAGACTGTCAGATCTTGGATCTGGATTCTTTATTGCCCAAGAGGATTTAGAAATTAGAGGCGGTGGTGAGATACTTGGTGATAAACAAAGTGGTCATATAAATACCATTGGAATAAATTTGTACCTATCAATGCTAAAGAATGCATTAAATAAATTTAAAAATAATGATGAAAAAGAATTAATTCAAACAGAGATTAATTTTTATGACTCCTCATATATAAACGATGACTATCTTCCATCACCCTTAGAAAGATTAAAAATATATAAATCTTTAAATAGCGCATCTAGTATCGATGAAATAAATAAGATAAAAAATGATTTAATAGACAGATGCGGCGCACTAACTGAGGAAATAATTAATCTTATAAGTGATACAAAACTAGCAATTGTTATAAAAAATTCTGGAATTTTAAAAATTAATTCAAGTAAAGTAAAAACCTCACTTCTTTTATCAAGTGATTTAAATAAAAGTGTTTTCGATAAGATATTGACACTAGTTACAAAGGAGCCCAATATTTATAACATCAATAAGGAAAATAAACTTATCATTAATTTGAGAGAGTCTAATGCCTTGAATAGAAGAAATAAAATAACAAAACTAATAAATGAGATTTTATAAAATAATTATAATAATGATTATACAGTCATCATTAGTTGTGGCGGAGGAAACATTAGAGCTTAAAGAGTATCAAATAGAGTTAATAATCTTTAAACATTTAAATATTGAAACTGATGAAGTATTTGACGATAACTTTATTACTCCAGCTGGCGACTTTTTAAATTTCTATGAACCAAAACTTCAAATTAATAAAAAATCATTTGATGTAAAAGTTGAAGAAAATTTCTTTAATAAGCTTTTTACCAACTTAAAGCCCTTAAATACAAGAAATAAAATAATCAATAAAGATAATATTTCTGTTAATATATCGAATCCAAAATCTTGGTATAGAAAAAATAATAATCTTGAGACTTTAGATAAATTAAACAAAAAATTATTGAGAAATGATAACTATGAAGTACTAGATAGTTTTTCATGGGTGCAAAATATTGAAAATAAAGAAAATGCGGTTTATATACATCATGAAGTTATTGAAAAACAATATGGATTTTTCTTAAAGTTTTATAGAAGTCGTTTTTTACATACCGATCTAAAAGCCTATTTGGGATTAATAAATTTATCCTCTAACGATATAACAAAATCGCACATTAAAAAATATGAAAGTAGATTATTAGAATCTTCAAATAATGAAAATACGATAAATAATATAAAAATTAATCTAAACAAGGCGAATGAATTTATGGATATTAATTCAGAGATGTCGTTTCAAGATAATCAAAAATCAGCAAGTGGTGAAATTAAGTTATTTATTAATCAAAATAAAAGAATTTTTAATAATGAAATTCATTATTTTGACCACCCTTATCTTGGGGTGGTTATAGCAGTAAAAGAAATTTAACCTTTATAATAAGCGTTGTCATCTAAAGAATGATCAGTGCTATCTTTAACTGATTTTAATTCAGGTATTTGTTCTAAAAGAGTTTTCTCAATACCATCCTTAAGTGTTACATCAACCATTCCACATCCTTGACATCCACCACCAAATTGAAGAATGGCTTCACCTTTATCAGTAAATTCAAGCAGACTAACCTCGCCTCCATGAGATTCAAGCATTGGATTTATCTCGTTATATATAACGTAATTTATTCTATCTTCTGGGGGGCTGTCAGGAGAAATATTTGGCAACCTTGCATTAGGTGCTTTGATTGTTAGCTGTCCACCAAAAGTATCATTATCATAATTAACTTCCGCATCTGTTAAAAATGGAATGCTTCTTTTTTCAATATGAACTGTAAGTGAGTTGAGGTTTACCACTTCATCATCGTTCATTGCTTCTTCTGGTTTACAATACGCTAGGCAGGTTTCAGCCTTTGGAGTTCCTGGGTCAGAGATAAAAATTCTAACTGCAAGATTTGGCTCATTCTTATCCTCGATAAGTTTTGCTAAATACTTTTCAGCTGATTCTGTGATATTAACAATTTTACTCATAATTTATGTGGTTAAAAAGATTAACAAACTCATTTCTAGGTATTCGTAATAAAGAAGAACTAGAAAATGATCTTAAAAAAATTTCAATATTAAAAATAATTACTTTATTTTTAACTCTTAATATAACATTTATAGGGTTTGTATTTGTTATAACAAGATTTTTTATTAACTAGATGAATAAATTCATTAAAGCAACTTCTTTAATCAGTAATTTTTATAAAGATACTATTAAAATTAATCTAAGTCCTCCATACGGTTATAGATCTCGTTGTGAGTTTGGCTATCGAGATGGTTTTTATACTATGTATGATTCATCTGGAAATATTCAGTATTTAGAAGTTTTTTATGTTGCTAGACCTATAATTCAGAATCTAATGCCAAAACTTCGTAATGGTATTAATAACTCAAAATTTCTTAACCATAAATTATTTCAAATTAATTTCAGAACAAATAGTAATGATAATATTCTAGCAACTCTTATATTTCATAAAAAACTTAATGATGATATGAAAGCAGAGGCTCAAAAGTTCTCAGATGAGTATAAAATTGATATTAATATTAGATCAAGAAAAGACATATATTCAACTGGTAATAATCTTTTAGTAGACAACATAAATATTAACAACATATTACTTTATCAAACAGATCAATCATTTTATCAACCAAACCACTTTCATATGCCAAAGATGGTATTGAAAACAATATCTTTTATTGAAAACACAGAGGACTTGTTAGAACTATACTGCGGATCAGGGACATTCACTCTTCCCTTGTCATACAAATTCAATAAAGTATTTGCAACTGAAAGTAATAGACAGTCTATAAAATGCCTAAAAAAATCAATTGATGGGCTTTCTATAAATAATATTGATTTTGCCAGACTTTCAGCAGAAGAAGTGTCGGAAGCATTTGATGGAAGAGTCTTTAGACGAATGAATACAATTAATATTAATACATATAATTTTTCACATGTTCTAGTTGATCCTCCAAGGTCTGGTTTAAATGATGAAGTAATAAATATTATTAAAAAATTTAATAATATTATTTATATTTCATGTAATTACGAGACATATGTAAGAGATATTAATAAACTAAATAAATTTTCTATAAAACATATTGAAATATTTGATCAATTTCCAAATACAGAACACTTAGAGGTAGTTTCATTACTATCAAAGCAGTAACTATATGTAAATTTTATACCTTAATATTTATATATATATCTAATCTATGTAGTAATTAATACTTCTAAATAATCTTTATCTTTAAACATAAAGGGCTCTTTTCTGTTATTTTTTTTACTTTACTTTGTATTAGCATAGTAATACACTAGCACGCATGAAAAATCTAAATGAAGCATTATTATTATTAAAAAATAAAAAAGAGGTTGAAGGATTCCTGAAAGATCTATGTACGCCC